>Ga0210051_1000300_pt1 | contig 43400 bp, 40 predicted proteins | sample CryGey092014_all_FD_185464 | JGI IMG/M metagenome (GOLD analysis project Ga0210051, IMG submission 185464) | Groundwater microbial communities from aquifer - Crystal Geyser CG23_combo_of_CG06-09_8/20/14_all (SPAdes) (version 2) | ecosystem: Environmental > Aquatic > Deep subsurface > Groundwater...
ACAGGCAGTCTGCACCTAAGGTGTTTGACATGAATGCATCAATTTATGTGTGGTGGAAGGATATCTTAATGAAAAAGAAAAGTAGTTTTTTAAGGAGCAGCCATATCTATGTAATGCCTAAAGAGAGGTCCGTAGACATTGATGATGAAATGGATTTTCACTTTGCTGAATTTTTATTTTTAAAGAATAAGACATATGTCAAAAAGCATTAGAATTATCCCGAGACTTGATATAAAGGGCCCCAATCTTGTGAAAGGTATCCATCTTGAAGGGCTGAGAGTTTTGGGAAAGCCGGAACAGCTTGCAAAATATTACTATGAAAACGGAGCAGACGAGCTTGTTTATATGGATGTTGTGGCAAGTTTATATGGCCGCAATAGTCTCCATGACATTATTGAAAGGACAGCAAGGGAAGTCTTTATTCCCCTTACCGTAGGCGGAGGGCTGAGAACGATAGAAGACATCAAAAATGTTCTGAGGGCAGGGGCTGATAAGGTTTCATTAAACACAGCCGCGATTAAAAATCCACAGATTATTGCCGAGGCATCAAGGAAATTCGGTTCTTCTACCATACTTATTTCAATAGAGGCGATCAAACAGCCTGACGGAAGATATCTGGCTTATACAGATAACGGCAGAGAGTATACAGGGGTGGAGGTATTAGATTGGGCAAAACGAGTTGAAACGCTTGGAGCAGGTGAAATCATGCTTACGTCCGTAGATAGGGAAGGCACAGGAAATGGATATGATATAGGACTAACGATGATGGTGGCAGATGCTGTTTCGATGCCAGTTATCGCATGCGGCGGCGCAGGGAGTGTTGAGCACATAGGACAGGTCATTGCCGAGGGTAAAGCTGATGCAGTGGCGCTTGCTTCAATCTTACACTATGATTTCATAGAAAATAACAGGTTTAAAGTTGACAGGGAAGGTGAAGGGAATGTGGAGTTCCTTAAAAGCAGAAGAACATTCTCAAAGGTTAAACCTGCCAATCTGCACGACATTAAGGACTACTTGCATAAAAACGGTTTCCAATGCCGGTGCAATATAAATCAGGGAATAGCGAGTGGACACACCGCATAACAGATTACAGGTCGCTGTAATTGATTATGGAATGGGCAATCTGTTCAGTGTTGAACGTGCCTGCGAGCAAGCGGGGCTGAATGCTGTAATAACAGCTGATAAATCTATCATTGTGAATTCAGATGGAATAATCTTGCCTGGCGTAGGGGCATTTGGAGATGCTATGGACATCCTTAAAAGAAAAGACCTTATCACTCCAATAAAGGATTTTGTAGAAATGGGCAAGCCTTTTATGGGAATATGTTTGGGCATGCAACTGCTGCTCTCTGAAAGCGAGGAGTTCGGGTGTCACAAGGGATTAGACATTATCAAAGGATCGGTCGTGAGATTTGGAACGAACGAGGCTTGTGAAAAGGGGTTAAAGATTCCCCATGTCGGCTGGAATAGGATTTCTCTGCCTTCCTCATCTGCAGAGGACTTCTGGCAAGGAACTCTTTTGGACGGATTGACCGGCGGAGAGTTCATGTACTTTGTGCATTCTTATTATTCGGTCCCGGCGGACGAAAAGACCGTTCTGTGTATCACCATTTATGGGGATATCACCTTTGCCTCTGGTATCATTTACAAGAATATAAATGCGTTTCAGTTCCATCCCGAAAAAAGCGGTGAAAGGGGACTGCGTATATATGTAAATCTGAAAAAGCAAATGGAGAGGGTGAAATATGCTGCAACATAGAAATGTCATCAAATTGTATAACTTGCCAGCCGAAGTTAAATTTTGCAAGAAGTGTACAATTTCAAACCAACGGCCTCGTATAATTTTTGATAAGGAAGGTGTCTGCTCGGCATGTCGCTATGCGGAATGCAAACAGACGAAGATAGATTGGAGTTTGCGAGAGAAAGAGCTAAAAGAACTTTGTGACAGATTCAGAAAGAGCAATGAATACGATGTCATTGTGCCCTCAAGCGGGGGAAAAGACAGTAGTTATGTGGCGCATCAGCTCAAAAATAAGTATGGCATGAATCCGCTGACAGTAACATGGGCGCCACATATTTATACCGACATTGGCTGGAGGAACTTTCAAGCTGCAATACACAAGGGGGGACTGGATAATATTCTTGGAACTCCTAATGGAATTACTCATCGGAAACTGACAAAACTTGCATTCGAAATATTAGGAGATCCCTTTCAGCCTTTTATCTATGGACAGACGAATTTCCCTCTTCAGATAGCTGCGAAGTACAAAATACCATTATTGATGTATGGTGAAAATGGCGAAGTGGAGTATGGCGGAGACATGAAAAATGCGTTTAGCCCTACACGAGATTATCGAACCGATCATAAGAATCATTATTTTTCAGGTATGGGCCGGAAGATTTGATTCATTATGGCATCAGTGAAAAAGAGATCTTTCGATATGAGTCACCATCGGTAGAAGAGCTTGATACAATGGGGGCGGAGATTCACTTTTTAGGATATTATAAAAAATGGATTCCGCAGGAGCATTATTATTATTGTGTAGAACATACCGGCTTTACAGCTAATTCAGAGAGAAGCGAGGGGACATATTCTAAATACGCGTCGCTTGATGATAAGCTTGATGGATTACATTACTATTTGGCATTTATCAAATTCGGGATTGGGAGGGCAACGTCCGATGCAGCACATGAAATTAGAGATGGTCACATAACGAGAGAAGAGGGGGTAAGATTAGTGAGAAAATTTGATGGTGAGTTTACAAAGAAAGATTTCAAAGAGTTTCTTGAGTATTGTGATATTACAAAAGACTATTTCTGGCAGATAATTGATTCTTGGCGCTCACCCCATTTATGGGAGAGAGTCAATGGACAATGGACATTGAAGTTTCAGGTGTCCTGAGTATTGGGGAACAGCCTGATATTGCAATGGATTATGATGAATGGGTAGGAAGAGAGCGGCGTTTAAGGATAAGGATACTGGAGAGCTCTCCGCTCATTCAAAAAGAACATTTTTTTAGGGTTTGTGCGGAATGCAGGGAAATACTTTTATGTCATGAAGAAAATTGCCCTAATTGTAACTCAACCAGTATAGATAGGGAGAAGATAGATGCTCTTACTACCCTTAGCGATAGGATTAGATGCAAATTCAGATTTATAAAAATTCAGGAAAGGAAATAAAAATATAGTGCGAATATTGCTGATTGTTTATGATAATGATTCATATATCCACTGGTTTCCGCAGGGCTTGGCTTATATTGCCGCCATCCTCATTAAAAAGGGATATGAGGTAGTGATCTACAGTCAGGATAAGAATCACTACCCTGATGATCATCTTACCGCCTACCTGGACAGAAATAAATTTGACATAGTAGGAGTAAGCGTAATTGCCGGATATTATCAATATAGGAAACTGCTGAAAATTTCGGAGGCGATTAATAAATCAAGACAACGGCCTTTTTATGTAATCGGCGGACACGGTCCCTCTCCCGAACCGGAATTTTTTCTAAAAAAGACCGGCGCTGATGTTGCAGTAGTCGGGGAGGGAGAGGTCACCATTGTTGAACTGCTTGAAGCACTTAACGATGGGTTGCCATTTTCGGGAGTGGATGGGATTGCCTTTCAGGAGGGAGAAAAGGTGAGAATTAATAAGAGGCGACCTCTTATATCTGATATTGACTCTATTCCTTTTCCCGCCTACGACCTGTTTCCGACAGATTACTACCGGCTTCTGCGAATGCCGCATGTGGGGAACTCCGATTTCGTAATGCCTGTTCTGTCCGGCAGAGGTTGTACGTTCAAATGCAATTTCTGCTACCGCATGGATGAAGGGTTCAGGCCGCGCCGCAACGAAAGCATCATTGAGGAGATTAAACTGCTAAAGTCCGACTACGGCATTACATATATAGCATTTTCCGACGAACTTCTTATGTCATCAGCAGAAAGGACGGTAAGTTTATGCGAGGCTTTTGTAAAAGCTGATTTAAACATAAAATGGGATTGTAACGGCAGGTTGAACTATGCGAAACCTGATATTCTGAAGCTAATGAAGCAGTCAGGCTGTGTTTTTATAAATTACGGCATTGAGGCGATGGATGACAGGATACTGAAGAATATGAACAAGGCGTTGACAACAAATCAGATTATTAAAGGGATAGAAGCCACATTAGAAGCCGGCATAAGTCCGGGGTTCAATATAATATTCGGGAATATTGGTGAAAACAGGGAAACTCTCAACAGGGGCGTTGAGTTTCTTTTAAAGTATGACGATGGAGCTCAAATGAGAACTATTCGACCCGTGACCCCTTATCCGGGCTCGCCGCTTTATTATTATGCAATTGAAAAAGGCTTAGCAAAAAACTGTGAGGATTTTTATGAGAATAAGCATGTGAATTCAGATTTGTTATCGGTCAACTTTACGGAATTGAGCGATGATGAGTTCCATGAGTGTCTGCTGGAGGCGAATAGCAGGCTCATCGACAACTATTTCAGTAAGAAGAGAATCACGGTTATCGATCAGGCAACAAGACTTTATCGGGGGAAAGATGCCGGTTTTCGGGGATTTCGACAATCGTAGACAATTTACTTAAGTGAAGGAGACAGGAACAATGAGAGAAAAGTTGCAAGCAAAATACGGTTTGTCCTCAGAGGTGGTTTTCTGCAAAAAGTGTGTCATGTCCAACCAATATCCTACTTCTAGCGTAGAGTTCAAACACACCATACGGCACAAGCACCGAACCATGCATTTTGACGAGAACGGTGTCTGCGATGCCTGTCGATATGCGGAGCAGAAGGAGCATATAGACTGGAAGAAGAAAGAGGATGAATTGTTGCGGCTGTTGGATAAATACCGTCGGAATGACGGACGCTACGATTGCATTGTGCCCGGAAGCGGCGGAAAGGACAGCGCCCTGCAGGCACATGTTCTTAAATATAAATATGGAATGCATCCTCTTACCATCACATGGCCTCCCATCCTCTACACCGAATATGGATATCGGAACTTCAGGAACTGGATAGAGGTGGGGGGATTTGACAATATCAGCTTTAACCAGAACGGCAAGGTTATGAAGCTCTTGACAAGGCTCTCTATCGAAAATCTTCTTCATCCTTTCCAAACCTTTATTCTCGGACAAAAGAATTTTGCTCCCAAGATAGCGACAAAGTTCAATATCCCGCTGATATTCTACGGCGAAAATGAAGCGGAATACGGTAATCCGATTGCAGATAACGTTAACTCATTGAGGGACAAATCCTACTTTGCGATGAAGAACATGGATGAGATTCACCTCGGAGGAGTATCAATACAGGAGTTGATAGAGAAGTACGAGATTCCTCTTGCTGATTTAATGCCTTACCTTCCTGCCCCCTATGAGGAACTGGAAAAATCCAATATAGAGGTGCACTACCTAGGCTATTATGTTAAATGGACTCCCCAGGAAAGCTATTATTTCGCAGTAGAGAACTGCGGGTTCACCGCTCGTCCCTTTAGAACTCAGGGAACTTTTAGCAAGTACAACAGCATTGATGACAAGATCGACGATCTCCATTATTACACGACCTTTATTAAATTCGGAATCGGCCGTGCGACCTATGACGCTTCCCAAGAGATCAGGAACCACCATCTTACCCGTGAAGACGGGGTGGCGTTGGTGAAGAGGTTTGACGGTGAGTTCCCCGATCGATACTTCAATCAGATTATGGAGCATCTTGAGATGAAGCCGGAGCGGTTCATGGAATTGTGCGACCAGTTTCGTTCTCCGCACCTATGGGGAAAGGTGAATAGTGAATGGAAACTGAGGCATACAGTTGCAGGGGATGGGACTGACGATTAGCGCTTCCTGCCATCTATTCTTATAGAGATACCTGAAACAATTGATGCAGATAAAGAAAGTTGTTTTTTTTGTTGAGGCGTTCTTCACTGATAGGGATTATTGCAGGTTTGGTATGCAGACCTTTATCGAGAATGGTCTGGAAGTCGAAGTGTGGGACTTCACTCCTTTCCTGACCTCTAATTCGTACCAGAAAGCCAGCCATTCCGGAATAAGCACATGGAAACAGCACCGGATTTTTTCGACAAGGAGAGAGGCGGTTTCCGCCATCGCTGAGCTGACTCCCTCATGTTTCGTTGTATCGCTCATACACTATAACTACGACACATTTCCCCTCTATCGGATGCTCTCCAAGAGGCGGATTCTATACTGTATCCAGGCATTTGCCCTTCCCATTAGCTCTACACCGAAGGAAGTTGCTAAGAAGAGCATAAAAAAAATAGGTAATGTGTTTAAACCGCACAAGCTGATGCGAAGAGTATTTCGAATGATTCCGTTTGCCTGGCTGGGTATCAGGCCTGCCGATATCGTTTTTGCAACAGCGGAGAAATATCTTACGATCGGATTTCCGGTGAATAAGAAGAGCGAAACTCTATGGGTTCACTCGTTTGATTATGATCTCTTTCTCCAAAAGAGGGAGAGAGAGACGGCAGTTGAGCCTAAACTGGGAGTATTCATTGATGAGTACCTCCCTTTTCATCCCGATTTTATTAACATGGGAATTATACCTCCAGTTACACCTGAAGAATACTATCCGCTTCTCCGGCAGTGTTTTGACTACTTGGAGGAGAAAAACGGTGTCCGTATTGTCATCGCTGCTCATCCTCGCTCCGAATATGAGAAACATCCCGATTACTTCGGCGGCAGGGAAGTAATCAGGGAGAAAACAAGTGAGTTAATACGAAAGGCCGGTTTTGTGCTTATGCACCACAGTACTGCATCTAATTTCGCAGTACTCTATAAGAAACCCATTATTTTTCTCACAACGGACAAACTTGACAGTGGACAGTGTGAGGATCCCTCCGTTGAATGGCTGGGGGCCTTCTTCAGAAAGAAGGTGCACAATATAGATAAGACACTGGCAATTAATTTAAATAATGAACTGACAATCGACGAAAAGGCATACAGTTTTTACCGGAATGCATATATCAAGAAGGATGGGTCAGACGATTTGCTTTCATGGCAGATTCTGATAACCCGCATTAAAAGCATCGCGTGAATTCTCTAAAAGAGCGTTATTTTTACAAGGTATTAGCGAGCAGCACGGGGATTCTATTCACAGCTGCCAGTCAGATGATCATTGTCCGTGGCTTGGGGCCGAAGACTTACGGTGATTTTACGTTCCTGACCGGTTTCTTCGGTCAGGTTGTCGCCTTCCTCGACATGGGAACTTCTACCGGATTTTATACGAAGCTCTCTCAGAGACAGGGGGAGTTCAAGCTGGTCAAGTTTTATTTCTGTTTTATGACTGCTGTTTTTTTGATCGTAATGTCAGGAGTAGCCTTTGCGCACATTTGCTCTCTCTATGGGTACCTCTGGCCGCAGCAGGAGATCAACTATATATATCTTGCGGCAGTATGGGGGGCATTTTTTTGGGCAGCGCAGATTTTGAGCCAGATGATCGATGCATACGGTCTAACGGTAATAGGAGAAAGGATACGCGTTGTTCAAAAGGGTACAGCTCTCGTGCTCATTGCACTTCTCTATTTCCTGCACCTGCTGAATCTCGAATCGCTGTTTTATTATCATTACTTAGTAATGGGAGTGGGTGGCTACTTTTTGGTGTCGGGGATGATTCGGCACGGCTATCTAAAAGCGGAAGGGTACCGTATATCGAGAGTTGAGGCTGGTAACTATATGCGGGAATTCTACCATTATAGCCATCCTCTTTTTACCTACTCTCTTCTTGCTATGGTGGTAGGGATCTTTGACAGATGGCTACTCCAAGTTTTTGGTGGAAGCATTCAGCAGGGTTTCTATGGGCTCTCATACCAAATCGGAGCGATTTGTTTCCTGTCCGCAAGTGCGATGACCCCGTTGCTTTTGAGGGAGTTTTCCATTGCCTATGGGAATAGGGATATGAAGCAGATAGCCGTGCTTTTCCGCCGCTATATCCCTCTCTTATATTCTATTACAGCTTATTTTTCCTGCTTTATTGTAGTGCAGGCAGATAATGTAATCAATCTTTTCGGCGGTGAAAAGTACAGGGAGGCGGCTGCGGCAGTTGCTATAATGGCGCTGTTTCCAATCCACCAGACATACGGCCAGATGAGCAGCTCAGTGTTCTATGCCACAGGACAAACGCGCTTATTTCGTAATATCAGCGTTCTGACTATGATTTTTAGCCTGCCAATCACCTATTTTCTCATTGCGCCGCCGGAGCGGTTCGGTATGGGAGCGGGGGCGATAGGATTGGCCATCAAGATGGTTTTAGTTCAATTTGTTGATGTCAATATTGCACTCTATTTCAATACGAAATTCCTGAAACTGTCGTTTGTGAAATATTTTGGGCACCAGTTACTCAATGTTGCCTGCTTGCTTGCTGCCGCTTTGGCTGCTACAGCATGTGCAACATATATGGTATCACCGCAGGAAAGTCGCATCCTCAACTTCGCAGCTTCAGGAGTTCTTTATACCGGCACGGCTATTGCCATTAGCCTCCTTTTCCCAGCTATTTTCGGCCTTAGAGAAGGAGATGTTCGTGCCCTGCTAAATACAGTCAGAGGGAAAACCTAAAATCGAAAGGAGAGAGAGTATTCCATGATAGCTGCTTTAATGCTTGGAAGGGATGGAAGCGCGGGCTTTCCCGGAAAGAATACATATCCTGTGCTGAACCGGCCGATGATGGAGTATCCTCTGCTTGCTGCACAAAGCGCCCGGCATGTGGATGAAATCTATGTGTCGACCGACTCCGAAACTATTAAGGATATTGCACGGCGAAACGGAGCCTTTGTTATAGACAGGCCTGCATATCTTTGCACTAAGGAGGCACTGGGAGAAGATGCTTTCGTTCATGGCTACCGGTATATTAAGGAAAAACAGGGAAAAGATATCGAACTCATGGTGCTGTTGTTCTGCAATGCAGTGACCGTAACGGAAGCAGTTATAGATGAGGGCATAGAAGTGCTGCGGAAAAATCCTCATCTGGACTCTGCGGTGACAGTATCCAAGTACAATATGTGGAGTCCGCTCAGGGCGAGAAAGGTCGACGAGAACGGGCTGCTGAGGTCCTTTATCCCATTTGAGGTGTTCGGTGATCCGAAAATGCTGAATTGTGACAGGGACTCTCAGGGTGATGTATGGTTTGCCGATATGGGCGTCTCCATCGTGCGACCGCGATGTCTCGAACGACTTGAAGATGGGTTGTTGCCTCAGAAATGGATGGGACAAAAGATATATCCGCTGAAGCAGTGGGGAGGACTCGATGTCGACTACGAATGGCAGGTGCCTCTCGTTGAATACTGGCTCAAAAAACACGGATACGGAGGATAGGAGATTAGTGTCAGCAAAAATATCGATTAACCCGAACAATAATTTCCATACCGCTACGGAGACTACGGTTTTCGATGCAAAGGCAGACGAAAAGTTCCGCGAATATAGAAGGAAATGGCGGGAAAATCCGGAAAGGTTTATTGTGGAAGGTTTCCCTCTTCACATTGATATTGAGAGCGTTGCTGTATGCAACTTGAGGTGCCCTTTTTGCGCAACGACAAACAGTAGGTGGGGAAAAGACAGACGGGGGTTCATGGATGTATCCCTCTACCGGAAGATTATCGATGAGGGCGCAGCGAACGGGTTGTGCGCAATAAAACTCAGCCTCAGAGGAGAACCGCTCCTTCATCCCAAGTTGGCGAGCATGGTGGAGTACGCAAAGAAGAAGGGGATCATGGATGTCTACTTTAATACGAATGCAATCCTTCTCACGGAGGAAAAATTCGAGCAGTTGATTGACGCCGGGTTGGACAGAATATCCATCTCTATTGAAGGATTTACAAGGGAGGTATACGAAAAATTTAGGGTCGGAGCAACGTTCGAAAGGCTTCTCGATAATGTGAGCAGGTTAATTGAGATCCGGGAGAAGAGGAATTCTCGCACCCCTCAGATTCGGATTCAGACGGTGTTATTGCAAGAACTGAAGGATGATTTTGGAACATATGTCAATTTTTGGAGGAGGTATGCAGATGAAGTATCATATCTCGATGCTCGCGAAGAAAAGAATGGAAATGGAGGGTTGGGCGAAGCAGCTGCATGGGCGTGTCCATTCCTCTGGCAGAGGATGACTATTTTATGGGACGGTACGATTTTGCCATGTCTTATGCACGGCATCACCAATTTCGGCTCTATGATGCTCGGCAATATCAAAGATTGTTCTATTAGAGAGCTATGGCAAGGCGAAAAAGAAAGATTGTTGAGGGAGGCGCATAGGAATGGCGAATCCCACAGAATTCCCGCATGTGTCGAGTGCTCATACCGTGCTATGGAAATCGGAAAACTCCGGCATTTCGGAGGAATAGAGTGAAATATAAGAAATGGATTGAGGGTGTAACAAGGGTTAGGGGCGAGCTTGAAAGCAGGCTCGATAAGGTGAGGTTGGACAAGAACGAAAGGCTTGCATATTTTGGAGATGATTTTTGGAAAAGCATAATGGAGAAATTGACACAGGAGCATGTCCTTGCATACCCTGAAGTTGAACCATTATATGAGAAGCTTGCACGCTTTTTAAAGCTGACTGCCGAACATCTGGTGGTTACCGCCGGTTCTGATTTTGCCATAAAGACAGCATTTGAGCTTTTTGTAAATCCGGGCGATAAAGTGATATTTCTTAATCCGACATTTGCAATGGTAGAAGTGTACTGCAATCTTTATAATGCGGAGAAGATAAAAATAGGTTATGACTCCAATCTTGAGCCTGATATAAACAGCCTTATGGATGCAATAGCTGAAGATGTGGCTCTCGTAATCATTGCAAATCCAAACAGTCCGACAGGCACATATATTGACAATGAGACAATTGAAAAAATTCTCAAAAAGGCTTCTGCTTCAGGCATACCGGTGCTCATAGATGAAGCATATTACGGTTTTTGTCCATACACCGCCATGGACCTGCTGGCATCTTATGATAATTTGATAATCACCAGAACTTTTTCCAAAACAGCAGGACTTGCCGGACTCAGAATCGGCTATATTGTTGCACAGCCTGCTCTGGCAAAGCTGCTATATAAATTCAGACCAATGTACGAAGTGAACTCAATTGCAGTACTTTTCGTATCGGAACTTTTGGACAACTGGAGAATTGTTGACGAGTATATAGAGGCTACTGACAAAGGGAAAAAATATCTTATCTCTGGACTAAATAAACTTTTTTTTAAAACTATAGATACCTTTGCTAATTTTATTCATGCGGATTTTGGCATTAGCAGAGAGATGGTTCTGAGCGGATTTCTAAGGGACGGCATTTTAGTAAGGGGAAGCCTTCCCGTCAAAGGTTTTGAAGAATACACAAGGATATCGGCTGGCAATGTTGATGAGATGGAGAAGCTTATCAAGAGCATTCACAAAAGTGACCGGCATAAATGAAGCGATTATTAAAAAGGTTTTTGAATTTTTTTGGAATAGACGTAAAAAAACTCCTTGAGCAGGTCAGTAAATTTTCCATTCAACTGGCACTTTTACAGAATAGGCGGGGGAGGCTTGTGAAAGAGCTTAAGAAAATAGTGCCGGATATTTCCAATCAGGAGTCCAGTGAAGCCTCTACATTTAATGATTATTGGGAACTTAAACGACGGGCATTGCAGGCATTTCAGTGCCGCTTGATGCTAAGGGCATTGGAAGGAATAGAGAAGCGCTCTCTGCTTGTTGTAGATATAGGAGATTCCGCAGGCACACATATGCTGTATCTTAAGTCGTTGGCAGGAAATAAGTTTGAACTGGATACTGTAAGCGTAAACCTCGATCCGCGTGCAATTGCAAAGATTCAGGCGCGATTACTCAAGGCGGTTCTCTGCCGTGCTGAAGATTTTGCTATGGATGATAAAAAGGTTGACCTCTTTACATCATTTCAGATGGTGGAGCATCTTCACAATCCTGCGATTTTTTTTAGACGCCTTGCAAAAAAATCTTCGTGTGACAGGATGGTAGTAACAGTTCCATATCTTAAAAAGAGCCGTGTGGGATTGCACCATACACGGCATGGAGTCGTGAGGCCTTTTTTCGCCGAGGACGAGCACATTTTCGAACTTTGTCCCCAAGATTGGGCACTCCTTATCTTGCACGCAGGTTGGAGGGTGAAGCACGGTGAAATCTACTACCAGTATCCCCGAAAGATACCATTGGTCAGTCCGCTGCTATCATGGTTCTGGAAAAATACCGATTATGAAGGCTTTTGGGGAGTTGTTCTTGAGAAGGATACCACTCTCTCGGATTGCTATCAGGATTGGGAGTAATAAGCTAAAGAAAATGCGTAAATGGTATAAATATCTATTAGATAAAAGTAGGAAAGGCAAGCTTGAGTTGTCCATAGATCAGGATTTTAAAGACCATGAGAAAGCTATGTGTGGATATAAAGCTGATGATGCCTATTGCAGTAAAGAAAGCTTTTTTAATAAATACTTCTGGAACTATCATTATGGCAGGCTGGAGTGTTATGACAATTTTATGAGAAGGCATTTAAAAAAAGGTGAGGATGTCCTGTCTATCGCCAGTGGACGCTGCGCTAATGAGCTTTTCTTGATTGAAGATGGCTATAAAATTACCTGCTCTGACTTAAAAGTTTTTGATGCCTATCAGGAAACAAAAAAATTATTCCCGCAATTTGAATTTGTGGAGCATGATATCCTAAATACTCCATTATATAGCAAATATGACACAGTAATATGTTTGAGTCTGATTTATCTTTTTAATGAAGAAAAGTTACTTGCCTTTTTCAGAAATGTGTCTGATAGCTTGAAGACTGGTGGACATTTAATTCTTGATTTTGTCGGATCACCTGATAATGTTCTATCCTTTTTATTACATGATATCTATTTGAAATATGAAATGAAAATAGCCAGAGCAGCAAAATTTCTTTTAATAGGTCAGTTGCCAGGGCTTGTTGTTAAGCATCATGGATATAGGAGAACTGATGAGGAGATTATTTCTGCAGCAAGAAAATCAGGATTTGAATTGCTGTCTCAGGAAAATTATGCCTTTGTAACTGAATTTAGGAGAAGCTATATTTTTGACAAGCTGGTAAAGCAAACTTCCTTTATAGAAAAGGCATTTGGTATTATCGGGAGAAATATTCCATATATCCGTATGGGACATTTTTTAAAATTATCTGCGTAAATGAAGTTATGTTTGTAGAATTCGGGAGAAAGTTTTATGTCTAAAGATTTTAAAGTATTATTTATTTACCCCAATACTGAAATGGCTACGTTGGTCCCCATCAACTTGTCGTTGTTGGCTCCCTGTTTGCAGCAGAAGGGGTTCGAAGTGGAACTGTTCGATACCACTTACTATAAATGGGAGGAGATAAACTTTGAGCAGAAAAAGGTTGATTTGCTCCAGTTGAAGCCATTTAGCTACAAGGATAAGGGTGTTGTTTATAAAGAGAGCGATATGTATGAGGATTTAGCCAGGAAGGTTAATGAGTATAAACCTGACCTTATCGCTATAACACTTGTAGAAGACACGTTTGAGCTTGGCATGTCGCTCCTGAATGCAATAAAAGATTATGCTGCGCCAGTGATTGCAGGCGGTGTATTCGTGACTTTTTCAGCAGAAGATGTAGTTGCAAATGAAAATGTGGACATGGTGTGCATAGGTGAAGGGGAGGAAGCACTTGTGGAACTCTGTACACGGATGAGCAGAGGCGAGGATTATTCGGACGTTAAGAACCTATGGGTTAAAAATAATACTGCGATTATTAAAAACCCAATGCGCGCACTGACCGATATCAACGCGCTTCCTTTTATAGACTATGATATTTTCGAGCGGAAGAGACTCTACCGTCCGATGCAGGGAAAGATTTATACAATGATTCATATGGAGATTGACAGGGGTTGCCCATATGATTGTACGTACTGCGAGGCCCCGCATCTCAGGAAGCTGTTTCAGGAGAAAGGTTGCGGTACGTATTACCGCCGCAAGAAAATCGACCATGTTATTGCAGAGATGAAACATCTTGTAAAGAAGTATAATCCCGACTATATAAATTTCAACGCAGAATCTTTTCTCGCTAAACCGGTATCTGAACTCAGAGAGTTTGCGGAAAAATACAGGGAAATCGGTCTCCCGTTCTGGTGTCAGTCAAGGCCTGAGACGGTGACAGAGGAAAAAATAAAGATTGTAAAAGACATGAACTGCCAGAATATGCAATTTGGGATAGAGCATGGCAATGAAGAATTTAGAGCAAAAGTTCTAAACAGACATTACACGAACAAAAAAATGATTGATGCATTTAAAGTTGTCGAAAAATACGGGATAGCATACACGGTCAATAATATTATCGGCTTCCCTGATGAGACCAGGGAATTGGTTTTTGATACCATCAAGGTTAACAGGCAGATTAATCCGACGACGATGAACGTGTATTTTTTTACGCCGTATAAGGGGACGAGACTCTATCAGTACTGCATTGAAAAGGGATACCTTGAGAAGGGCAAAAAAGTACATCAACTTCTCGACGGCGTCGAACTGAAGATGGACTCTATCGGCTATCTGGAACTGAAAGGCCTTCAGCGAACCTTCCCCCTTTATGCTAAGTTGTCTGAAGCAGTATTTGAAAAAATAAGGATTGCTGAGAAGTTTGATGACGAGGGGAATCGAATGTTTGAGAAACTTAAAGAGACATACTATGAGAAATTTTTTAAGTAGTAGAGGAGTATAATGTGAAAGTCCTTTTAGTATATTGCAACTCGATGCTCGAAAATGCCTTGCCGATCGGGATTTCACAGTTGTCGGCTTGTCTAAAACAGGCGGGGATTACTGTGGAGTTGTTTGACACAACTTTTTACCGCTATGGTGAAAAGAGCGATACGGAAAATCGTATTGAAGCGTTACAATTTCCTCCCTGTCAGCTTAATTTTAAAAGAGAAGATATGGAACAGAGTTTTAGGGATAAAATAGAGCAGTTTCTTCCCGATCTCATCGGCGTTTCGGTTGTTGAACCAACCTTCCTGCTTGGCATGCGTCTTCTTAATAGTGCGCGAGACATTATAAAAAGAAATAACATACCAGTGGCTCTTGGGGGGGTTCACGCAATCCTTGCTCCAGAAACGGTGCTTGGTTATGATTATGATGTTGTTGATTATATTTGCATCAGTGAGGGAGAGCAAGCATTTGTAGAATTGTGTTTAAAAATCGAAAAAGGAGAAGATGTCTCTGGTTTTGCCGGCTTTTGGATTAAAAAAGCCGGCTCGTGGATAAAGAATCTAAAGGCGCCGCTGACAGATATAAATAAGTTGCCAATAATGGATTTCAGTATTTTTGGGGATTCCTATCTCAATAAGCCTATGATGGGCAGGTTCTACCGTACAATATCTATAGAGACTACGCGAGGATGTCCATACCACTGCTCTTACTGCGGTGATTATGCTCTGCGAAACTTGTTTAAAGATACCGGTTCGTGGTTCCGTAAAAAGACTATGCCAAGAGTTGAAGAGGAATTAAAAGCATATGTAAAAAAGTATGCTCCTGAGTTCGTTTATATAATGTCCGAGTCTTTCCTCGCAGGGAGTCCTGAAAGAGTAAAAGAATTTATTGAAATGTATAGGCAGTTTTCTATACCGTTCTGGTTTAATACACGGCCGGAGGATATAACCGAGGAAAAAGTTAAACTCGTACGGGAGGTCGGATGCAAACGTGTAAGCATAGGGCTTGAGCATGGAAACGAGGCATTCAGGAAGAAATACCTTCATAGAAATTATACCAATGAAAAGTTCAAGAAGACTTGCGGGATACTAAAAGACTATGATATTTCTTTTTCAGTAAACATTATTATTGGATTCCCATTTGAAACACGTGAGATGATTTTTGATTCAATAGGAGTTTTACGCAATGTAAAACCGGATGGGGTAAGTACTCATATATACAGTCCGTATCACGGTTCTGAGATGAGGGACGTCTGCATTAAAAACGGCATGATTAGCGATGACCTTATAGCCGAGGATTTTTTCCAAGGCGACTATTGTTTAAAAAACCCTACTATTTCAAGGAAAGAAATACTGGGTCTTTTTCGTACCATCCCGCTTTATATGGAAATGGACAAAAAAGATTACCCGAGAATTCAGGCTGCGGAAAACTTTGATCAAGAGGGGAATGCGATTTTTTTGAGTTGAAAAAAGAGTTTCATCGGATAAAGGGATGGGATTGCAAAGGATGATCTGATTGAAAAATTTACGCGTCAAAGAATCTTTCGACAAAGTTGGTTCCTTCCATCGCACGGCATTTTCTGAAAAGAACAATTTTCTCCGTTTCATCTATGATCTTGGAAAAACCGGGTTGTGCAGACTTTTCAGATTTCCAGGTGAAAAGAATCTTTCGGTGTGGTGGTTTTCGCTAGTTGCCGAGAAAGCGCCTCTTAAATCTGACGCATATGCGAAACTTATCAGCGAGATTATCGGTTTCAAAAATGAGGAGCACTCGACAAATAAGACCTTCCGTGATCCCGGTTTGCTTCAGTTCATATCAGGCTTTAAAACCATAGTTTTTCTGGTCTTGAAATCGGTTTATGCTAAACTATTTATCAGAAATTTTTGTTCGCGGCTAAAAAAATTCAAAAATATGGATTATACTATCATTTCGTATTTCCCCCTATTGAACAAAGATAGGGCCCAAGAGGGATATTTCGAGAATAAATATATATCTCCGTTTCACAGAGTCTTAGAGAAGAAGCGGCGAGGGAAATATAGTCATGTTTGTCTGCCGGTAGATGTAGATGGATTTAATTTTAGGGATGCCGTCAAGTTAGCCGGTAAATTTTCTCAGACTCAGTCTGTTTTCCTATTAGAAGAATTTTTTAAATTAAGACATTTTCCTCTCATTATTTTTTACTACGTTTATTTTGCCGCTATATTTGCATTAAATATCGGCCGGATAAAAAAGAGCGTACTCTATACATACCATGGAGGAAAACACAGTGTGTGGCATATATTTAAAAATGATTTTTATAAATCATTTTGCGGGCCGACGCTGGCATCATCATTATGGTATGTCTTCGTTTTTAAGGAATTGACGTCGCGATTAAGGAAAAAGAGCAAAGTTATCTGCATATGCGAAATGCAGTGGTGGGAAAGGGCCCTGTACTTCTTTACCAAAAAGAACGGTCTGATCAGCATTGGGTATCAGCATACTATCGTACCGGAGCTTCTGCTCAATTATTTTAATGACACAGGAGAGATCAAGGAGGAGATGGCAGCAGTCGAGTCATGCCCTTTACCGGATTATATTGCCACCGTGGGTGAAATCCCGGCGAAACTTTTCAGAAAATATGGTTGGCCGGTCAACCGGGTGATCCAGTGGGGCGCTCAACGATTTGATCAATTGAAGGACAGGAGTAGTTCGGACGTAGTCCCGTGGAATGAGAAGGAAAATTATTTCGTATGCGCTTTTTCCATCAGTCCTGTAGATGCGGAGAACATCCTTTTTTTTCTTGAAAAGGCGTTCGGCAATATTGACATTAATGCGTCATACCGGATTTATTTAAAAAGCCACCCCGCGCTGGACTTGCAGAGCCTTATATATGATCTGAATATCCATTTGAATCCCATGATATTCCGTGTTACAGAAACCCCGCTGGATGTCCTGATGCTTCATGCAAAGGGGTTGATTGTAACGGAATCTTCAGCCTCTTTCGATGCACTCATTAATGGAAGTCCGGTAATTGTTCCGAGATTCCGTGGAATGCTTGACTGCAATCCCCTTTCATATATTACCGATCTTCCGGTCTATGCCGATTCACCGGAGGAATTACTTCATATGTGCAATCAGATAGTTTGTCTTAAGGAATCTCCAGTCGACGGTAAGAAGGTCAGGCATTTTTTACATGAGTATTTATATTTTCCTGCAAATGATGACGTATATCTTGATACCATAGACACCCTTGCAGGAATCAAACATCGATGAGTGATATCCGAACAAATTTTATTTGGGCATAGCCACTTAAACCAAAACCAAAAGCGAGGTGCCAAATTGAATATAATAATTTTCGGCGGATCGGGTTTTCTCGGCAGTCATGTAGCAGATGCCCTGAGCAATGCAGGTCATAAGGTACGGATATTCGACATCCGGGCATCTGGATATCTGAATCCTTCACAAGAGATGATAGTTGGGGACATTATGGATGAACGGGCGGTGAACAATGCCATGGAGGGGATGGACATACTGTACAACTTTGCCGGGATAGCCGACATTGATGAGGCATCAAAAAAGCCTCTCGATACGGTCAAATATAACATTTTGGGAAATACGATATTGCTTGAAGCAGCCCGTGAACATCAACTGAAACGCTTTGTCTATGCCAGTACCGTTTATGTTTATAGTAATTCCGGTTCTTTTTACCGGTGCAGCAAGGCTGCATGCGAGAATTATATCGATGTTTACCGGAAACAGCACGGGCTTGACTATACGATTCTTCGCTATGGAACGCTATACGGCACAAGGGCGGATGAGAGAAACAGCGTTTGTCGGTTTTTAACTCAGGCAATGAGTGAAAAGAAGATCACGTATCCAGGCGACGGCAGTGAGATCAGGGAGTATATAAATGTGCTGGATGCAGCAAAGGCGAGTGTTGAGATACTGAGCGATGAGTTTAGAAACGAGCATGTGATATTCACCGGGCATTATCCGATGAAGGTAAGGGAACTTTTCATAATGATAAAGGAGATGCTCAAAGATGATATAGAGTTTGAGTTTATTCCGCAGACGACGAACGATTCAATGGGGCATTATGCCGTAACGCCTTATACCTTCATTCCCAAGGTGGGCAAGAAGTATGTAAAACACTACTATACCGATATGGGGCAGGGTCTGCTCCTCTGTATGCAGGAAATCTTTGACAAAATCCAAACAGGAAAAAAATTGTGATGAAGGTGTTTATTTCCACATCATCTTTTGCAAAGGATGAAGACAGACCGCTTGATATGCTTAAAGAATCTGGATTGGAAGTTTCTCTGAACCCCTACGGCAGAAAGCTGTCCGAGGATGAAATTGAGGGGGTTTTACACGATGTTGACTATCTTATCGCGGGTACGGAGCCGCTTACTCAGAGGGTGTTGGAATCGGCAAAGAGACTTAAAGTAATATCAAGATGCGGCACCGGTCTTGATAATGTGGATATAAAAGCCGCTGATAAGCTTGGCATTAAGGTTTATAACACGCCCTATGGTCCTACCCTATCGGTAGCGGAATTGACTATCGGGTTAATATTTGATATGCTGCGCCGCATTTCTAAGATGGACAGGGATGTAAGGTCGGGCGTATGGGAGAAATACACGGGTAATCTTTTAATTGAAAAAAAAGTCGGCATTATAGGTTTTGGCAAAATAGGACAGAAAGTAGCTGAACTGCTTATGCCATTTGGATGCGAGATTGTTTGTTATGATATAAGGAAGGAAGACAAAGAATTAAAGATTAAGATTGCGAGTTCGGATGAAATTTTAAGAACAAGCGATATTATATCAATCCATGTTTCATCTAAAGAACAAATAATAGGAAGGGAAGAATTTAAAAAAATAAAAAAAGGAGCATGGATAATTAATGTTTCACGCGGCGGCGTAATAGATGAATCGGAATTATATAAGGCATTAAAGAAAGGTCATCTGTCCGGTGCGGCGCTGGATGTGTTTGAACAGGAGCCTTACGCGGGTCCGCTGAAAGAACTGGATAATGTTATTTTGACCCCGCATATTGGTTCTTATGCCAAAGAGGGCAGGATTAATATGGAGATAGAGGCTGTAAAGAACGTTCTGAACGGCGCTGGAATATTTGTTAAGTAGCTTTATGAAGCATGTGTATTTGTCATATCCTATAACTTCAAAAATCCCTATATATGGCGGTATTGCCGATATTAAGCGTAATCAGGTTAAATCCATTTCCAGCGGCAGTTCCGCCAATGTTTACAGTGTAACAATGGAAAACCATTGGGGAACGCATATTGACGCGCCGAATCATTTTTTTGAAAACGGTTTGATGGTGAACGATTATCCTGCTGATTTCTGGTTTTTCAAAAATCCTATGGTTATACATATTGACTTAAAACCGGGGGAGCTGCTGTGCTGCTCTGACTGGATAGAAAGTATGAAGCCTGGGACGGACATTATTCTTTTTAAATCGGGATGGGGCAAGTTGAGGAAAACGGAGAAATACGGCATTGATAATCCGGGGATGCATCCTGAAGTTGGATTTTTCATGAGGGAGAAATATCCTTCTGTCAGGGCTGTCGGAATAGACTGGGTATCAATATCATCTTTTGAAAACAGAGAGGCGGGACGGCAGGCGCACCGCGCATTTCTTGACCCGGACAGCGTAAACAATCCGGTGTTGATTATTGAGGATATGGATTTGTCGTATGATTTAAGGGGATTAAGAGAAGTATGGGTTGCGCCTTTAAGGGTGGAGGGAATAGACAGCGCACCCTGTACGGTTATGGGACTTATTAATGATTAAGGCTATTATTTTTGATTTTGACGGCGTGTTAGTTGAGTCTGTGGATATAAAGACAAAAGCCTTTGCCGGATTGTTCGAACATGAAGGCGACAGTATTGTCAGAAGGGTGGTAGCTTATCATATTAAAAATGCAGGAGTATCCAGATTTGAAAAATTCAGGCATATATATAAAGAAATGCTTGATAGGGAGCTAACGGAAGAAACATTCGATTATTTGTGCAAAAAATTCTCGGAGTTGGTGGTTGATGAGGTTGTTAATGCGCCTTATGTCAAGGGCGCAAAGGAATTTTTAGAGAACTGCGCTTCACTATACGATTGTTATATTGCATCTGCAACTCCCCACGAAGAAATGGAAGAGATTGCAAAAAGGAGAGGCATCGCAAGCTGTTTTAAGGCAATCTATGGCGCTCCGAGAAAAAAGGCGGATATCGTAAGAACAATTCTCGACAGGCATGGGCTGAGCCCTGAAGATGTTGTATACATAGGCGATGCACTTAGCGACTATCTTGCTGCAAACGAGAATAAGGTTTTTTTTATTGCGCGTGTAACCAATGATAACAGCCGGATATTCAAGGATGCAGATTGCATAAAGATGAATGACCTGATGAACCTGAAAGAAGCTATAAGTTCATTTCATTGCCAAAAGGATAAGATTCTTGGCTGATTACGGACTCCATGGAGAATTTAAAAAAGTTTTTGATTTTCTGGCAGCAATAAATCAAACGGCATATAAAAATATATATCTACTGTCAAACGAAGTCCTCAGTAAAAATCCATTTTCCAGCAATTTTCTCAGAAAGTTTTTGAAAAGGGAAAACCCTGAATTGCCAGATACGTTTACAGTTTTTTCAAGATTGCTGATATATTACCTGAGAAGTTTTATTTATTTCGGCATATACCTTCTATCCTTTTGGGCATTTTATCTTGCAAGGTTCAAATACACGGTCGATTCACGACAGAAAGAGCTGATACTCATCGACACATTTTTTCTTACAGACAGGGTTGAGAAGAATAAAACATACGAAGACCCTTATTTTGTAGGCTTAAAGGAAATTTTGGAGAGACTCGGAAAACATTACGCATATCTGCCGGTTTTTTATACAACCAAGAATCCCGTGAAACTCTTTAACATCCTGAAAATTCTCAAGAAGGATAAAATGCCGATGCTGACAGAGTATCAGTTGTTGTCTGGCAAGGATATAGTCAGAATTTTTTTCTTTCTTTTAAGGTATCCGATAGAGGTTTTGATCTTTGCAAAAAATATAAAAGAGGAAACATATGAAGCAAGATTGTTGAGAAGAGAGCTTATAGACAATCTTTCTTATACGGCATTTTTAAAATTTTCGAGATATCTGCAAGGGATAATAATAAGTGAGATGGCTTATGAGAGTATAAAAGTCATAAGCTGGTTTGAGAATCAGACGATAGATAAAAACCTGTATAAGGGGCTGCGGGAAGGAAGGGGTAAAGTAAAAATATATGGCTCTCAACCCTTTGTGTACCCTAAGTCTTTATTGAATATCCTGCCTGATGAAAATGAAGCAAAGTTTGGAATTGTTCCTGATAAAATAATTGTCAATGGAACATATTTTATTCCCAAGAACACATCTTTGAATTTTGTTGTCGGGCCATCATTTAGATATAAAAAAATATTTACAACCGAAATTGATGCAGCGAAGCAGAAAGGTATTCTTATATTAATGCCGTACTTTGTAGAAGATATTGAGAATATTCTGAAATTATTGGATAAAGCAGATTTGAGAAGCAGGTTTTTTATGATTAAAGCACATCCATCAACGCCTGTAAAAAGATTCAGGAAGCTTTTGCCTGTCAATGCCGAAGTAACCGGAGGGGATGTTTATGACCTGTTTAAGACTGCAAAAATAACGATAAGCTCGGAATCAGGCAGCATGGTTGAATCGGCATGTCTTGGAATACCTGTGATTTCCATAAAAAATATCAGGAGTCTTAACCATAATCCCTTGCCTTCATACGGTAAAGGTGTAATTTGGGATGAAGTTGAAAATGCCGAAGGGCTCAATGCTATGATCTCCAGATTTGAAGGTAATTTAAATAATGAAAATAAATATCTTAAAATAAAGACAATTGCTCAGGAATACAAGCGAATGTTTTTTTGTGAGCCTACGGATGAAAACATCATAAAAGCATATGATTTTGCATAAGAACATAATATAAGGGAGTGCTATCATGAAAACTGTCATTTTATGCGGCGGCTACGGCGCAAGAATAAGGGATGTGTTGTGTCCGATTGTATTAAGGTAAGTGATTTAAAACAGTTGGATTCGCTGATGCGACTTCTGTAAAGATTTTATGGTAAAATTACACAAATGAAACTCATTATCCAGATACCCTGCTATAACGAGGCCGCAACTCTCGGAATAACACTTAAAGAGCTTCCACGCAAGGTTGAAGGTTTTGACAAGGTGGAATGGTTGATTATTGATGACGGAAGCACGGATGACACCAGCAAAGTGGCAAGAGATAATGGTGCGGATCATGTTGTCAGGTTCATAAAGAATCAGGGATTAGCAAAGGGATTCTTGGCCGGGCTTGAGGCATGCGTCAAACTCGGAGCGGATGTTATCGTCAATACCGATGCAGATAACCAGTATAATGCCCAAGATATTCCCAAACTCGTGAAGCCCATTCTGGAGGGGAAGTCTGACATTGTAGTTGGATCTCGCCCAATCAATGAGATAGACCATTTCTCCTCTTTTAAGAAAATTCTTCAAAAAATCGGCAGTTGGGTAGTACGTCTTGCCAGTAACACTGACCTTCCGGATGCTACGAGCGGATTCAGGGCGATAAGCAGGGACGCCGCCATGCAACTTAATCTGTTTAACGATTACACGTACACGCTTGAAATGATAATACAGGCCGGTCAAAAAGGCATGTCGCTGGCTTCCGTTCCTATAAGTACCAATCCTTATTTGCGGCCGTCGAGGCTGATAAAGAGTATTCCGGTGTATATAAAAAACTCCATAATCACAATTCTCCGCATATTCGTAGTCTACAGGCCTTTCCTTTTTTTTATGACTATCGGAGCGAGCTTGTGCGCGATAGGTTTTTTGCTCGGGCTCCGGTTCTTTTATTACAGGCTGACCAATACCCCAGGACAATTTATTCAATCTTTGATCCTTGCCTCCATACTGATCGGAATAGGTTTTCAAACCATACTGGTGGCTTTTCTGGCGGATTTGCAGGCGGTGAACAGAAAATTGCTTGAAAAGATAAAATTCAGGCTCAGGAAACTGGAAGTCAATACCAGCTGCGGCATTAACTCCAACGGCGCTTGGAAAAAATGAAAATACTATTGATTAATCCGTCGTTTACTGATGTTTACGGAAATTTTTCTTCCGCTGCGAAGGTCGGCGTCCTCTACCCCCCCATGGGGCTTGCAAGTCTCGCCTCAAATATCAAAGGTGTTCACACTGCCAAAATTCTTGATCTTGAATTAAACCCGGACCTGGACGGCACATTGCGGTCATTCTCTCCGGACATTGTGGGTGTCACTTTTACGACCCCTCTATACAAGCACGCTATTGATATATTTAAGAGAGTGAAAAAATATAATCCCGACATGTGGACGATTGCAGGGGGTCCGCATTCCTCTGCTTTGCCTGATTCGGTCATTTCCTCGGCGTTTGTGGATACGGTGGTTGTGGGCGAGGGAGAGACGGCATTTAATAAATTTCTGGAAGGCCCGCGCAAAGGGATAATGCCGGCCGAACCGTTAATCTCCGACCTGGATACTATAAAATTTCCGGCCAGGGACCTCCTTGAGAACCACAAATATATCTGGTCCGTCCCCGGCAATGGGATCCAGCCTATGGCTACGCTTATGACATCGAGGGGCTGTCCCTTCAGATGCACCTTTTGCTCGCAGAAGGTTATTTTTGGCAATACCGTAAGATACAGGAGTGTCGGGAACGTAATCGCAGAGTTGGCGCATGTGGTCGAAAAATATAATATCAGACACTTCAGCGTTCTGGACGATACTCTCGGATTGAATTACGAGAGAACGTTTCAGTTGTGTGATGCAATAATCGCTGAAAAACTGAATATCACGTTCGAGGGATACACGCGTGTTAATGTGGCCACCTATGAGTTGCTGCAAAAATTAAAGTCCGCAGGACTCAACCGCATTTCTTTCGGCGTGGAGTCCGGGAACCAGAACATCCTAGATGCCGTTAAAAAGGGTACGACACTCGACCAGATTCGGAAGGCGTATGAAATAGCCGAAAAGGCAGGACTTGAAACCAGGATGTCCGTAATTTTCGGGCTTCCAGGGGAAACGAGCGAAACAATCAGGAAGACGATCGCTTTTATGAAGGGTCTAAAATGCAAACAGGCATATGTCAATATCGGCACGCCGTTCCCCGGGACGGAATTTTATGACGATGCCGTTGCCGGTGTGGGCGGCATGAAACTACTTACTTCGGACTGGGCGGAGTATAGAAGGTGGGGCAATGCGGTTATCAGCGTCAATGATTTAACAGCGCAAGACCTGATAAAGTGGCAGCGCAAAGCGCTTTTGCAATTCTATTTAAGGCCGTCCATAATATACTACAATTTGACAAGGGCCGACTGGAAGTCTGCATTTGTAAACGTATGGAGTTTTATCAAGAGTTTTTTACCCAAACGCCCTATCCGGCCTTTTCAGTAGAATTGCAGGTGAAGAACATGAACATCTTTTAGACCTCGGAAATATGCGGGAATTCACGTCCGGGGCCGGCCTGAAAATTTATGCATATAAACAGTTTCTTTTGGAGCAAACTAACTTTTCATCCTGGGGGCACGAGAAAAGACAATGCTTGAAGATGGGGTAGTCGCGGGGAACCTGTTCGATAAATATGGAAGCAGGAGCCCGATTGTGCGCTTTCTGATGAAGAATTTTATCGTTTCTTTTAAGGCGTTGGTTTCTGGGACGGGCGCTGGAGAGGTCCATGAAATAGGATGCGGGGAAGGGCATCTCAGCATAATTCTGGCCGGGCAAAAGAAAAAAGTACGCGCAAGTGATTTTTCAAAACAGGTGATACTAAAGGCAAGGGAAAACGCCGTTGAAAATAATGTGGACATCGAATTTAAAAGCTCGAGCATCTATGATTTAACTCCTGAAAAGGACGCGGCGGAATTAATAGTCTGCTGTGAGTGTCTGGAGCATCTCGAACATCCGGAAAAGGCGTTGGACATTCTCTCCCGGTTAGCGGATCCATACCTGATAATTAGCGTCCCACGGGAGCCGTTATGGAGCTTGTTGAACATGATGAGGTTCAAATATGTATCGCGTCTCGGCAATACCCCCGGGCACATACAACACTGGTCAAAGAGGTCATTTTTAAAGCTGTTGTCTTCATACTTTGTCATCGTTGAGACGAGGACCCCGACGCCGTGGAGCATGGCGCTGTGCCGGAGAAAAAGGGGCGATTGAGAAGTCATATAGCCACCAAACCGTTTCATCCAACGAGCAACATGCGGATTGTTGCCAGGAAAAATAGGGTTCATAAGAGTAATGGCTGATCAGGCAGATGGCTTGCTTTCTCCGTGGCTGCGTAGAGAAAGGATCAAAGCCGCGGAGCCATATATCAAGGGAAAAGTCCTCGATTTCGGCTGTGGTGTTGGAACTCTATCGGAAGTATGCCTTCCGGAATTCTACCTTGGTATTGATATCGACGAAGAATCTCTCAAGATTGCGCGGCAAAAACACGTTGATTATAGATTTGAGAAACAATGCCCGGAGGGACAACAGTTTGACACGATAGCCCTTATCGCAGTTATCGAACATATCAAAAACCCAGAACTTTTCTTGAATCAGATGAAACTTCTTCTGAAACCTGACGGACGTATCGTTTTGACAACCCCACACCCTCTGGTTGAGAAAGTACATTTTTGTGGTGCACAATTCGGTTTATTCAGTAAGCATGCCAGTGAGGAACATGAGCAGTTTTTTAATTACGGGCGCATGAGCAAATATGCATCCCTGGCAGGCCTAAAAATTTATAGCTACAGACGTTTTCTTTTAGGAGTCAATCAGTTGTTCGTTCTGGGAATATGAAATAAGGAAGGAGTTGGACGGCAGCGATTGAAATAGATGATGACTGATAACATCCGTAAAAGAATGATCACTTCCGGCTTATTAGTTATTGTGGTTGTTTGCATAATATTTGCCATTTCCCGGTGTCTTTTCAGTGGAATCATGAGATATAGAGCGGAATTGGCAGGAATGCTGATTACATTCTGGATTGTATTCTGGGGAGGATATAAGATAAAGAGCCGTCTGGATTGCACTGATATCTCGGCGTCGAGACTGTGGAAACGGCTCCTTGGTGCTGTAGAGGAAAAAACTCTGCTATTTCTACTGGTCTTTGTGTGTCTTGTCCTTATCTGGATAGGATTAGTTATTTTTAGAAATCCTTTTCTTTATGAGTACAATCAGGGAAATGGCGCATACTTTGTTCAGGTAGCGCACAATATATGTATGGGCGTGGGGCCTGAGCAATCGATCAAAGCGAACGGCTCTTTCTTTTACAAAAGCAATCCTTATTTCTATACCTCTGCATTTGCCGTGACTCCTCAACTTCTTGGATATGCACTTATTGCTCCACTTTACTGCTTATATCCATATCCGCCAATGCATGTTTTTGCCTCGGTGTTTTATGTTATTTTTTTCGGTTCCTTCGGTATGTACTTTGCCATACGGGCTATGGGAGGGGAAAAAGCTTTTGCACTGTTGGGAGCTGCGGCATACAGCCTGCTGCCGTGGGTGGAACTGCCGATGCTCTTCCATGGAAATTTTGACCTGCTTGGGTTTGCCGTATACCCCTATGCCTTTGCCTGCCTTTTCGCACGTCGGTGGAAACTCCTTTATCTCTTCTCTTTCCTGCTCGCTATGATTAACATCCCCTATACTTATTCCGTCATGGCCTTTGGGATAATGGTACTCCTATTTTTCAGGGCACATATCCCGGGAGTAATTGTCATTCTCATTGGAGCGCTTGTATGGCAATGGGATATGGCTGTTGTCAGAGAAAGCTTGCGCGGAGTCGTCCAAGGGGAGCCACTCAAAGTTATGAAGACCGTGCTGGATCAAGATTTTAGCACATTAAAGGATTCGTTTTTCTACCACATAAAGTATCTATTTTTTTTGCTGATGACGGTTTCCTTTATTCCTCTCTGGGGTCTCTATCGAAAACAAAAATGGAATCGGTGGTTACTTGGACTTCTTTTCTTTGCGGCGGCAGGAATAGGAATGGGATTGTTTCGCAGCTATGGATGGGCATTCCATCGGAATGCCAATATGGTTGTGCCCATTTATTTGGGAGGCTTTTTGGCGTGTCTGACGGTCTCTCGTGAACACAAGATAAGTATGAGAGAGCAGGAAGGGCAACAAAAGCTTTTTTTGGCGGCACTGCTGCTGTTTTCCGGAATAATTTCAATATCGTTATGGTTCTCTTCACACTATCCATGGTCAGGTCTCAGATCTCTTCTGCATAAGTGGCCGGTTACTACGATATCAGGAACAAGCGAACTCGCTCTCATAAAACGGCTGCCACATGACGGAAAATTCAGACACGTTCTTTCGAAGATGAATGAGTTTGTCCCGCCAGACGCTTCTGTGGCATATCGTGTGGATGCGGGGCTGGAGGCGTTTACTGCTAACCGCCAGAAAGCATGGCAGATAGGTTATCACCCTGAGGGAGTCGAGTATTTTGTGATTCAGACATCTGCGATTGACTATATTATGAATGATTACCCTGAATGGCAACAACATCTCAAGAAGATAGAGAACAGTAGGAATTCCCGTTTTATCTATAAAGATGATATTCTGGTTATATACAAAAATCTGGAGCCTTCTCCCATTCCACGCTTAGAAAAAATACTGGGATGGAACATTCTTTTGAGAGCGAATCCGCTTGATAGGCTGCGGCGATAAATGGCACAGGTGCGGGGAGTGTTGGATAATAATTTTTTATGTTCTATTATTAGACAGGGGAGGCATTCATGAAAGTGGCGATTTTGTGTGGAGGACAAGGTACACGGATTAGAGGTGTTGACGATAATCTGCCGAAACCAATGATCCCCATAGGACGATTCCCTATTCTCTGGCACATTATGAAATATTATGCAGAGTGCGGATACAAGGAATTTGTGCTTTGTCTCGGGTATAAGGGACAAGTAATCAAAGAGTTCTTCATGAATTATGAAACTCACACGAACGATTTCACTCTCACACTGGATACAGCTAAAAGAATGGAATTTCACAATACACATAACGAGATTAACTGGAAGATCACCCTTGCGGAGACCGGCCTTAATGCAATGACGGGCGCGCGGGTCAGAAAAGTACAAAAATATCTGCAAGGAGAGGAAAATTTCATGCTCACATACGGCGACGGCGTGGGGAATATTCATCTGCAGCGCTTAGAGGAATTCCACCGTGCCCATGGGAAGATACTGACCATCACGGGAGTCAGACCTCCCGGACGTTTCGGCGAACTTATGAGCGATCCAGAAGGAAGGGTGACCGAGTTCAATGAGAAGCCTCAGGCAAGCGGCGGGAGGATATCGGGAGGCTTTTTCGTGTGCCGTAAGGAAATATTTAATTACCTTGACGAAAGGGAGGATTTGGTCTTGGAGCAGGAGCCTATGCGCAGATTGGTAAGTGAAGGACAGATGATGGTATACGAACACGATGGGTTCTGGCAGCCGATGGACACGTATAGGGACTATATGCTTCTTAATGAGCTTTATCAAAAGGGTAAAACTCCATGGGTGGTCTGGTAGGGACGAATAATGTTTGGGAATATCTTTAAAGACAAGAAAGTTTTAATCACTGGCAATACAGGATTTAAGGGCAGTTGGTTGAGCATTTGGCTTTTAAAACTCGGAGCTCAGGTTTATGGCATTTCCAAAAATCTTCCATCATCACCTTCAATGTTTGAAGAATTGGGAATTGGAGAAAAGATGGTCTCCTTTAAAGAGGATATAAGGAGCCTGAGCCGTATGCTTGAAATCATAAAGGAAGTAAAGCCTGACTTTCTGTTCCATCTTGCTGCCCAGCCCATAGTATCTCTATCTTATAAAGAACCTATTGAGACAATTTCTTCTAATGTCATGGGCACGGCAAACATCCTTGAGGCTTTGAGAATAAATAATCAAAGGTGTACTGCAGTAATTATTACCAGTGACAAATGTTATGACAATGTGGAATGGATATGGGGATATAGGGAAAATGACAAGCTGGGCGGTAAAGATATTTACAGCGGGTCAAAAGGTGCGGCAGAACTTATTTTCAGGTCTTACTTCCAATCCTTCTTAAAGAACTCTCCTGTTAAAACAGTATCAGCAAGGGCTGGGAATGTAATTGGCGGGGGTGACTGGGCTATGGACAGGATTGTGCCTGATTGCATGAGGTTATGGAGCATTGGTAATGCTGTAGAGATAAGAATGCCTGATGCTACAAGGCCATGGCAGCATGTCTTAGAGCCTCTAAGCGGCTATCTGACACTCGCAAGGGTTCTGACGGAGAATGCTGAGGTCAATGGAGAAAGTTTTAATTTTGGACCAAATACTGAACAGGATTATACTGTCAGAGAACTTATAGAAGATATGGGCAGGTTGTGGGGATTTGATGACAGCAGAAAGGCTTGCAGTATTGTAGAGGATGCAGATTTTTCTGAGGCAGGGCTTTTAAAACTGAATTGTGATAAGGCGCTTGCCCGTCTTGAATGGCTGCCTGCTTTGGGATATAAAAAGATGATCGAGTTTACAACCCTCTGGTACTACGAATTTTATAAGAAAAGCAATAATATGTTTGAGTATACTCTGGAACAGATAGAAGAATACGAATCAATTGCAACCTCAAAAGGATTGAGGTGGACAAAATAACGATAGACGGGATTATCCTTACCCCTTTAAAAAGTATTCCTCATCCCAGCGGGAATGTACTGCATGCTGTTAAAAAAAGTGATGTAGGATTCCATGGTTTTGGAGAGGCATATTTCTCAATAATAGACTTTAATGCGATAAAGGCATGGAAGAAACACAAGCAAATGACATTAAACCTTATTGTCCCAGCCGGTAAGATAAAATTTGTCATGTATGATGACAGGCAGAACAGCATGACAAAAGGTAATTTCTATGAGGTAATATTATCATTGGGAAATTATCAAAGATTAACTGTTCCATCTAATATCTGGATGGGGTTCAAGGGCTTGGGGAGAGATATGAATATGCTTTTAAATATAGCAGATTTTGAACACGACCCTTCAGAAGCTGAGATGCTTGAAATTAATAAGATAGATTATCGGTGGTGATTTCATTTTGAAAATTTTAATTACCGGAGGTTTCGGCAACTTAGGATCCCGGCTTGCCGAATATTTTTATAGAAAGAATTATAAGGTTACTGTCCTCTCAAATTCTGACGATAGAAAGCTGCCCGGCATAAAGTACAACTTTATAAAGGCAGATATTACAAAATCAGAAGAGTTGGATGCTTCAATAACTGAGTGTTTCGACTGCTGCATTCATACAGCGAGTCTTAACGATTCCTTTATAACCGGTTATGCAGAAAAGGCATTGATGGTAAATGCACTTGGGACGAGAAATATTATTAAGACTCTTCTGGACAAAGATGTTAAGCGATTCGTATATTTCAGTACATTTCACGTTTACGGTGTTTCAGAGGGAAGTATCGACGAAAACACTCCGTTAAGTCCCAAAAATGACTACGCAACTACACATTTATTCGGAGAATATTATGCAAATCAGTTTTGGCGGACACATCGTTTCCCTTATACGATATTGAGGCTGACGAACTGCTATGGAGCGCCGCGATATCCGAACTCAACAAAATGGTATTTGGCTTTGAATGATATGGCAAGATCTGCCATTGAAAAAGAAGAGATAGTATTAAATTCAAACGGCCTGGGATGCAGGGATTTCATATGGATTGGAGACGTCTGCAGTATTGTGGATGGTATATTGACCGCAGATAAGACAACCGGCGAAACATTCAATGTGGCTTCAGGCAGGACATACAAAATAATGGATATTGCCAATATCGTGAAAATAGCTTATGAAGAGAGATATGGGAGAAAAATAAATATTAAAACAAATGAGGCTGACCATGCCGTATATGGTGAAAGTCTGCATGTAAGCAATAAAAAACTGAAATCTGTCGTGAATTTTGAGATTCACGATAAAATCTATGATGAAGTAAACAATATTTTCGATATCATGGAACAGTCTCGTTATAGCTTATGAAACCGCTTGTATCTATTGTAACCCCTATGTTCAATGCCGAGAAATCGTTAGGGTAGGAGAGTATGTGGTGGATTTCGTATTTAGCATAGAACGGCTGAAGCGTATGGGATTTTTCTGGAACAATAGAATCGAGAAGGAAATAGATGACACGCTTTTACTATACTCAGGGAGCAGGCGGTGACCAACTTGCCTCTTTACAGCATTATTATTCCTACTTATAATCGCGCCGAACTGCTCCGCAGGGCGTTGGATTCTGTTGAACAACAGACTTTTCAGGATTTTGAGGTTATAGTGATCGATAATCAATCGGAGGACCACACAAGGGAGGTCATTGCGTCGTTTGATGATCCCCGCATTACAGGGCACGAGATTGATAACGCTGGGATTATCGCCGCCTCCAGAAATCTTGGAATCAGCCGTGCTCGAGGAGAGTGGATATGCTTTCTCGACTCAGATGATTGGTGGTATCCGAAAAAGTTGGAAACAGTGCATCATTTCCTTTCAGGATCAGATATTATCTACCATGATCTTGATGTGCATGATAGTAACGGCAAGAGGTACTGGAAAAAAGTGAAGGGCAAGCGCCTCAGTCCGCCAGTTTTCAGCAGCCTCATGAAGTGCGGAAACGTGATGGTCACATCGAGTGTGGTAGTGCGGAAGCAAATCTTGGAACAGGTGGGAGGCCTGGATGAGGATGCAGCTATTGTGGCGGCAGAAGATTATGACCTGTGTCTGAGAATCTCACGGATTACGGAGAGGTTTACCTACATCCCAAGGAGCTTGGGTGCATACTGGATTGGAGGCGGGAATATGACTGAAATCTCGGAGAGGCAGATTGAACGAGTGGAAGCCGTTTACCGCAAGCACTTGGCTTTTTTAAAGGAAGAAGACAGGCAGGATGTTGTTACAATCATGAATTACGGACGGGCAAGAATTCTGCAAAAGATGGGGCGTGTCATGGAGGCCGCTGCTCTGTTCAGAGAGACGCTGCGTGCGAGAATGTTAAATATCAAAATAAAATCCCTATACTGCTTTGTTATTAGTTATTTGCAGGGGATGTGCAGACAGGAAAGGGCGCAATAAGTTGTCTTTTGCGTGCCGCATAGAATATTTATGACATCGGCCAAAACCTCAAAAACTTTATATGATCTCAATTCTTTATTGAGCGTTGCAAATGTCCTTATCTGCGGCATCATTATATGCTTATACTATATAAAAGACGATAATGGCATTGTTAACATTTTTACGCTATTACTGGGATGCCTCTTTGCTATCGAGAATATTGGGATGCTTTCATACGAGAAAAGGAGAAGAAATCCATTTATTCTAATTCTCGTCCTTGTAGTGACGGTGTTTTACATGGCTCGGATTGCAACTATTCTTTACGTTCCCACCTCAGCATCATTATTTGGGAATAACTTTATCACCAGCGCAAAAGATTTAAACTACGCACTTATATTTATCCTTCTTTCCAATGCTTCAATGTTTCTCGGCTTTTACATTGGAAGAAAGAATAACGCAAGCCTTAAAAAGATGACATGTGAAGATGATCATGTTCCAAAGATTAATAATGCATTAATAATTATTAACCTATGTGTGTTAGTTCAATTTTTTAATTTGATAAACCCAGAGACATTTGGTCGATTGACTGGCTATGTACAAACGATATTTTTTAATCAGCAAATAATTTTTTTATTCGCTTTCACATTGCTGGCCTACCATTACAACAAAATCTCACTGAGAATCCGTACGCTGTTTATCGTTATGTTTTTGGCTATTGTCCTATTAATTACCTTGTCCGGAAGTCGTTCTGGAGTCCTAACGGTGAGCATGTTATTGCTGATGGGCATCTTAGCAGTGAACCAAAGAATTATGATCAGCAAAAAAATCATTTTAATTTGTTTGATTATAATTCCAATAAGCATGATTTTTTTTGTTACAGCTACAGTCAAAAGAGGGCTTGGAATAAAAGACACGATAACTGTTAAGCACTTGTATATGATTAATGAGCATAAATACCGTTTGAAACATCATTTGGCGCTGATTTATTATAGATTAGGTTTTATTGATTATTCTACAGAGTTGATAGCAAACAGGCAAAAGTTCGCAAGGATTATAAATGGGCAATATTACGTTAAAAGTATTATAGACAATGTTCTAACTCCTGGATTTGATGTTTTCGGCACACCAAGAGCATCTCATGCCTTGAGTTATGTTATAAGAGGAGAATCGATACCTGATAAAGATCAAGTCGCACTGAACTATCAGGCAGATCAAATGGGGATATACGGGGAGTATTACGTTTTATTTTATGGCTACCCGGCACTAGCCGCCTTTTTTCTCTTGGCGTGTATCTTTCAGGGTGTTTTTAATGCTATTGAAACAAGAAACATTCTTCTTTCTTGCATGTATAGGGCCGTGCTGCTCAATCTTTTTTATATTTATATAAACAGTTTTGGCACTGACTGGTTTGCCCTAAATATTGTGATCACCGTCATCACCACTTTTCTTTTTGGTAGATATTTTGTCAGTAATAGAAAAAGAAAGTTCGTTTTTATGATTGAGTCGAAAAGGTGAAAAAACGGATCGCTTGTGTGACGGGAGCCTCCGGTATGGTGGGACGCCGGATTGTGCATCGTCTTCTTCAAGAGGGCTATACAGTACGAGCCCTCACCCGAAGAAGGGATTTGACGCTTTCGGGGGTTGATATGCACTACGGTGATATTCGTGACGAGTTAGCGCTAAAATCTTTTCTGAATCGGGCAAATCTCCTCTTCCACTGTGCTGCCGAATTGAAAGATGAATCAAGAATGTGGGATGTGAACGTTGCAGGAACGGAAAATTTGCTTCGGTTGATACCGGAGTCTGGCATTACATATTTCTGCCATTTAAGCAGCGCAGGTGTTGTTGGTAAAACGGAGAGGCCCATTGTTGATGAGACATCTCCCTGTAATCCCAGAAATATCTATGAACGTACGAAGTGGGAGGCAGAGAAACGCGTTGCGAAAGGTGTCAACGGTTGCTGTGCGGTGGTCCTCCGGCCCACAAATGTGATAGATGAAAGGCGGTCTGGCGCCCTTGGGCTACCGATGCGGAGCGGGTGGGCTGATTACCTCAAGATATTCCTCAAGGGAGGAGAAAACGCACACGTCATACATGCCGATGATGTCGCTGCTGCTGCATTGTATTTAATATCACACGCATCGGAAACCCCTCAGTGCTTTTTTGTCTCGTGCGACCATGATCCCATGAATACATTCGCTGGAATATGGAAGCTCTATAAGAATTTCGAGCGGGTTGGCTCATTTGATGAGAGCGGTCCGATGGTAGTGCATCTTCCTGTTGCCTTCCCCCACATGCTCCGGACCGTGATGCGCGGCGCATCGAACCGCGGCGACACCGTTTATTCTTCAGAAAAGCTGCTCAGTCATGGGTTCATTTTTCCCTTGGGCTTGAAGGGAGCGATAAGACAAGTGATAGAGGAAAGGGAAAAGGTGACCCCATGATGGTATTGAATGTCAATTCGTCAATTGACTCTCATAAGGGCGGAGGGATGGCTGAGCGGACCTTCCAGGTGAGTAAATTCCTTGCAAGGGCCGGAGTGGAATGTACTGTGTTGACAACTGACATGGGTCTGACGCCGGAGCGTGTGCGCTCTATGGAGAATGTCGAGGTCATTGCGCTGCCATGCTTAAATCACCGCTTTTATCTGCCAAAGTTCTCCTATGCCGGGCTCAGAGAGATAGTTAAGAGGGCAGACATCGTCCATCTTATGGGACACTGGACTTTTCTTAATGCACTTGCGTATCAGATAGTGCGCAGTCTCGGAAAGGCATATGCTGTTTGTCCTGCGGGAGCTCTTCCGGTGTTTGGCAGATCTAAGATGATCAAGATGATGTACAACCAACTCGCCGGCAAGAGGATTATCCGGAATGCTGACTGCCATATCGCGATCACCAGAGGGGAACTTCCTGCTTTTTTGTCATACGGGGTGGATAGCGACAGGGTTTCCGTTATCCCCAATGGGATCAATCCGGATGACTTCCTTGAACGGAATGATGCGGAATTTAGAAAAAAGTTTGGATTGAGTGAAAAACTTATTATATTATATATGGGCCGTTTGAATCGCATAAAAGGTCCGGACCTACTTTTAAGGGCTTTCTGTAGCTTAAAAGATGAACTGCCTGAATACCAGTTGGTGTTCGCAGGCCCTGACGAGGGGATGATGGAGGAATTGAAAAAGCTTGTCGCTTTGTCCGATATGGAAGATAGAGTGCGTTTTATAGGCCACATTGGTGGTGTAGATAAATCTTTTGCCTATCACGCTGCAGAGTTACTGGTAGTGCCTTCTCGACAGGAGGCTATGTCGATTGTCGCACTGGAGTCCGGAGTTACCGGAACACCGGTTCTGATAACCGACCAGTGCGGCTTTGATGAGATCACAGCAGCAGATGGCGGTAGGGTAGTCCCTGCCACTGTTGATGGTCTGAAGGAGGGTTTGATTCTGATGATGGCGGATTGTGATGGACTGAGGACAATGGGAGCGAAACTGAAGCAGTTCGTCGAAGAAAATTTCACATGGGACTTGGTTGCTGCCGAGTATATACATCTCTACCGCAGGATACTGGACAAGAAGAGAGCGAATGAACATTCTTATAATTAGCCAGTATTTCTGGCCCGAGAATTTTCGTATCAATGATCTGGCATTAGGGCTAGTTGAGAGGGGCAACAAAGTGACTGTACTGACGGGGATTCCGAACTATCCGGATGGCCGCTTCTTTCCCGGGTACGGAATCTTTAAGAGAAGTCGGGAGGAATACGGAGGGGTGCGCATTGTAAGAATCCCGGTTGTGCCTCGCGGCAGGGGGGGGGCATTGCGCCTGATAATCAATTATCTCTCCTTTACGGCGAATGCATGCCTGTTGGCTCCCTTTTTGCTTCGCTCTAAATTCGACATAATCTTTTTTTCTCTCTCTCCTCTTACTGAAGGCATTCCCGCTCTTGTCATGAAGAAGATGAAGCAAATACCTGTCATGTTCTGGGTTCAAGACCTGTGGCCGGAGAGTCTTTCCGCTACAGGTCTTGTTAAATCCTCTCTTGTGCTGAAAACAGTCGAGAAAATGATTCGTTTTCTTTATTTGAGATGCGACCGCATTCTTGTACAATCCCGCGCCTTTATTCCTGTCATTGAGAAGCGGGGAGGCGATGCAAAGCGCATCGCTTATTTCCCCAACAGCGCTGAGGAACTGTACCGTCCCGTCTCTGTGGAGCCGGATGCTCCCGAGCGTAAAAACATTCCTGAGGGCTTCTGCGTGATGTTTGCTGGGAATATCGGCGCTGCCCAGGACTTTGAAACCATTCTCTCTGCCGCTGAACAGCTTAAGGAATATGATGATATCCACTGGGTGATTGTAGGTGATGGGCGGCTGCGTCCTTGGGTTGAAGCGCAAATAGAGGAGCGTGGCCTGACCAAAACCTTTCACCTTTTGGGCAGGCATCCGGTGGAATTGATGCCGAGATTTTTTTCTATTGCGGACGTGATGCTGGTGACACTCAAAAAGGAGTATATTTTTTCGCTTACAATTCCGTCAAAAGTGCAGTCATATCTTGCATGCGCCAAACCAATTATTGCCGCCATAGATGGCGAAGGGGCCAGAATCATAAAAGAGGCCGGCGCCGGTATTGCGTGTCCGGCTGAAAATCCGTATGCTTTGGCATCGGCTGTGCTAAAAATTCATCGTATGTCTAATGCGGATTTACATGATATGGGATTGCGTGGGAGAAGTTATTTTGAGCAGCAGTTTGAGCGTACAGTCCTGATATATCGTTTGCATAATTGGATAAAAGAGTTGAAAAAGGGGGAATAGATTGCGCATTCTAATTCTTGGCGGAACAGGCATGCTGGGGCACACGCTTTGGCAATACTTTTCTTTGCGCTTTCCCGATACCTACACAACAATCAGGCAGAGCCGCACGGTGTATGAGAAATATGAGCTATTCACCAGCGACAAGGTGATAGATTCAGTTGACGTAGTTGATTTCCAGATGTTGACAGGCATAATGAAGTGCATTAAGCCTGATTTTATTCTAAATTGTATAGCGATTACAAAGCGGCGTAAAGAGGCTGACATAGCCATTCATGCTATTACACTAAATGCGTTGCTCCCTCATAAGTTGGTAGAGTGGGGCAAGAATAATTCTGCGAAAGTTGTGAATTTCAGTACTGACTGCGTATTTGACGGAGGACAAGGGAACTATACCGAAGAAAGTCTGACCAATGCTGCTGACCTTTATGGCAAGACAAAGGTCTTGGGGGAAATACAAGGAGAGAATGCTCTTACTCTACGGTCTTCATTTATAGGCACAGAACTTTATGCCGGCACAGAATTATTAGAATGGTTTCTGTCCCAAACAGGAATGGTAAAAGGTTTTAAGAACGCTATCTATTCTGGCTTGACTACTCTTGAATTGAGTCGTATTCTCGAAAATATTATGGTGCACCATCCAAGTGCAACTGGTATTTATAATGTTTCCAGTGACCCTATAAGCAAGTTTGACCTCTTAGTGCTTATACGAGATAAAATGCATCTCAATGTGGAGGTTGTCCCTGATGAAACTGTACGGTGTAACCGAAGCCTTGATTCGACAAAATTTCGCAAAGAATTTAGTTATACTCCGCCAACATGGGAAGCTATGATTGAGGAATTAAGTAAAGATTTTAGAGGAGGCAGATAATGATTTTTGAAGGAAAGACAATACTTGTAACTGGTGGGACTGGATCTATGGGGAAGACCTTTGTGCGGCGTGTCTTGACAGGAGAACTGGGTACGCCGAAAAAGATTATTGTTTTATCAAGGGGCGAGGCCAAGCAGCATGACATGCGTATGTCATATCTACATAAGCTGGTTGCCACTGATGAGGTGACATATCGTAACTTTATGAATGTGCTCGAGTTCTGGCTTGGTGATGTCAGAAATTATGCGGATGTATGCTCGGCTGTCAAAAATGCTGATATCGTGGTGAATGCAGCGGCGATGAAACAGGTTCCTGCCTGTGAATATTTTCCAACTCAGGCAGTGCTAACAAACTGCATCGGAGCAGCCAATATTGTGCGGGCTATTGAAGAGAACGGCTATCCCGTAGATACCGTTATTGCCATTAGCACCGATAAGGCCTGTAAACCTGTGAACGTTATGGGAATGACAAAGTCGATTCAGGAACGTATTTTTATTGCTGCAAATATTTTGAATCCTAAAACTCGCTTTATCTGTGCTCGTTACGGGAATGTGCTGGCATCCCGCGGCTCAGTTATTCCACTCTTTCATAAGCAGATCAAAAATGGCGGTCCAGTGACCATCACGGTTCCAGAGATGACTCGCTTTCTGCTGAGTCTTAATCAAGCCGTTGACACTGTATTTGCAGCGCTGCGTGAGGCTAAACGCGGAGAAACCTATGTTGCAAATGCCCCTTCTGCCACTGTTATGAATATTGCCAAAGCGCTAATAGGTAACCGCAATATTGAAATAAAGATTACCGGTATAAGACCAGCTGAAAAGATGCATGAGATTATGGTTTCTGAGGAGGAAGCCACCAGATGCGTAAAGCGAGGTAATTATTATGCTATCCGTCCGATGCTTCCTGAACTGCTTGATACATCAGTGCCCCACGTGAATGCACTGAACAAAGAGTTTAGTTCGGCGGATACCGTTCTTGATCTGTCAGGTACAAGTGCATTGCTGAAAAAGCATGGTTTGATGGTGGAGGATGTGGATTTGCACAATAGCGGTGAATTGTTGCGATGAGCCTGATATGGGTTAAAGATTTCTTAAATAAATTTTGGGAGGATGGATTATGTCTATAAAGGTTATGACTATTGTTGGTACCCGCCCTGAAATCATAAAATTGTGCAGAGTTATGAGCGAGTTGGACCGGCATACTAAACATATTTTGGTGCACTCAGGACAAAACTATGATTATGAGCTTAATGAGATATTTTTTCAGCAGTTGGGAATAAGAAAACCTGACTACTTTTTAAATGCAGTAGGTGAAACTGTGGCCCAAACCATCGGCAACGTAATTGCCAAATCTGATGATGTTATGGCTAAGGAGCAGCCTGATGCTGTGTTGCTCTACGGGGATACAAATAGTTGTCTCGCAGTTATTTCTGCGAAGCGCCGCAAAATTCCTATATTTCATATGGAGGCTGGAAACCGGTGCTTTGATTTGAGGGTGCCGGAGGAGATTAACCGTAAGATTGTTGATCATACCAGTGATATAAATATGACTCACACAGAGCATGCACGCCGCTATCTGCTATCAGAAGGGATAAAGCCCGAAACAGTTATTAAAACAGGCTCTCCAATGAAAGAAGTATTAAAATACTATATGCCTCAGATAGAAGCTTCTGACATTATTGAAAAACTCAGAATAGAATCAAAAGGCTATTTTGTTGTTAGTGTGCACCGGGAGGAAAATGTTGATAGCGAAGTAAATTTTGGAGATTTGATAGAATCGTTAAATTCGGTTGCAGAAAGATATAATAAATCAATTATTGTCTCAACGCATCCGCGGACGCGGATACGGCTTGACGGGCTGGATAATGCAAACATGGACAAGCGCATACAGTATCTAAAACCATTCGGGTTTTTTGATTATGTGAAGCTCCAAATGAACGCATTCTGTGTAATCTCCGACAGTGGAACAATCACAGAGGAATCTTCTATTCTTGATTTTCCTGCTGTAACTATTAGACAAGCGCACGAGCGGCCGGAAGGTATGGACGAGGGCGTGCTGATAATGTCAGGGCTTAAGGCGGAAAGGGTACTGCATTCGATAGAAATCGTCACCACCCAGCAGGCAGGAAAGGAGCGACAGTTCAGAATCGTGGAAGATTACGATACGGAGAATGTCTCGAAAAAGGTATTACGCATCATCATGAGCTACACAGACTATATAAATCGTACGGTATGGGGGTAAATGAGACCAGTTCACTCCATTCTTGTTACCGGAGCAAACGGATTTATTGGAACTGCCTTAACTCACAAATTATGTGAAAAAGGGTATGATGTGCGAGGGATTGTTAGATCAAAAGAGCGGACTCTTAATCGTAACAGCCGCCTTGAAATTTTTGCTGTAGGGGAAATTAATAGTGATACGAATTGGGGTGATGCATTAAAGGGAATAGATGTTGTAATACATCTTGCTTCACGAGCGCATAAACTGATTGATGCTTCTGTCAATCTGCTGGCTGAATACAGGATAGTTAATGCTGATGGCACACAAAGACTTGCTGAGATGTCTGCTGGGGCAGGGGCAAGAAGGCTTATATTTATCAGCACTGTAAAGGTGAATGGAGAAAAAACAGGGAAGCATCAATTTACTGAACGAGATACTCCAAGCCCTCATGATGATTACTCCACTTCAAAATGGGAGGCAGAGCAGGCATTGCATAATATTTCAGATGCTGCGGGACTGGAGATAGTGATACTACGTTCTCCTCTTGTTTATGGGCAGGGTGTCAAAGCGAATTTTCTGCGTTTGCTTGATATGGTAAATAGGAATATTCCTTTGCCTCTGTCTATGGTAAGTAACAAGAGAAGCATGATTTATATAGGCAATCTTGTAGATGCAATAATAAGGTGTATTGAGCATCCCGATGCTGTTAATAAGACATTTTTAGTGAGCGATGGGCAGGATGTTTCTACCCCTGATTTAATAAGGATGCTCGCCGGAGCAATGGGTAAGAAAGCGAGACTATTCCCATTCCCAGTGTCTCTTTTGAAAATAATTGGAAAGGTTTTGGGCAAAACCGCTGAGGTTGAGCGATTAACAGGTTCTTTGCAGATTGATACTGCTAATATCAGAGACATTCTTGGCTGGAAGCCGCCCTTTACAATGGAAGAAGGGATTTACGAAACAGTAAGATGGTACAGAAACATGAAGGGCAAAGTATAGAAAATAAAGGAGTAAAAAATAGAGCTTAAAATGAATGCTTTCTTTCTTAACTTTAGCGCTATGCTCTTTGTTATCGCGTTTGCTTTTTCCCTTAGCGCTTTCTGTTCATTTCTCATGTCAAAATTGGGCTTCAAGATAGCATTAATTGATAAGCCGAATGAGCGCAGTTCCCATTCACTTCCGACCCCGCGAGGAGGGGGGATTGGAATTTGGTTTTCTTTTTTGGTCGTTTTCCTATTATTGGTTCCAAAAACTCCGGCAATAACTTATTTTGCAGCCGCGGCAACTATTATGGCTTTGCTTGGTCTTTTGGAAGACCGCTTTTCTTTTTCTTCAAAGTTGCGTCTCATAATTCATCTGGGCCTGGCAGCATGGACAATTTTTTTATTTAAAGATTTGTATTTTTATTCTGGAGCAATTGTTTTATTCGTCTTTTGGCTGCTATTTATTGCAGGGACAGCTAACTTCTATAATTTCATGGATGGAATTAATGGAATTGCCGGTTTAATCGGTACAGTTGCTTTTGGTCTTACGGCTTATTTTTCGTATTATATGGTTCAAGACATGAATATTTCTATATTGAGCATTGCCTTGTTTTCAGCCTGTTTAGGTTTTCTGCCGTTTAACCTCTTGAAGGCAAAGATATTTATGGGAGATGTTGGCAGTGTTTTCCTGGGCTTTGTATTTGCTGCTTTTGTGGTAAAATTATCTTCAAATATTAGCATATTCCTTTGCCTTATTATGTTTCTTTGCACTTTTTATGCTGATGCTGTTATTACAATTTATCAGCGATGGAGGAGGGGAGAAAATCTGCTGAAGGCGCATAGAAGGCATCTCTATCAATACCTGAGCAATGAGTTGGGAATTTCTCACTGGCTGGTTTCGGTCATATATGCAGGCGTTCAATCTGTCTTTGGGTTAATTGCTCTGCTCGCATACGGGAAAGGTCTGGTCTGGCAGTTCGCTGTATTTGGCGTATTCAGCATATTTTTTTTAGTGAGCTATATGGTTATTAAGGGCCTAAGCCCTATAGCTGAGAAAACAAGGATGAGTTAACAATGCAGAACTTTATGGTAAGGCTGTTATATCCCACACATCTCAAACGATTCCTCTTCTTTTTTCTATCCGACTTTTTTATTATTATTCTCTCCCTGTATTTCTCCTTTCTTCTGCGCTTTGATTCCACGGTCCCATTTGAATATAAAAAAATCTTCATCAAGGCGCTTCCTCTTTTTATCGTTGTAAAACTAACTGTGTTTGCAGCATTTAGGATGTATAAGATTATATGGAAATATGTCAGCATCAGTGACCTTTGTAATATTGTCGGCGCGGTTATAGCTGCGGAATCCGTTCTGATGGTCTCAATTCTTATCCCTTTGCCTGTACATCTGCAATTTTTGTCGTCACTCAATATTTATAGTTTTCCGAGGAGCATTTTTTTAATAGATGGCATTATCTCTTTGCTTCTGGCATCCGGTATTAGAATATCTAAAAGGCTTTACCTGGAGCTTGTTCGCAATAAGAGAAATCTTAAACAAGGGTTAAGTACCATAATTATCGGAGCCGGCAATACCGGAGAAATGGTGCTGAGGGATATAGCCAAGCAGGAAAATCCGCTGTTTTGTCCAGTAGGGCTGCTTGATGATGACGGGAGAAAACTCGGAACATATATTCATGGAGTAAAAG
>Ga0210051_1000302_pt1 | contig 43155 bp, 47 predicted proteins | sample CryGey092014_all_FD_185464 | JGI IMG/M metagenome (GOLD analysis project Ga0210051, IMG submission 185464) | Groundwater microbial communities from aquifer - Crystal Geyser CG23_combo_of_CG06-09_8/20/14_all (SPAdes) (version 2) | ecosystem: Environmental > Aquatic > Deep subsurface > Groundwater...
TATTGTACCCGATCATTGTTGGTATCAAATACTATTTGCCTATAATTACCTCTCTGAGTAAGATGATGCGGTATGTTTGGTACGATAATTCTTGCCATTCTTGCCATAATAAATAAATATTACCATATAAATCTTCTCTTGTCAAGAAAAATGTGCGCTGTCCCCGGTTTTCCCCCTGAATTCCTCGTGAACGGTTACAATTTGACTTACCCACATGATTCGCTATAGAACCAAGATTAACGCAAAGAGACACAGAGGCTTTCCAACGCTCTTCCGCGTTTGCCCTGTTTTTTTTCTTGACATATATGGCAGAATAATGTAAAATAGTGCTAAATAGCTTAGCCCCTACCACAAATGTGTAAAAAAGGGGATAGATATACTCAGCGATGTTATACTCAAGTGGGGCATAAATTGCGTTTTTTATGGCATCGTTGAGTATAATGCAAGAGGTAACATTATGGTCAGAACAGATTTTGATAAATTTCTCGAAATAGCTGTAAAATGTAAGGCTTCAGATCTTCATCTGAAGGCAGAAAGTCCTCCGCTTCTTCGTATTCAGGGGGAGATTATGCCTTTGAAACAAATGTCGCCTTTATCTGCTGAACAGGTAAGAAAGATGGCTATGAGTATCATGGATGAAAATCAACGGAAAAGGTTTGCTGAAGATATGGGTGTGGATGTTGGATATGACATCCCGGGACTTGCCAGATTCAGAACACATGTCTTCCAGCAAAGGGAGATGATAGGGATTGTTACCAGAATTATTCCCTTCAACATTCTAACCATAGAAGAATTAGGAATACCCCCTATTTGTATGGAATTATGTTCTCGTCCCAGGGGATTAATCATGATTACCGGCTCATCTGGATGTGGAAAATCAACGACACAGGCTGCCTTGATTGATTATATAAATAAAAAGTTTCCACATCATATCATGACCATTGAGGATCCGATTGAGTTTGTTCATACCTGCAAGGAAAGCCTTGTTAATCAACGGGAATTAGGAAGAGATACTTACTTTTTCTCTGAGGCATTAAAGCATGTTTTCAGAGAGGATCCTGATGTTATTTTAATCGGAGAGATGCGTGACCTTGAGACCATTTCTCTGGCTGTAACTGCTGCCGAAACAGGACATCTGGTGTTGGGAACCCTGCATACAACCGATACCATTTCCACCATAGATCGAATCGTTGATGTTTTTCCTCCACATCAACAGCAACAGGTAAGAATGCAGTTAACCATAAACCTTGTAGGTATTATTTCACAACTCTTGGTCAAAAAGGCTGATGGAAGTGGAAGAATTGCTGCATTTGAGACCTTGATAGCTACCCCGGCAGTGAGATCATTGATCAGGGAAGCAAAGACATACCAGATTGCCTCTGTACTTCAAACAGGCAAAAAACAGGGCATGATGAGTATGGATCAATCCTTATCACAACTTGTACATCAACGAATTGTTACCTATGATGACGCACTTAATGTAGCCATCAATCCTCGTGATTTCAAGCAATTAGTGGGCGATTTGGGGATGAAACATTAATGTCATGTCAACCTTAAAATGACGGTAACAGGAAGTTTTTTACCACGAAGAACACGAAGGACACGAAGGAGACAAAAAAAAATGGAAAAAATAATAATCAGGGAGATTCAAGAAAGCATTGAGGTCAAAAATAATATCCCGTTAAAGGATGTAGCTTTGGCAGCAGAGATAATCATTAATGCCTACAGACAGAATAAAAAGGTGCTTATTTGCGGTAATGGTGGGTCTGCGGCAGATGCTCAACACATGACTGGTGAACTGGTTGGCAGGTTTAAGATGGAACGAGAGGCACTTGGGGCAATTGCCTTAACTACTGATACATCTATCCTTACGGCAATAGGCAATGATTACGGATTTGAGGATGTATTCTCAAGGCAGATAGAGGCGTTAACAGAGTCCGGTGATGTAGTGATCGGGATAAGTACCTCAGGGAACTCTCCTAATGTGCTCAAAGCAATTGCCATGGCTAAGAAAAAATCAGCTGTAACCATTGGGCTAACAGGCGGGGATGGCGGCAAGCTCAAGGATTTGACAGATGTATGTATTGTTGTCTCATCCTCGAATACCCCAAGAATACAGGAGTCGCACATCACTATTATCCATATCATTTGTCTGCTTGTAGAACAATCATTGTTTGGAGGAAGGTAACTACTCACCACAAAGACACAAAAAGTTGATGGGTTGATGAGTTGATGGGTTGGAAAGGGAAGGGTTTATAGGTTTATAATCTGTGTTCCTTTAACATATAAACTCATCAACCTATAAACCTATAAACCTATCAACAAGGGAGAAAAATAATGCATCTATTTGCCCCATCCAAATTGGAAAATTATCTGCTTGGTGAAAAACCAAAGGTAGATTGTATCCTGTGTGCGATCAGGGATAGGGATGAAAAGGTAGTCCAGCTTGATGTCTATCGTAGTCAGGATATGATTGTTTCCTTGAATCTATATCCATACAACCCGGGACATATAATGATCTTTCCCAATAGACACATCAAGGATATTCGCGAGTTGAATGAGGAAGAAACAAATCAGATGCAGTCATTGACCATAAAAATCCTTGATATCCTCGATAAACTTTATTCCCCTTCAGGGTATAACATTGGTTATAATATGGGTAATGTTGCTGGTGCAAGCATTGAACATCTACACCTGCATATTGTGCCAAGATATAAAAATGAGCTTGGATTTGTAGATATATTGAGCAATTCCAAGATAATCGTTGAGGACCCAAGGAAGACACTTGAGAGACTCAGAGAGGCATATGCAGAAGAATGAGGTAATTATACTCAGCGAGGATATAAAAAAATGAATAAACCAGTTGTAGCTATTGTAGGCAGACCAAATGTTGGCAAGTCAACCCTGTTTAATCGAATGTCATCTACCCGGCAGGCAATTGTCCATCCCACACCAGGGGTAACAAGGGACAGGAATTATATTGAAGTCTCATGGTCAGGGATTGAATTTGTCCTTATTGATACCGGTGGGATTGAGGTTAACAGCCATGACTCATTGCTTCAAGGAATAAGGTATCAGGCAGAAATGGCTATTAAAGAAGCAGCCGTTATTGTATTTCTTTGCGATGGTCAGGATGGGGTTGCGACTCAAGACATAGAAGTATCACGCATGTTGCATAAAACCTTTCAACCCATTATATTGGTTGTAAATAAGGTTGATAATATCCTGCGAGAGCCGGAATTTATCTCCGAGTTTTATAGGCTGGGCATGGGTAATCCCATAGCCATATCAAGTATTCATGGGTTAAACATCAATACCCTTCTTGATGAGATAATCTCTCATCTCCCTCAATATAAAGAAATATCACCTATAGACGAAGATACGAAAGATGAGAGGAAAAAGAATCAAATTGCTGTGGCTATTGTTGGCAAGCCCAATGTAGGCAAATCATCTCTAATAAATACCATTCTCGGCGAGGAAAGGATGCTGGTGGATAATGTGCCGGGAACAACTCGGGATACGATTGATACACTTATCACATGGAATGATAAAGAAATGATTCTTATTGATACTGCCGGAATTAGAAAAAAGGCAAAGATAGAAGAGGATGTTGAAAAGTCAAGCGTTTTGCGGGCATTAGCTGCGGTTAAACGCTCCACGGTCTCTGTGTTAACGATTGATTGCAATGAAGGACTAACTGAGCAGGATCAAAAGATATTGTCCAAGATAGAAGAGAGGGGATGCGGGTGTATTATTGCTATTAATAAATGGGATACCAGACCATTAGATGAGGAGACTGAAACACTGCGAGAGGCATACGCAAATTTTATACGAGAACAAATCCCATATCTTGTATTCGTTCAAGTAATTTTTACATCTGCACTTAAAAACCAGGGAATTACCAGACTCCTTAACCTTATAGAGAGTACTGCTCAAAAGCATAGGAAACTAATATCAACGGGCAAGCTTAATCGAGCAATTGAAAAGGCTTGTGAAGAGATTCAGCCGCCAACCATTAAGGGAAAACAATTGAAGATTCGTTATGCTACTCAGGTAAAGGCAGGACCACCGATATTTTCCCTGTTTGTCAATCAACAAACACTTTTTACCCCCGCCTATTCTAAATATTTAATGAAAAAACTTCGTGAAGAATTTGGGTTTGAGGGTGTGCCGATTAAGTTTGCAGTTAAACAGAAGTAACAGCTCAGGGATAAGATGGAGAAAGGGAGAAAGAGCATTTGCGTAGTAATTTTCGTCATACAGATCAAAAAAATGCAAAGATTCAGTCGTCTTGGTTGACTATTCTCAAGATGTAGTCGAGATTACCACATTCCTAACAGGATGGAATACGGATAGCATTGGAAGCAATGAACAGGTTGGAGGGGGAAAATTATGACTCAATTACAACAAGCAATATCAGGAATAATCACTGATGAGGTAAGATTTGTTGCCGATAGTGAGGGGCGGGATATTGAGTTTATCCGTCAGGGTATTGCTGTGGGCAGAATAGTTATACCGCATAATATCAATCATCGCATTAATATATATTCAGGAATAGGTGAAGGGCTTAGAACCAAGGTCAATGCTAACATTGGCACATCACCCCAGCACATTGAGCTTGATGAGGAGATAAAAAAGGCAGAGACAGCCATTGCTTTCGGGGCAGATGCTATTATGGATTTGAGTATTGCTGGTGAGACAAGAGAAATAAGGAAAACATTGCTTAAAAAGATAGCCGTTCCGTTTGGGACCGTGCCGATATACGAGGCTGCATTGAATGCCGTTGAAAGGGATGGCTCTATCATGTCCATGACCCCTGAAAGCATTCTTGAGGTGATTGCCCGACAGGCTGAGGATGGTGTAGATTTTATAACCATTCATTCCGGGGTTACACAATTGATTATTGAGAGACTGAAACAACAGGGTAGATGTATGGATACAGTCAGTCGTGGCGGTACATTTATTGTCGAATGGATGCTTTACCATAACAGGGAAAATCCGTTTTATGAGAGGTTTGATGATATTCTGCATATTGCTAAACAGTATGATGTGGTTTTGAGCCTTGGGGATGGATTGCGACCCGGATGTCTGATGGATGCTACAGACAGACCACAGATTCAGGAATTGATTATTCTAGGAGAGTTGGCGAAAAGGGCTTATGAGGCACAGGTGCAGGTGATGATTGAGGGTCCGGGTCATGTTCCTATGAATCAAATAACAGCAAATGTGCTTCTACAAAAACAACTCTGTAATCATGCCCCATTCTATGTGTTGGGACCATTGGTAACAGATATTGCCCCTGGATATGATCATATAACCGCAGCCATTGGCGGGGCAATTGCTGCTGGTGCAGGGGCTGATTTTTTATGTTATGTTACCCCGTCGGAACACTTGAACCTTCCTACTATAGAGGATGTGAAAAATGGTGTTATTGCTGCCAGAATTGCTGCTCATGCGGGTGATATTGCCAAACAAATACCAGGGGCATTTGACAGGGATATTCAGATGGCTAAGGCAAGGGCTGAGCTTGATTGGAAAAAACAGGCTGAATGTAGCGTAGACCCTGACAGGGTCAATGCGATCAGGGGACATATTCAGGATGATACCTGCGGGATGTGTGGCAGTTTTTGTGCTATTAAGATGGTCAGAGAAAGGTTGCAGAAGGCAGAGGGAAAGAGGTCGAAATGACAGAGGAGAGGAAAGTTTGAATCAGGAGGATTTTCAAGTGAAATATATTTTTGTAACCGGCGGGGTTGTATCTTCCTTAGGAAAGGGTGTGGCTGCTGCCTCTATTGGTCATCTTTTGGAATCAAGGGGGCTACGAATTTCCATGCAAAAGCTTGACCCTTATATCAATGTTGACCCGGGAACAATGAGTCCGTATCAGCATGGTGAGGTTTATGTGACTGATGATGGGGCAGAAACAGATCTGGATCTGGGGCATTACGAACGGTTTACTGATGTTAAATTAAGCAAGGCAAGCAATGTAACCACTGGAAAGATATATCAATCTGTTATAACCAAAGAAAGAAAGGGGGAATACCTTGGGCAGACTGTTCAGGTGATCCCTCATATTACAGATGAAATAAAATCCTGTGTTAAATTGATGGCAAATGAAGATATAGATGTGGTTATTGTTGAGGTTGGTGGTACGGTTGGTGATATGGAAGGTATGCCATTTATGGAGGCTATCAGGCAATTCAAAAAGGATGTGGGCAGAAACAATGTCATTTATATCCATTTAACATTGGTGCCGTTTATCAAGGTTTCAGGAGAGGTGAAAACAAAACCTACACAGCATAGTGTCAATAAATTAAGGGAAATAGGAATTATCCCCGATATACTTATATGTCGTACAGAGCGAGGCTTGAGCGAGGAGATAAAGGAAAAAATTTCCCTGTTTTGTGATGTAGAAAAAAATGCTGTAATTAATGCCCCTGATGTAAGCAGCGTATATGAGATCCCTATTGTCTTTAAGCGGCAGGGGGTAGATAACCTGATTATTGATTTGCTTAGATTAACGGATAAGGTTCCCTTGCCCCAGAAAGAGGATTTATGGGCAGATATGGTGAATCGGTTAAAGAGTCCAAAACACTCCCTGACAATTGCTGTGGTAGGGAAATACATAAAGCTGCCTGATGCCTACAAAAGTATTGTCGAGGCACTTAATCATGGTGGTATCTGGCATGGAGCAAAAATACATATAAGATGGGTTGATTCTGAAGGCTTGAAGTCACCCATTGATGCAGAAAAACTTCTTTCCGATTTAGGCGGGATATTGGTGCCGGGTGGATTTGGATACAGGGGGATTGAGGGTAAATTAGAGGCTGTTCGATATGCCCGGGAGAATAAGATTCCATTTCTTGGCATATGTCTTGGCTTGCAGTGTGTGGTGATTGAATTTGCCAATAATGTTCTTGGACTTACGGGTGCAAACTCGGTGGAGGTTGACCCTGAGACACCACATCCAGTAATACACCTGATGGAAGAGCAGCAGGATATTACAAACATGGGTGGAACCATGCGGCTGGGAAGTTATCCAGCTATTATACGAAAATGGACAACAACGATTAAGGCATATGGATTGGAATTAATATCTGAAAGGCATAGGCATCGATATGAGATTAATCCCAAATATTGTGCGGAATTTGAAAAGGCAGGATTAATCATGGCTGGGACTTCACCTGATGGCAGATTAGTAGAAATAGTGGAGCTCAAGGATCATCCCTGGTTTGTAGCCACACAGTTTCATCCAGAATTCAAATCAAAACCAACGGCTCCACACCCGTTATTCAGGGAATTTGTTTTTAATAGTTTGAAGCATCAGGGAAGGATATGATTTTTTGGGGGGTATAAAATATGGCAAGGAATATGAGTCGGGATGATGTGCAGAAACTTCTTGGGGCACTAAAAGACATCCTTGGAACGAATGCTGAGACACAAGAACAGGATATGGAATGGAAGAAAGAGATGGAGAACCCGCAAATTGATGCCCGTGATACCATTGGAGGGATAGAGAATGGGGGAAAATCAGATGCCAGAGGTGCTACCGCTAACACCAGATATTTTCGAGATATAGAGCCTGAGCCAACCAGATCGAAATCAGTCGGGTCAGATATAGTAAATTTCCTCTGGATAGTGGTTATTGTGGGGGCTATTGGGTTTGGAGGTTGGAGTTTTTTCTCATCCGGTACAGCAGGCAAGGTTATGGGTGCTGTAAAACAACAAGGGGATAAGGTAGTTAAATTTGTTACTGGTGGGGCACAAAAGTAATATCATGCAAAACATGGACGATTAATCACATAGGCATAAGAATATTATTGGTTACCTTATCCTTTCCCACCTATTATGCGGCTAATTTCAGCAATTCTTCCTTCATCCCTTCTATCACCTGCTCCACATGGACAATCCTCCTTTCTAATACCTTATGGTCATCCCGCCGAACAACTACATCATAAAGTCGGTCCATTCGTTTATTCGTCTCATCTATTCTGGCAGTTAAGCTCTTATCTAATCCATCTATCCGTTTATTTGTCTCATCTATCCGTTTATTCGTCTCATCTATCCGAGCGGTATTCTTAGCTATTTCTTCCTTTAATTCTACCCTTAGCCCATCTATTCTTCTACTCTGATCAGCAAGATGAGTATTTATATCATCAATTCGTTTATTTGTCAACAAAAGTATTGATTTAATTTCCAGATATTCATCTTTGATTATCCCAATCTCAGGAAGAATAAGCTCCTGAATCAATTTTTTTACATTTTCAACTACAACTTCCATCATCTTTATCTTTTCCTCCTTTTCAGGATAATTTTATCACACACTTCTTAAAATGTCAAGAAGAAAAATGAGAAAAATGGGGAAAAATGGAAAAATGGGGACAGCACCCTATTCAAAATGAGAATTGCCGCTGGAGGGGTATTAAATTTTCTTGACAAATCGCAAGATATTTGATAAAATATATAACATAAAAAATTGTTAGCAGGATAGGAGGAAGATGTGCAATTAGAATGTGAATATAAGGATAATTGTCAGGTTGAATTTAAGGTGGTTGTTCCTGAAAAGATGATACAGGAAAGATATAAAAAGGAGCTGAATGCTATCATTGCAAAGACATCGCTACCTGGATTCAGGATGGGCAAGGTTCCCAGAGATGTAGTTGAAACTCGATTTGGTAAAAAAGTAAAACAGGAGACTATCCAGAAACTTATTAACGAGTCATGTACAGAAGGGATAAAACAACATGATCTTCAACCTGTAACCCGTCCTTCTATTACTGATATTCAGTATGAAGACGAAAAGGATCTTTTATTTTCTGTCAGTATAGAAATAAAACCAAGTATAGAATTTGAAGATTATCGGAATATACCTTTAATTAAAAAGATATTAGAGGTTAAGGATGATGCTGTTGAATCTCAGCTTCAATATTTGCAAGAGGAATATGCTGTTCTGATAGATATAGATGATAGACCAATAATGAAGGGTGATGTTGCTATTGTAGATTTTGATTATTTGTTGAATGGTGTCAGGCAAAGTAAGGAAAACGATTTGATGGAAATAGGTAAAGACACTGCTTTGCCTGAGTTTGAGGAAAAGTTGATTGGGTTAAGGATTGGCGAAAAAACTACATTTACACTCACTCTGCCTGAGAATTTTATTAATCCCCAGATGGCAGGGACGGATATAACCTTTAATGTTGAAATAAAAGGATTGAAAGAAAAACAGTTGCCTGCAATTGATGATGAATTTGCTAAGGATATGGGGGATTATGAAACCATTGAGGATATAAAGGATGCGATACGAGAAAATCTTGGGAAAGAAAATGATAAAGCAGCTCAAGAGGCATTAAAGAATAAGATTATAGGAGCCTTGCTTGAAAGATGTGATTTCCAGCTTCCAAAATCATTGGTTGATCAAGAAACAGCGTTTTTTTGTGATGAATTTGTCTCTTACTTTCAGCAACATGGTACCGATATGCCGAAAGGTATGGACAAGGAAACATTACACCAGAAATTTCAACCAAAGGCTGAAAAAAAACTTAAATTATTATTGCTTCTTGAGCATATTGCCTTAAAGGAAAATATTACTGTAAGTGATGAGGAATATAAAAAATGGATCTTTGCTAATTTTCGGGGAAAGCCTGAAAAAATCAGGGAATACTTGATTGATGAGGAGAAAAAGGATGCAAAAATGCATGAAATGTTGATAGATAAAATATTAAATTTTCTCATAGATGTTGCCGATATAAAAGTTGAGGTGGTAAGTCAAGTGGAAGAAGAATCAGGTGATTAGGAGTCGAGAAAAAAGTAAGTTGTACACCAAGAGTCACTCAAGACGCTTGGCTGGCAAGTCTGACTTGTCAGATTTGTCTGACTGTATGTAAACGACGAACAACGGAGCCAGACAAGATGGATCGGTGATACGACTCCTGCAAGTTATTTTTTCTTGACGACTTAGTCTGTAGCCTGAAGATTATATATTTGGAGGATAAAAATGGCGTTAATTCCTATGGTTGTTGAACAGAATGCAAGAGGAGAGAGGGGATATGATATCTTTTCACGATTGTTAAAGGAAAGGATCATATTTATTGGTACTCCCATTGATGATGATGTGGCTAATGTTATCATTGCACAGATATTGTTTTTAGAGGCTGAAGACCCGGAAAAGGATATTAACCTTTATATCAATAGTCCTGGTGGGGTGGTAACTGCGGGACTGGCTATTTATGATACGATGCAATATGTAAGGGCAGATATTGTTACTATTTGTGTTGGTCAGGCAGCCAGTATGGGGGCATTATTGCTTTGTGCGGGTGCAAAGGGTAAAAGATTTTCCCTGCCCCATGCCCGAATCATGATCCATCAACCGCTTGGCGGCGTTCAGGGACAGGCCGTTGACATTCATATTCAGGCACAAGAGATTATGAGGATGAGGGACTTGTTAAATGGTATCCTGTCAAGGCATACCGGTCAAACAGTAACGGATGTTCAGCTGGGTACAGACAGGGATTATTATATGTCTGTGGAAGAGGCTAAAACTTATGGGATAATAGACGAGGTTCTTCAATCACGGTTATCAGCTGATGTGATACATCCAATAGCTGAGACAAAAATAACTGATATAAAAACAGCTGAGTTGAAAATAGCTGATATAAAAAAAGCAAAGAAAAAATAAGGAGGAAGTTTATGCTCCGTTTTGGGGATAATAAGAGTGAAAAGGTAGCATGTTCTTTTTGCGGTAAGAGTCAAGAGGCTGCGAAAAAATTAGTGGCTGGACCAGGTGTTTTTATCTGCGATGAATGTGTGGGGTTATGCAATGAAATAATTGGGGATGAATGGACATCTGTAAGGAAACTTAATCCTGATTTTTTGCCAAGGCCTAAAGAGATAAAGGCTGTTCTGGATGAGTATGTTATTGGTCAGGAAATAGCAAAAAAAACACTTTCTGTAGCAGTTTATAATCATTACAAACGAATAAATTACTCTTCTTCACGGCGAAATGATATTGAGTTAGAAAAGAGTAACATTCTTTTGCTGGGTCCAACCGGTTCAGGGAAAACCTTATTAGCTCAAACTATGGCCAGAATATTGGATGTGCCCTTTGCCATAGTAGATGCTACTGCCTTGACTGAGGCTGGGTATGTGGGTGAAGATGTGGAAAATATCCTGCTCAGGCTTATTCAAGTAGCTGATTTTGATGTGAAAAAAGCAGAGATGGGGATTATCTATATTGATGAAATAGATAAGGTTGCTAGAAAAGGTGGGAATAACGCTTCGATTACCCGTGATGTCTCTGGTGAGGGCGTGCAGCAAGCATTGTTAAAGATATTGGAGGGAACTGTGGCTAATGTCCCGCCCCAGGGTGGAAGGAAACATCCACATCAGGAGTATATCCAATTGGATACTACAAATATTCTCTTTATTTGTGGTGGTGCCTTTATTGGGATAGAGGATGTTATTGAGCAACGGATTGGCAAAAAAACTCTTGGTTTTGGAGGAACTATCAAGACAAAACAGGAAAAAAATAGTAGAGAGACTTTATCTCAGATTATCCCGGATGATCTGCTGAAATATGGTTTGATCCCTGAATTTATTGGCAGAATTCCGATTACAGGGGCACTTGATACCTTAAGAAAGGATGATTTGATGCGTATATTGACTGAACCAAGAAATGCCCTGATAAAACAGTATCAGAGATTTTTTGAGATGGATGGTGCAAGGCTAAGGTTTACTGATGATTGTATCGAAACAATTGCAGAAATAGCCCTTAAACGAGAGACAGGAGCCAGGGGATTGAGAGCTGTGCTTGAGGATACCATGCTTGATATTATGTATGAGATTCCTTCTCGAACCAACATAAAGGAGGTAGTCATTACCAGAGAGGTTGCTCTTGGTAAGGCTAAACCTACGCTGATGTTGCATAAGGAAATTGCATAGGGAATATAAGGAAAGGATAGACAGGATAACAGGATAAACAAGATAAGTAACCAGTTAATCATATTAATCTTGTCAAAAATAACAGGAGGTTAGTTGAATGGAAAATTTCGTAAATCTTTCTTGTGTTTTTGGAATTGGTGGATTGTTGATTGCTCTGGCTATCTTTTTTGGGATCAAGAAGTTGGATGCTGGGAATGAACGGATGAAGGATATTGCCGAGCAGATTCATCTTGGGGCAATGGTCTTCTTAAAGACAGAGTGTCGAGTGATTGCTATTTTTGTGGCAGTTGTCTTTTGTCTGTTGGCTTATTATATTAACCTTCAGACAGGCATTGCCTTTATTTGTGGTGGGATATGCTCCATGTTCGCTGGTTTTTTTGGCATGAAGGCAGCTACCTTGGCTAATGTAAGAACAACTCAGGCAGCAGCTACAAAGGGACAATCAGCTGCCCTTCAGGTTGCCTTTTCAGGCGGCTCAGTGATGGGATTATCTGTAGCGAGCATTGGACTTTTAGGGATTGGCATCTTTTTTATGTTGTTTGGTAAGCCTGATACAGCGGCTATCATTAATGGGTTTGCTATGGGTGCCAGCTCAATTGCCTTATTTGCCAGGGTTGGCGGTGGGATTTATACCAAGTCAGCTGATGTTGGCTCTGATCTGGTGGGTAAGATTGAGGCAGGTATTCCGGAGGATGACCCGAGAAATCCCGGGGTTATTGCCGATAATGTGGGCGATAATGTTGGTGATGTAGCCGGTATGGGGGCTGATTTATTTGAATCTTATGTGGGGTCTATGGTTGCACCTATTATTATTGCAGCAACCATGTCTATGGGGATGATAGTTGATTTACATTGTACCTCAAAGCTGCAACTCATGGCTTTACCTATTCTTATCAGTATGGTTGGTCTGTTAGCCTCTATTGTTGGTATAGCTTCTGTAAAGATACTCAAGGCACTTGATCCAGCTTCTGTTTTAAGATACGCATCCGTTGTGAGTATGGGTCTTTTATTGGCTGGTGCTTTTTTGGTGATTAAGACTATGGGTATTTCCATTGGTGTATATTATGCTGTAGCAGGTGGTTGTTTTGCTGGGCTGGCAATTGGTTTACTTACTGAGTATTTTACCAGTGGTAAGCCGGTTAAGACCATTGCTAATGCTTGTAAAACCGGTGCGGCAACAAATATTATTACTGGTTTTGCAGTAGGCATGCAAAGTGTTGCCCTGCCTGTTCTGGCAATTTGTGTGGCTGTGTTTGTTGCGTATCAGTCTGCAGGTCTTTATGGGATTGCTCTGGCTGCTGTTGGTATGTTGGCTACCATTGGACTTACCATGTCTGTAGATGCTTATGGTCCAATTGCAGATAATGCTGGTGGTATCTCAGAGATGTCTGAGCTTGGACCTGATGTAAGAAAGATTACGGATGGGCTTGATTCACTTGGAAATACGACTGCTGCCATGGGCAAGGGGTTTGCCATTGGTTCTGCAGCTATTACTGCTCTGGCATTGTTTGCTGCCTATAGTCAGGTAGTAAACCTTCAGGTGATTAATATACTTAGTGCCAAGGTAGTGATCGGGTTATTCATTGGTGGGATTATACCCTATCTGATTGCTTCTCAAACCATGACTGCCGTAGGTAGGGCAGCGGCAAGTATGGTTGAGGAGATTCGTCGACAGTTCAGGGAAATTATTGGTTTGATGGAAGGAACAGCAAAGCCTGATACAGGCAGGTGTGTTCGTATTGCTACGGACTCAGCCATAAGAGAGATGATTCTGCCCGGTTTAACAGCGGTTATTGTCCCACCACTTGTTGGGTTTATTCTGGGTATAGAGGCATTGGGTGGAATGCTTGCTGGTGCTACGCTCTCTGGTGTATTATTGGCTTTGATGATGGCTAATAGTGGTGGTGCATGGGATAATGCGAAGAAGTATATTGAACAGGGCAACCTTGGCGGTAAGGGTTCAGATGCCCATAAGGCTGCGGTTGTTGGTGATACGGTTGGCGATCCATTTAAGGATACATCAGGTCCGGCAATGAACATTCTTATCAAGTTGATGTCCATTGTTTCTCTGGTGCTTGCCCCGCTTTTTATGACGATAGGGCCGCTTTTGAAGTAAGTTTGTAATTACTCAGGCACAAAGTGGCAAAGGCACATAGGCACAAAGCAAAGCAGGATCGTTTCGTTGTTTTTCCCTACTTTATGCCTATGGTACTTTGTGCCTTTGTACCTACCTGAATAGTTATGTAAGTTTTTTGATAATCTAAAGCATGATAAAAAGCATTGATAAAATGGGACATGCGTTTATCATATAATACATTCAGAACCTCTGTGAATAACCTTAAAAACATGTGAATAGGGGAGAGGTTCTGAATTTTTGCGTTTTTGCTCCTTGTAAGACAAGGAGTTATAAATGAAGGGTCCGGAGACGGACATCCTCGATCGGGGACTGAAACAATTAAACCTCCACTCTGGGAAACCTCCCAGTCCAGAGACGGACATCCTCGATCGGGGACTGAAACTTTTCCCCATTCACCCACACATAGATGTCGGCATTTATCCGGAGACGGACATCCTCGATCGGAGTAGATGAGCAAAATCGTTATTTGTGACTCCATAGAGTATAAAGTCTGTTGTCTGTGGTCTATACTTACGATAATGTAGGCAATCTGTTAGATATGATAGATACTCATGGTAAAACTACATACAATTATGATTCATCGAATAGGCTAACGCAGGAGACACAACCAAATGGAGTTTGATGTTGAAAAGACAGTTGCATATTGGTTAGATGGAGCGGAGTATGATATGAGTGTAGCAGATGCTATGTATCAGACAAAAAAATTCCCATATGCTCTCTTTATGGGACATTTGGCATCAGAGAAATTATTGAAGGCTATTATAGTCAAAAAGACCAATGAACATGCACCCATAACTCATTCTCTTCCATTTTTGGCTGAAAAATCAACACTTTCTATCCCTGAATCAATTTTTATCAGGATAAGAGAATTTATGGAGTTTCACTTCGAAGCCCGCTATCCTAAAACAGAGAAGGCTTTTTATGCCAAATGTACTCAGGAATATACAAAAACAAAATTAGATGAGATTAAAGAGGTGTTTCAATGGTTGAAAAATCAATTATAAGGACTATTAAAAAATTTGCTCAGGTTTTAGAAAAAGATGGAGTTGATATTGATAAAATTCTCCTTTATGGTTCTTATAGAGAAGGAAAACCGAGAATAGATAGTGATATTGATATAGCGGTAATTTCAAGAGATTTTGGGAAAGATCCAACAGAAGAGGGGATGTATCTTTTTAGAGTTGCCGGAGATATTGACTCCAAAATGGAACCTGTTCCCATCTCATCAGATTCCTATGAAAAGGATACATGGATACCATTGATATATGAAATTCGACAAAAAGGGATTGAGGTATATACTGGTAAGTAAAATGGGAAAATTGAGGTCAGCTGACTTCAATTTTCGATCTTTGAATAGGGGAGAGGTTCTGAATTTTTGCGTTTTTGCTCCTTTAATGACAAGGGGTTATAAATGAAGGGTCCGGAGACGGACATCCTCGATCAGGGACTGAAACTCTCTTTCGTGAGCGATTTGCCGACGACTACAGTCCGGTTATGTGGAGGCGGTTATGTTTGAAATAAAATGTGGCGACCCATCACTATCAAAGGGGCCGGCATCGCCGGCACCGTATACTCGCTTTGTCCTTCCATTTGCTTATAATCTTGAGAAAATTACTGCTGAAGAAAAACCGTGCCAGTCTTATGTCCTTGAAAATGATCCAGATAAAATCTGGAGGGAAAGACAGAGACAGGACAGGGTCAGTCTGACTCCAGATACACTCTTCCAATAGGCTTAACGGGTAAGCCGTTGCGAGGATGCTGGAGATTCTATTTCAAGGCAATGGTAGGGGTTAATTATGGATAGACTAACTGTCACATTAAAAATTGTTACACCGATGTTTCTTGGCGGGGCGGATCAATCGCCAAGCGACGGCATACGCCCACCCTCGGTAAAGGGGGTATTGCGTTTCTGGTGGCGAGCGTTGAATTGGGGCAGATTTAAAGCAAAGGTAGTTGATGATGCCGTAGCACTGAAGAAAATGCATGATGAAGAAAAACTATTATTCGGCAGCGCGGCAGAAGAGGAAAACGGCAAACAGATAGGGGGACAAGGGTGTTTTTTGTTGAATGTAAAACATGGGTTGTTAACCCCGGTTCAACCTGATTTTCCGCGTTTTCCCGGCAGAAAATATTTGGCAGGAATGGGGCTTGATAATCGAGCAGCAATTCCAGCAAATGTTGAATTTGAAATAATGTTAAGATTCCGTCGGGGAACGGATTCTCTATTAATAGCAAACATAGAAGAGACCTTATGTATGATTGGACTTTTCGGCGGGTTTGGTAGTAGGAGTAGAAGAGGCTTCGGGTCTGTTGTGAGGTTAATAAAACATGGGGAACAATTGCGGTTACCAACTGATATTAAAATTAGCGCAGAAATTGAATGGTTAAAATCAAAGTTCACAGGTATTGTTGGCATATCTCCTTTCTCTGTGCTGGACATAAATTCGCTCCTATATAGAGGCAATGATTACAACACTGCTGATGAGGCAATGGAAACTGTAGGTCATCAAATGAACCTGTATCGCACTAATTGAACATCAGTTATAAAGGATAAAAAAGGCACTGTGTTAAAAACAGCGCCTGTCAACCATCGGATTGTCGGATCTGAAAATGTGCCAATAAGCAGTTTATGTTTCTTCATCACTGATCACAATCCGGCACATAATATCGCGTCTACAAATAGCGTAACTCCACTGAATAACATACCTCCTGAACGCTCAATTTTTGGATTGCCCCATCCTTACCGCTTTTCTTCACTTGATAAGAAGGTAAGCTACGATTTCGTGCCTGCATGGCAACAGGGAGATAAAAAAGGGCGGCGATCAAGTCCTTTGTTTATTCATATTACCGCATTTACCGATAATCAAGGTCAGGCAAGGTACCGTCCACTACTTCTTTTATTACCAGTGCAGTTTCTTCCAAGTAAGGCACAATTGGCTGTTTCTGTGGATAAAACATTTGTCGGCAATGTGCCTTTGCCTACAAACTATAAGACGATCAGTACTTTTCTTTCAACATATTTTACTAAATGCTGATGGAGGAATAAATGTCCAAACAATATTTCCATTTTACCATCGGACATGTGCAAGGGTTTGTATCGCAGGCGAGGCGCACAAGGGATTTCTGGGCGGGGTCATTTATCCTCTCATGGCTCTCTGCCAAAGCTATGCTTGCAGTAAAAAAGCAGGGTGAGGAAATTTTATTCCCACTCCCTGACGATAATTATCTATCTTGCGCCTGCCCGCACAGTAGCCGGGATTGTCAGGTCATTAGTTGGTGAAAGTTTTGGTGTGGATTGGAGAGAATATACAAATAATCCTGATTATGTTATTAATAGCGTCAAATTAAGAGATGTTATCGGTTACAGTGATGACCTGGGACAATTGAAGTTTAGGGGCCATTGTCAGCAACGATATTTTCGGTCATCTATCTCAGCACTCAACGCCAGTCAATCCACATATTGCCATAAACAATAAAACTAAAACGACCATTAAAGGCGCTTTGTGGTATGAAGAGACCTTGCCGCCGGAAACACTGCTTTATGTGCCTTTGGTCGCACAGAAATCTCGCAAAAAAGATAGTTCAGAAATGGCAAATACTGTTATGGAGCATGTATTGAATGACATGTTCCTTCTTACTTCGCCATATCTTCAGTTAGGTGGTAATGAAACGGTAGGAATGGGTTGGTGCAAAGTAAAATCTATTAGAGGAGTATAATATGCCGCAGACAATTCAACAGGAACGGGCAGCCTTTGCACTTGAAAAAGTTCAGCAGAAGGCTGAAGAACTACAAGGAAAAGATAAAGAAAGATACAAAAGCTATGCCAACGCATTACCCTTTATGATACATGCCAATGGGCTGGGGCAGGCAGCAGCTTTTTATAAAAGCAAAAGCACAGGAAAAACGGGAAAGAGGCACAGATTTATAAGGCGTTATATGAACTTCTTAGCAAGTGGCTGGTCAATGAAGGACAACCTTATCATGGATGTGATGATATTCTCTTCGGAATTACCAGCAGGGATATGAAAACCTATATCGCCGCACAAGCAGAGGCTATGGCATTTATGACATGGGTTAAGCAGTTTGCCGATGCATTTATGGAGGATTGACATGAGAAGACCAATTTATACAGGCGGTGAGGATGCTGTTTTATCTGATACTTCTCATCAGGGTTTATGGTTTGAACGATTTTTTAACCAATATGAGCAAGATGGTAATAATTGGGAAATCATAAAAGGCGATGAAAGAAGAAAGATACCGGAGGGCAAAAAAGCATAGATTAAAGAAGTTGTTGGACAATCTGGACAATGTGGAGATTGCTGCGTCGCTCTTGAATCTAATGCCATTCGTCAGATTGAGATGGTAGATGCATTGGGAGGGGGAAATATAGTCTTAGAAACCACATGGAATTTTGTTACCGGTATGGGGCTCCCCCATCCGATAGAAAATGGGCTGGCATGGCACCCTACACTGGGCGTGCCATATCTGTCGGGCAGCGGGGTAAAAGGGCTTTTGCGGGCGTGGGTAGAAGAGTGGATGGATGAACTTGATGATAACACTAATCAACGATTAAGGTTACGGCAATCATGGTTTGGTATGCACAAGGGAGACTCTGGTGATAATGTTGATGCGGCAGGGGACCTTATTTTTTTTGATGCGATACCTGTCGCCCCTGTAGAACTCACTATGGATATTATGACGCCTCATATGGGTAAGTGGTATGAAAACGGTGGGAAAATAACTAATCCGGCAAATCAACCGGAAAATGTTCCGGCAGACTGGCACGACCCCGTGCCTGTCCCATTTCTGGCTGTAAAAAAAGCTAAATTCCTTTTCTCTATTGTGCCATCTCAGCGATTAGTGGATAAGGCAGAGGGGAAGAAAGTTCTGGACGCATTGATAGAGGCAATTGAAATGCTCGGTGCAGGCGCAAAAACGGCAGCGGGGTATGGAAGGATGGACAAGAATGATGCAATTCTTGAATCATTGCAAGAAAAAATAAGAAAGAAAAGAGAAGAACTTCAGCGGCAGGAAAAATTGGCAGCAATGACTCCGCTGGAAAGAGAAATAGCTAAGATGCTTCATGCTAAGCCTGATAAAAACTTAAAGGATTATGTTCTGCTTCTTCAGAAATTAGAGAACGGTCATTGGTCAGATAATAATGAGAGAAAACAGGTTGCCCTTAAAATTAAAGCAGAGATGGAGAAAGATAAGGTATGGAGATTAACGATCAACAAGCCTGAAAAAGATAAAGACTATAAACGGACATTAGCTGTCATGAAATACTTGCAATAAAGAGGCAAAATCTGGTATTGGCAACGGTGGGTGTTGGTAAGCTGTAGAAGAATAGAACACGGATGACACAGATACTACGGATTAACACGGATAAAAAAGGCAAGAATCGTAGCCCAACATTCTATGTTGGCTTTATAAAATGGAGATGGATAAGCCAGGATAGAATCCTGGGCTACAAGCATTAATACCAAAATGAGAATTGCAGTGGGGTATGGATATTTCACAGAGTGAGGCAAAAGCATGAAACTGAAAAAATTAAGTCAATATCCTGTTAAAGACATAGTCGCAGCTATGATGACGCTTATTACGGGTAACCTGTCCCTGTTGATTTTGAAGATGTTGACGGTTTGATAGCTGCATTCAATAAAGCGATAGATGTGTTCAAGGAACAAGGAATTGCGGAGCGTGAAATTATCATTGATATAACAGGTGGACAAAAAACTGTTAGCATCGCAGGGGCAGTAGTAACATTGAATAAGAATGTAACTTTTCAATATGTGCAGACAATTCCTGATGAATCAGGTAAGCATAAAATATTGGCTTACGATGTGATTATCCAGTCTCAGATTATATAGTAACGAGGATTGTAATGATAACTATCAATCTCAACACTTTTTTTCAAAACACCGCCAAGCTCGTTGACCTTGATTCATACATCCAAAAGGCAAAAGAGCTTGCCGGCGAAGGTAATGATATTGTTTTGACCGGTGCGGCGCCTGTGTGGCTTTATCTGAAAATTGCCCATGCCTTGCATGGAAAAGCAAGAAAGCTTATTTATCGCAGTCCTGTAACTGCAGATGTGGTCATCTTTGACCACAGCCCGGATTAATACTATGGTAATCGTTCAGGTATCAGCCGTCAGCAATCAGATAGAGGAAAAACATGAGAAATTTTCGAGAGTTAAAAGTTTGGGATAAATCACACAAATTGGTACTATCAGTCTACAGAACAACAGCAAGATTCCCACAACAAGAACAGTATGGATTGACCAGTCAACTTCGGCGAGCTTCATCATCAATTCCAACAAATATTGCTGAAGGTTGCGGGCGAAATGGTAATCGAGAATTTTCGCATTTTTTGCAAATTGCTCTGGGTTCTGCAAGTGAAGTTGAATATCTCTTATTTTTAGCTCAAGAACTTGGTTATATTGATTCTGAATTCAACAAGGAATTAACCGCTCAGATTATCGAAGTTAAATGTATGCTTACCTGTTTCATCCAAAAACTGAATGCTGATACCTGACGGCTGAATGCTTACATACTATGAGTATTTCCGACTATGTCGTAGTCTATGACATAACATCTAATGCCAAACGGACAAAGGTTGATAAAGTCCTTAAAGGGTTTGGCTTTCGTGTTCAGAAGAGTGTCTTTGAATGCAGGCTTACAAAGAAGGATAAGGAAGAAAGATGGATAAAACACAACAGATTGAATACTGGCTAAGTTCAGCCGCACATGACCTTGATGTTGCTGAGACCCTCTTTCAAAATGAGAAATACGACTGGTGCTTATTTATCGGACATCTTGTCATAGAAAAGGTTTTGAAGGGTTTTTATGCAAGGGACAAAGGGAAAATACCTCCTAAGATACATAATTTATTGAAATTGGCTGATAATACAAAACTAAATTTATCTAAAGAGCAAAGACGATTGTTGGGTAGAGTGAACGATTTTAATATGGAGGTAAGGTATCCTGAGCATAAATTCAGTTTTTATAAACTCTGTACAAAGGATTTTGCAGAAGAATACTTTTTTAAGATAAAGGAGTTATATCAATGGCTATTATCTCAGATAAAGCAATAGGAGTTGTTGATAAATTTATTAAGTTGACAAAGAAATCAGGCATCCATATTGAGCGAGCTGTTCTTTTTGGTTCTTACGCAAATAAGAAAGCACATAAATGGAGCGATATAGATATTGCTATTGTTTCATCTGACTTCTGTGGAATACCATTTTATGACAGGGATAAATTATTGCCTTTCATATTAGAGACTGACACTGGCATTGAACCGCATCCATTCAGACCAGAGGATTGGACAGAAGAGGATTATTTTGTCGCAGAGATAATAAAAACTGGTATTGAGATTAAGGTCTAATAATTATCTCGCAAAGACGCAAAAAACGCAAAGGAAATATAACCCGGCTTGAGTATTCGTTTAAGAGTAAAACAATAGGTGAGGATAAAGGGAGTAGGATAGATGAAGGATATGCATTTATTGTCTAAACGATTCAGAACCCCTGTGAATAAGCTGTTAATAACCTTTGATAGAGGTGAGGTTCTGAATTTTTGCGTTTTTGCCCCTTTAATGACAAGGGGTTATAAATGAAGGGTCCGGAGACGGACATCCTCGATCGGGGACTGAAACTATTTGCAAGCAGGATGCTTGCAGTACTATTCGGAGACTGACAACCGTGAACGGTTATGAATTCTGACTTCCGCATTCTGAATTCCGCATTCCGTATTAAAGGCAGGAGATTATGGAAAAATTCAAAGCCCTTCGTTGGCATCGTCTCTCTGTAATCTTTAAGAACATCCGTCTCATCAATTCCAGCAAGGCATCGCCGTTTGAGGCTGTTCAGGCAATCGTCAAAGGTGTTACGAGCTCTGTTGAAGGCTCCTATGATCCGGAGTCTTCTCCCGTCTTCTTCCATGTCAAGGACAAATGGTATAACTTTCAACTGCGTAAATATGGCGACATTCCTGTAGAGATCATCTTCTGCCGCAAGGATAGCGAATATGTCATGAAATGGCAGGATGCTCTGAAAGAGTATATGTCAAACCCTTCCACAGGCAAGAACTTTGACATCGTATATCCTGGAAAGGTTGAACCCTCACCCCGTCCCTCTCCCATGAGGAGAGGGAGAATAGAGGAGAGGTCTTTTGATAAGAGGATTTTTCCGTCAGTGGATTTGAACAAACTTGCAGAGCTGCTAAACCGCTGTTTGCCGCAAAATGATATTTGCTTAAAGGAGCTTCTCCTTAAAACCATAAAAAACGGCTATATCCTCAACGGCTCTTATCATGAGCGGACAAAAGGGCTTGCTCAGGGAAACCCCCTCTCGCCACTTCTGGCAAACCTCTATCTTGACTCCTTTGACGAGAAGATAAAAAAACAGGATGTCAAAATGATAAGATATGCAGACGACTCTGAATATTCGATATAACAAAATCAACCGTACACTATCCCATAGAATTGCCCATAAGAGGGCATAGAAAGGGCAAGAGAGCCTCTATTTTTATTCTATGATGGTAGTTTTGAGGACAATGAGAGAGGATTTTCTTTAGAAAGTAGAAAGAACGAAAAGAGTTACGAAGATATAAGTTGGCAGACCATGGAAGTATACAAAGAGGTAGTATTGCACTGTTTTGAATAGACAGATTTTTCATGTGGTGTGGGATTGATATGATTTCAGGTAAGACAAGGATGGAAAAGGTTTTTGCCATCAGAATAAAATGATAAGAATTGTGCTACTCAAGGATAGCTTTGTATTTACGCAAGATATCCTCTTTGGTAATGGTCTCTATTATTCCTCTTGGCTTAGCAACATTCCTGTTGCAGAGGATAAAGACTTCGTAAACATCAAAAATAGCATAATGGTCTTCATCAAAAACAATCAGTTTGTTGCCATTTTCCTCGTGCACCTTCTTTTTGACCCCCCGCTGGCATGTGCCTTCACGGGTTTGTCTGCCATTAAATCCGACCAGCCGCATCAATGGCTGAGACCTGAGAAGCACTGGTCCAATATGCCAAAAGAAAGGAAGTCCTGATACAATACGCATCATGTAGATGAGTAAGACAGCGGAAAAATCTATCGTAGACTGCCGTTTTGTTGAATTTGGGGTAAGTGCATTAAAGAGGCTTGATATTCCAAGGGTACTGAGGAAGTAAAAGAATTCATCAAAAAGACCAGCAATGCCCAAGTCCGTAGACTTCAGGTATGTCTTTACCTGAAGCAAGGTTCTGGGCAATGCCGGCTTGGTTCCTTTGGGCAGTATGCCATACAAGACGATCAACGATATTTTGAGAAGCTTTTGAAGTGAGACCTTTAGCTGTTTTCATAAGGGATATTATATCATAAAATGGAAAAAATGTCAACTGAGCATGGTTTGTAAGTGCTTGATATTATTAGTGTTAGATGCCATAAAAATACTACTTTTACTCGTTTTTACAGGACTTTCTGCATTCAATACACGGGGGGGAGACATCTCATGGCTTAAAGCCTCTCTATGACGGCATAGAGAGGCTTTAATGGCTGTTTTTGAAGGACTTTATAATAGGGTAAAAATTTTTCGTTTTTACCCTTAATGATAATTTTTTTTTCAAAAAAGTAACTTTTTTTCCGGGAATCAAGTTCTTGCTTTGATTGGGTCTGAAGTGGGAAGGGGGAAAAGCTCTTTTCCATATAGAGGGCGTTTGCTTATATCGAATATTCAGTGCCCTTGTGAAAACACTTGACTTTTTCACATTAACATGTTATACTAATATAAAATTCAAGCCTGAAGGGAAGGGAAAAAATGTCAATCATACTTGATCAATCCAAACAACAAAGAGTAATACCCAGACATATCGAAGATGAGATGAAAGACTCGTATATTGATTATGCCATGAGCGTTATCGTTGGCCGTGCCTTGCCGGATGTCAGGGATGGGCTGAAACCTGTCCATCGCCGTATTTTGTATGCCATGAACGATCTTAGTCTTACCTATGATAAGCCGTATAAAAAATCAGCCAGACTTGTTGGAGAGGTGCTTGGTAAATACCATCCACATGGTGATACAGCTGTTTATGATACTATGGTCAGAATGGCTCAGGATTTTTCCTATCGCTATCCATTCGTAGATGGTCAGGGTAATTTTGGCTCCATTGATGGTGATAACCCGGCAGCCATGCGATACACAGAGACACGATTGTCTAAGATAGCGGGAGAAATGTTAAAGGATATTGATTCTCAAACAGTTGACTTTATTTCAAACTTTGACGAAAGCCTTGAGGAACCATCCATTCTTCCGGCAAGATTGCCAAATCTTCTGCTTAATGGCACCACAGGAATTGCTGTGGGCATGGCCACCAATATACCCCCGCATAACCTTGGCGAAATAGTTGATGCCACTATTAAACTTATTAATAACCCACAGGCAACTATAGAAGAACTTCTGGAAATAATACAGGGACCTGATTTTCCAACCGGAGGAATTATATTTGGCAAAGAAAGCCTCAAACAAATATATCTTACCGGCAGAGGGGCAATCCTGACTCGAGCCAGAACAACCATTGAAACAACAAAACAGGGAAGGGAAAGTATTATTGTTACAGAAATACCCTATCAGGTAAATAAGGCTGAGATGATTAAGAAGATTGCAGAATTGGTAAAGCTAAAGAAACTTGAGAATATTTCAGAGATACGGGATGAATCTGATCGTGAGGGGTTAAGGATAGTAGTAGAGATAAAAAGGGATGGCGATGCCAGAGTAGTCCTGAATCAGCTCTATAAACACACACGACTTCAAACCTCTTTTGGGGTTATCATGCTTGCCTTAGTCGATAATCAGCCCCAGATATTAAATGTTAAACAAATAATGCAGTACTATATCGGTCATCGACGGAACATTATTGTCAGACGCACTAAATATGAGCTTAAAAAGGCAGAGGAAAGGGCACATATCTTAGAAGGGTTTAAGATTGCCTTAGATAATCTGGATGCAGTTATTGCTACTATCCGTGCAGCAAAAAGCCCGGCTGAAGCAAAAAAAGCATTGGTAGCTAACTTTGGTTTATCTGAAATACAAGCACAGGCAATATTGGAGATGCAGCTACAGAGAATAACTGCCTTAGAAAGAAATAAGATAGAGGAAGAATACCTGAATTTTATAAGACTTATAGAACAACTCCGGTCAATCCTTGCCTCTGGGAAAAAAGTGGATGAAATAATTGAAAAGGATTTATTAGAGATAAAAAAGCTGTATGATAATGGTCGTAGAACACAAATAATTACAGAGATGCCCCAAGAGATTAATATAGAGGATTTAATTACCGAAGAAGAGATGGTTATTGCCATTTCCCATACAAGATATATCAAGAGAATCCCCTTGAGTGCATATCGGGCACAGCACCGGGGAGGCACGGGTGTGACTGGAATGGGTACACGGGACGAGGATTTTGTTGAGCATGTTTATGTGGCATCTACCCATGAATACATCCTTTTCTTTACTACCAAAGGCAAGGTTTATTGGCTAAAGGTTCATGAAATACCTGAAGCAGGACGAATAGCTCGGGGCAAAGCATTGGTCAACTTTTTTCAATTAGAGCCGGGCGAAGAGATTACTGCCTCTGTTCAGGTAAGAGAGTTTACCCCTGATTCATATCTTTTGATGGCTACAAAAAAAGGTATAATCAAGAAAACGCAATTGATGGAATATAGCCGTCCAAGGGTTGGCGGGATAATTGCCATTAACCTGAATGAAGGGGATGAATTGATTCGAGTAGAGCTTACTAATGGCAGCAGCGATGTTATCCTCTCAACCAAACTGGGGAAAGCCATTAGGTTCCATGAAACAGATGTTAGATCCGTTGCCCGTGGTTCAATTGGGGTAATAGGAATAAGGTTCGCGGACAAGGGAAAAGAAGGTGAGGAAGATGAAGAAGGTAAGGAGAAGAAAGAGGATGAGGTGGTTGGCATGGTAGTTGCCAAAGAAGGACTTACCCTCTTAACCGTAACAGCTAATGGTTATGGCAAAAGGACAAACATTACAGAATATCGAAATCAGGCAAGGGGCGGCAGTGGTGTTATTGATATTAAAACCACAGAAAAAAATGGTGAGGTTGTAGCTATCAGGGAAGTATCTGATGATAGCGAGGTGATTATTATGACAGAGTCAGGAAAGATGATCCGCTGTCGGGCAAAGGATATCTCGGTTATTGGCAGGAATACTCAAGGGGTAAGGTTGATTAAATTAAAGAATAAGGATCGGGTAACGGCAATAGCTGAGGTAGGTGGGACAGAGGAATTGTAGGTAGGTTTGAAGTGCGACAGCTTACTTGCTGCCGCTTTTTTTAAGGTACTGATGGGGCAGGGTAAACCGGGGACTGTCCCCGGTTTACCCCCATCTCCATCTCTAATGGTGTTGGCACTACCACTTTCTTCCTTGGTCTGGCATGGGTTGTACAAGTTCTCTTTGGTTCTGTGCCTGTGATAAATATCTCATTTTTTGTTCTTGGACAATATTGAGTAGCCTTCAAGCCTGTAAATGGATCAATATTCACCTCAATAATACCATATGGCCTCTGGAATGAAGCTAATGGTATTTGAGGGATAACTTTAAGCATAAAATCCCTCCATATTGGGGCTGCTACCTCACCACCACACATTTCTTTTCCCATGGAAATCTGTCCCTTATCATATCCAACCCAAACACACACAAGAAGTTGAGGGATAAAGCCAATAAACCATGCATCTACACAATTATTGCTCGTTCCGGTTTTTCCAGCTGCCTCTCTTCCCAATTTACCCCGCAAGGCACCTCTGGCTGTACCTCGTTCGACTACCCCTTTCAGCATATCCAGCATAATGTAAGCTGTTTGCGGGGAAAGCACTTGCTTCTGTTTGGGTAAATACACATCCAATAGTTTCCCTTCATAATTTTTAATATACCTGATCCCCATCGCCTCTGCCCTGACACCATTATTGGCAAAGGCAGTATAGGCTTCAGCCATCTCCAATGGGGTAACAGCAGATACGCCCAAGGCTAATGTAAGGTCTGCATCAAGCTTGCTTTTTATACCCATCCTCTGAGCACAGCTAATTGCCTTTTTAACGCCTATTTTGTTCAGCAGCTTTACGGAGGCAACATTTATCGATTGCTCTAAGGCATATCTCAGGCTAATGGTTCCAAGAAATTTACCCTCATAATTTTTAGGTGTCCATTTTCCATATGATATTTCCGAATCATTAAGCAGGGATGCGGTGGTAAAACCAGAATCAATGGCAGCAGCATACACAAATGGCTTAAAGGCTGAACCCGACTGTCTGCGGGTATTAATCACCCGATTTATTTGGTTAAACGATTTTACCCCACTGCCACCAACCATTGCCTTTATGTATCCTGTTGTTGGGTCAATGGCTATTAATGCCCCCTCTATCTTTGTTGTATTGGTATTATTTTTGTTTAATTTCGCCAATGTATTGCCAAGCACCATCTCTGCCTGCCGTTGAAAATTAAGATCCAACGAGGTATATACCTTTAAGCCTTGTTTGTATATAGCTGCATCACCATATTCCATAGAGAGTTGCTGTCTGATATATCTGGTAAAATAGGGGACCTTATTCCATGTTGTTTTTATGTTTGTCAACCCTTTTGCCTTAATGCGGTTAAGTTTCCTTTCCATCTCATCTTTAGCGTCAAGGTGTTGTTTATTTGTAATAAAACCTGCCCTTTCCATCCTGCTCAATATCTCATCCTGTTTTTTTCCTGCCTTATCCGGATAGATAAAGGGTGAAAATGCTTCAGGGTTAGATAAAAGCCCGACCAAAAGTGCACATTCTGCCAGATTTAAGTCCTTCACATGCTTGTGAAAATAACACCATGAACCAGCCTCGACCCCATAACTTCCATGCCCAAGGAAGATCTTGTTCAGGTATCGAGATATTATTTCATCCTTGGCAAATTTCTTTTCAGCCTGCATGGCAAGAATAGCCACCTCTATCCGGTGCCTGAGGGTATCATCTCGTTTTGAAAACAATGGCATGATTAATTCTTCGGTAATGGTGTAGTGATGAAATGCTGTAGTTCCCCTCATCCCGTTCTTCTCTCCAAAAGGGAGAATGGATAATGAGGCTCTAATCTTCTTGAAGTTTACACCCTTATGTTGATAAAAATCAGGATCCTTTATCAAAATAACTGTATCTATTAACTGCTTGGGCATATCCTTGAGGCTAACTATTTTTTGTCGGCTAACAGTGAAAACAGCAATTAATTCTTCCCTATTGGCATAAACACTTGTAGGCAGATCACAGTATTCCAGGGTTTTATCATCCTTCAGGCAAGATAATCCAGGTAGTCCCTTAAGAATATCTTGCATATAAAGCGTAAAGGCAATACTTGATACAATAATAATAATAGTAGTAGCTAATAGAAGTTTAATTGATAGTTGCATTTATAAATATACCTTATTCGTGTTCATGCCTGTGAGATACGAGACAGACAGGAATGTCTGTCCTACCCTACGGTAAAATATTGAGAGAATACAAATATTGCTTAATTCTTCACTAACCCTTATAAAACCCAATGTGCTGTTTTGTCTCCTCTGTCGGAGTCATTAATTGGCGAATTGCCTCGAAAATTGCTTGTATCTGGGTATCGCGCTTTTCTGTTTTTCTCTCAAGTTCGTTTAATTTATGTGCAAGTTCTTTATGGGTTGAGAGAATCTCTCTTAGTTTCACAAAAGCACGCATTATGGCAACATTCATTTGTATTGCTCTTTGGCTTTTGAGGACGCTGGAAAGCATCGCCACCAGCAATTCTCATTATGGCGCATTTTCTCCAATATACAGATAGTGGCATAGCGATACACAAACAACAATATATTGTATTCAAATACCGCATAATGAGAATTGCTGCATCGCCACTCCTTGTTCGGTAAAAGCATACGGATTGGCACGACGAGCACCACCCCAACTTGAAATCACAATTTGTGATTTCAAGTTTTCAAACTCATTATCTGTCAATTGAAACATGAAATCTTCTGGGAATCTCTCAATATTTCGTTTTACTGCCTGAACTAATGCTCTTACTTCTACCCCGTAAAGCTCTGCTAAATGAGTACTCAACATAACCTTCTGACCGCGTATCAAATAAATCTTTTTCTCTATTACTTCCTGTGGGATTAATTCTTTCATAGATTAGCTCCTTTAACACCATCCTCCGCAATGGCAATTTCCTTAATGGGACACAGATAGATTTTCTGGCAAATAGTTTTGATTGGTTACAATGCTTCGCCCCAGTTCCTTTTCGGTTTCATGGCGTGCTTTTCCGGCTACCCTTCCACCGCGTTTGGCAACCTGTTTGTTTTTTCCAAAGGTTTCGGGCTTTTCATTTTGCGAAATCTCAGTGGTAACCTTCTCGCCTAACATAGTAAATATCAATTCTAAATCGGTCATGTGGTCATGCAGGTTTTGGTTTTTCTTAGTCAATCCTTTCAATTCCTTGTATTCCGAAGGGGTTAAGCCAAAAGCAGCTTTTGATATTTCAGCTGTAAGAATGGCAAAATCCCGTTCGGTTGTCATTCCCCTCTCTTTCCATTCATCAGTAAGATTCTGGCGAATGGCTATACCTCGCAACCGTTTATCAATCCAATCTTTAGGATACCCCTTTTTTTCATACAATTCCTTCATTCGTTCTTGTGCCAGCTCAGGGTTTTCAATTTCCTTAACCCTTTCGTAACCCACTTTAGCCAACCAGCGTTTGAAGGGCTCTGCTTTAGGAGAGGGAATAGATTGAATGATGCGGAACATACTTTCTGTGTTGGCGCAGTCGGTTGCATATTTTTTGCCGTCAGACGCCTCTAATTTCAGTCCGTGACAAAATGTCACGACCTCGCTTCCTTCTTCTTTTAATCGCTGTTTCAATTTTCTCCAATAGGCACCTGCATCCGGGCTATCGGTTAATGCCCCGCATACATCTACTACTGAAAAATACCATTCTTCATTATGCCACACGCGACGAATTTTCCTGTTCTCAAAAACAATTATTTTATTCCGTTCCATTTTGTCTTTCTCCTTATTTGATTATTCAGCCTCTCTGTAATCCTTAGTGGCGATTTCTTAATAGGACGCAGATGGACGCAGATTGTTAGGATTAAAAAGGATAAGGTCAACCATTTCAACTTCGGCTCTTATCTGCCTGCGACTCTTTGAGATAAAATAAATCAATAAACTCAAAGATGTTTCCTTTTTATACTTTTATATAGCTACATGGTTAAAGATGGGCAACGGTTCTAATTTTCCTCACTCTTTTTTGTATAATGTTCATCAAGAAACTCAAAGATTCTTTCAGAGTATATGTACGATGCATCTTTTGTTTTGCTTGCTGGGTGAGGCACTCTCTTATAGGCATAAATCGGATTGCCTTGTATCATAACAATCAAATCATGAAATATTGGACAAGCTGTGTACCGTTCTTTGCATCTATTTCTAATGGTTGTATAGAATAACGGATATATCTTGTGTAATTCCTCATCGGATAAATAAACAGGTTTAGCATTCGGATCATTCGATATTTGTATCTTATCCGTTTTGGAAAAACTTGCATTGGCTTCCTCTTTACTTGTTATAGCTATAAGCAAATCGCTATTGGTCATCTTCTTCACACTCTCAAGATATATATTAAATCCCAAAACTACGGATTCTTCAACATCAGCTTCTTTTAAGTCACTAACAACCTTTAGAATTTTGTCGATAAAGTTTTTTGATTCTGCGGAGCTAATGTAATTTGCAGAATTCTTTGATAGAAAATCCTCGGGTTTGAATGGCAACTTAAATCCAAGAGGCATAATAAATAAGCCTTCGTTAGCAATGATGTCTTTTTTGAAAAATTGCTTTATAAATTCCACAAAATTAAGAGCTGCCCGAGCTACCAACATAAAAATATATGGTTCAAGTGCTTCATTATAAAAATGAGCAATATTATTTCTGTAATATTTAATCAAAGTAAGATTACTTGCTGTTGACAAAAAGCTTTTCGGTTTGACTTTCCCATTAATATAATCGTCAACATACTTGATAGCTGTGTCAAAAGGAATAGTATGTTTTTCATCTTTGAAAATAGATTTATCCTTGTCCTTGATATACTTGCGGATAAAAGCCTTTAAGGCTAACTCCCAAGCATTCATTATCAATAAAGTTACTGTTTCATAGCGATAAGCAATATTAGGCTTGTTGTGTAATTCTATTGCGGCAAAATATGCTGACATAGAATTTTTCAGCAAATTGTATTGCACCATTTTTCTTTTCGCCATAAAATATTGCTCCTTACCTTAATTTTTTCATCTCATAATTTGCAATCAATAATTCTTTTCCCTTTTGTGCTGACTTCTGCTTATAATTGTTCATCCCGTATTGTAATTCCCACTCAACCTGATAAAAGTCTTTAAATAATGTTCGGATATAGTCATTATTATCATAGGTCATTAACCATTTATGCTTGCATTGCTTGAGATTTTCAAGAAATGCTTTGTGCTCAAAATCTACATGAAGACACCCTTTTTTTCCATATAATCTTGACTGAGTAGTTGAATAATATGGTGGGTCCAAAAAAATAAACACATTTTCCCCCTCCCTAAATATGAGTTCAGTATAATCTTTTGGGCTGAATTCTATATGTTTAATAATGCTATAAGCATGTTCCAATCTCTCAATTGAAGATAGCGTAAATCGTTTTTCAAATGCTTGTTCTGAATATCCTCCACTATCCACAATACCAGAAAATGTAATTCTGTTTAGCACAAAAAAATCAACTGCTCGCTGAAAATCTGATAAATCATGCTGTCGTTTGGCAATAAGTTCTTGAAATAATGCTCTCCCATCGCTATATTCTTGCTTTACTCTGAGAATTTCATTGATTAACTTATCCTTATTTGATTGTAGTTCCTTCCAGAAACAATACAAATCATAATTTACATCACTTGCATAATATTGGACATACGGACTTTTCTGAACACAGTAAAATGAAAAGGAGCCTCCTCCAAAAAATGGTTCTCGCAACTCCTCATATTGAGGAATAAACGCAGAGAGATAACCTACTGCTCTGGATTTTCCACCTGGATAGCGTAAAGGACTTTTAATCATCTTTTTTCCTCTCACCGTATTCTATTATGACCTCAAAGTTGTTTGCTCTTGCTTCTTTGAAAAGGGTGTTAATAAACTCTTCTTTATTTTTTCTGAAACAGTTTTCTCTAAAGAATGTTTTAATCTCGTTTTCATCCATATTTGTTGTAATTTTACCCTGTATTTTTTCAGATGTTAGTCTGAGTACAGGAATAAAATTGACAAGCGTTTTCGAGTTAATATCTGTTTCTTCATAAAGTTTATCTATATTTGAAAAAAGCATCATTTTGATAAGCCCATCTTTTATATCATTCTCTCCGGGCAAGATTGCCTTTTTGGAATGCTTACTTTCAATAAGTTCATACCTGTTATTGCAAATAATGACATCATCAATCGTTAAAAAATATTTACCGCCTAAATAATTCTCTATCTCGATAGGTGTTTTTATCCCTACACTGAGGGCTTCTTTTGGTTGGGTCGTCCCTATTTCTCTTTTCTGGGCTTGAGCAGATTTGAATCTTGAAAAGTCTAAAAAACTCTCTCGACTTATGATGATACGCTGTCTGAAGGCTTCTAATCCTGTTTCATTATGGAGTTTAACACCTGTCTTCTTTGAAATTGCCCGATAACTGAGAATGACTTTTTGCATAAGACTATCCAAGTTTTCAGGGCTTAATTGATCTAAATTCCAGTGTAGAGCAGATGAATGGTAGTTGGATAACTCCTTTATTTGAGTTTTTACAAAATCACTATCTAACTGTTGATTTGTTATTCTGTTCAGTTTTTGAGTATCCCGACAATTCTTTTGGGCATCTGTGTAATAGACAAGAATAACATACACATTCAACAGACTCATCAACTGGACAGTGTCCCACTGGAGATAATCCATATTTTGAGAATCTGCTCCTTCATCTTTTACAATAGGGATACTCGTAACGGTTTTCCCTCCACAAGCAGATAAAGTATCATACACACTGGCAAATGGATATGTTCTCGTCCTTTTCGGTCCTGTCCATTTACTGACAGCATAAATCGTATCCTTATCTTTAACACAACATTTTGATTGCCAATCATTCACATCAGTATCAAATGATACGGTCAGTAAAGGGCTTTTGAGGAAACTTTCGTACCTCATATTCGTTATTTTGCCAACTAATTTAGGCATATTTACGACCTCCTATTCATTTAGTCATTTGAGTTTTTAATCATTTGGTTTAAGCGTTCAATGGCATATTGAACATACTTTTCTTGAGTATCAATCCCAATATGTTTTCGTCCTAATTTCTCAGCAACTATATTCGTTTGCCCGCTTCCAGCAAATATATCAATGACAGTATCATCCTTATACGAGTAAAACTGAATAATTCTTTTTGCCAATTCTTCTGGAAAAGGACAAGGATGAAGATTTTGCTGAGGAGCAACCGGAGGAATTTTCCAGACATTTTTACTTATTTCTCCCTGATAATTATTCATATCCAGTTTATTATCTTGTTTCTCTTTGAATGAACGAAAGTGGTAGATATTATTTTCTTCTTTTTTTCCTGCCGGCTTTTGGAAAACCAATACATATTCAGCAACCAAACTTGGATAATAATAACCTGGATATGGGTGTTGCACTAAGACCCCACTTCTTTTATCTTTTGCAATCTCTTTTTCCCAAACAATATCTTCCTTAAACTGCCATCCTATTTCCTCCATCCATCCTGTAAAATGAAAAGGTAATGGTACCCGAATACCATTCCACCCCACTGGAGAAATATTAACAACATTATGACCTCCTGGCTTAATAATACGATACAATTCCTTAAACCGATCAATCAAAAATGTTCGATAAAAATCATAGGAGACTTCTTTGCGTGTCCAATGCTCGATTTTCCCTTCAAGTTTTTGGATATGTTCCTCATAATTAATAGCGTTATGATATGGTGGAGAAGTAAAGGCAAGGATAATAGAATCATCAGGAATAGATTTCATAGCTTCCAGACAGTCACCTTGAATAATTTCCCCTCGTCCAATTTTATGGACTCTAATTTTCTCCTGTGTCCATTTGAAGCGTCTTCCTAATTCTAATGATGAAATAATTTGTAACGCTTTCGTGGTTCCAATTCCCGGAAATTCACTCAGTTCTTCTATAGAAATCGAATTGTTTAGATTTGTGCGAATGTATTCAACCAGTTCTTTACTTAAATCAAAGACATTTTTCCCTTTGGACCCATGCCCCAAAATGATAGCAATCAAATCTTCAGTGCTTATTTGGGCAGGATTTTTAATCTCAAGCAATTTTTCTCTTGGTTTTTTTAATTCAGTATTCATTGCACCTTACCTATCAATAATTTCGTAAAACACAACCCCTTTAATATGCGAAAAATTCCTTCAGAACAGTATTGTGGGCAGACCCAATACTCCCTCATCGTCGCCTTCTGCCTGACAAATCATCTCAAACTCCTGCCGCAGTTCCTCTTCATTGGGCAGATAGAGCTGATACTTTTGCACAAAAAGCTGGCTGTTCATCTGATATGTGGCGTATTGCACCAGCAATTCATCCTTGTTTTTGGTCATAATAATGCCAATGGGTAGATTGTCGCCTTCGGTATTTTCTTCGTTGGCAAAATAGCCCATGTACATGTTCATCTGGCCAATGTCGTGGTGTCCAACATCATTTATTTTAAGATCGATTAGCACAAAACAGCGGAGTATGCGGTGGTAGAAAACCAGATCAACCCTGTAATGCGTATTGTTAATAGTGATGCGATATTGTCGCCCGACAAAGGTAAAACCCTTGCCCAATTCGAGTAGAAACTGCATTATTATCCAACTTGAGCAATTCCACATAGTGAGAATAATATTATTTGTCAATTTTTAACATCCCTTCTGCCTGAAAACTAAAGCGTCCATTTCTACTGATAATTATATGGTTTATTACCTCAATGCCAATCATTTTTCATTTTTCGCCCTTTACTTCTCAACATCATTCTTCTTTCTGTTTGCCGATCAATCCCTTTGCATCTTTTTCTTTCAGTTTCATTTTAGGAGCAGTAATTTTTACGCGATTTTCTACTTGTTTGATATGTTCCGCTGGAGACAATTTTTCAGGCAGTGTTCCCCCAATATGCTTGATAGCATTCCTAACTTCTTTACCGACACTTTCATGAGTCTTGATAGCCGATTGCTGGTCTTTTACCCGTTCACGAGTAAGTTTATCGCGAGTCTGGGTCATACGGAATTGGTTTGCTGCTAACTCTGTAGTATCCATGCGGTCCATAAGATTTTCTTTTTCAGGTATTCTTTTCAGCTTCTTTATCGCATCCCTGCCAAGCCCTCCATACATGCCTTTATATCCTGCATCATGGAAGACCCCGAACATTCTGTCCTGCACCCCTGCTTCCCTCGCCGCACCTGACAATGCCTTAAATTCTTCAGATGTCTGCTTGCGAAGTTCTAATCGTTCAATATCAGCGACAATGGCATCTGAGATTTCCTGCCTGCGGGCCTGAATAGCAAAATATTTCTGAGCATTAGCAATTTCGGGCTTGCGTGGGTCACCATTTTGTGCAATTAAATAACAGGCAAAACGCGACAGATGATAATCATTAACTATTTGCACTGCATCTTTACCACCTTCGATCGGTTTGCCGACGCCGGCAAAGTGATGAGAAGGCTCATTTCCTGATTGTTTACAAGAGGTTATAGCCCTTTTAATTGCATCTTCAAATCGCCTCCATTGTGTGTATCCTAAGAAGGGCTGAATCTCCCGTGCACTCCAATATTCTGCTCCATATTCATTTACTTTTTTAGATCTTCAAAGGAGCTGCTTCCCATTGATACTAAATTTTTATCTAACATACTTCCTCCTACAAATAAGGCATCAATACCCCCAACATCCACTGCTTTTTTATTGTTTGTTACTATTAAATAACCCTTCTGCCTGTTCCTATTCCGTAACAGCCTGTGGAGTACGCATGTCAACTTAGGGTCTGTCACAAAATAAATGTGTCACATCGAGGTTGCCAATTTGCTCCTCCAGCAAGACACGAGACTTAAGGCATAGCACAAGCTATGCCTTAAGTCTCGTAACGCCGCTGGAGGAGATGAATTGGCAACCGAATGTAACAGTTATTTTGTGACAGACCCTTAATTAATGGTTTCTATATAAGTGTTCAAGAACCCTATTCCTCCAGCATTACCTTATCAATATCCTCTTCCACTGGCTCTTCCTCCTCTGGCAATGGGATATTTTGTTCCTGTTTACCACCTTGTGCAGGCAAGCCGACATGAGTGGTACAGTATTTTGTTGGTTCTGTTCCCTTAATAAAATGTTCAGTTCTCATCCATGGACATTTTTGAGTAGCCAGCAAACCAGTAGAGGGGTCAATGGTAGCTGTAATTATCCCCTCTGGTCTTGGAAAAGAAGCAGCTGGTATTTTATTAATAACCCTTAGCATAAAATCACGATAGATAGGGGCAGCTATAACACCACCCGTCATTCCATGTCCCATGTTAATTTGCCCTTTATCATAACCTACCCAGACACAAACAACCATGTTTGGTGTATATCCTATAAACCATGCATCTACATAATCATTGGTTGTACCTGTCTTTCCGGCAACCTCTCTGCCGAGACTACCACCGATAGCTGCTCTGGCTGTACCCCGTTCCACAACCCCCTTCATCAGGCTGGTCATAATATATGCTGTTTGTGGGGAAAGCACCCTTTCCTCCTGAGGCATTCGTTCTTTAATAACCACACTATCCTTATCCTTTATACACTTAATAGCTATTGGTTCCGTCTTTATCCCTTGATTGGCAAAGGGAATATAAGCAGTGGCCAGCTCAATGGGCGAGACCACTGAAGTGCCAAGTGCCATGGACAGGTCAGGGCTTATGTAGCTTTGGATTCCCATACGACGAGTATAAGCCACAACCTTTCGTGGGGTTATTTTTTCTAATAATTTGATAGAAGCCACATTTATGGAATTTTCCAATGCCTCTCTAAAGGTAACAACACCATGAAACTTATTTTCATAATTTTGTGGTTCCCATTCTTTTCCATCCGTTCCTGTGTATTTTACCGGTGAGTCATCAAGCAGGGTACATAGGGTATAGCCTGAATCAATTGCTGTTGAATAAATAAATGGCTTAAAGGCTGAACCCGGTTGACGATGTGCCTGAAACACCCGATTGATCTGATTATACTTCCTAAACCCACTGCCACCAACCATTGCCTTGATATATCCGGTAGATGGCTCTATTGCCACAAGGGCACCTTCTATCTTTAATGTCTTGTTTGTCCTTTTTTTATTTAATTCATTCAACGCCCTGGCAAGAACATCCTCAGCCGCCTTCTGCATTCCTGTATCCATGGTAGTATAAATCTTTAACCCACCCTTATAAACAGCATTATCCCCATATTCCTTAGAAATATTTTGTCTGATATATTCTGTAAAATATGGTGATACATTTATCGTTGTGCAGGCTTTAGCAAACACCTTTTTGGACATCACAGAAAGTTGACCTTGGAATTCCTCTTTTGCCGCAGTCGCTTGTTCCGTGGTAATAATTCCCACCTCTTCCATTCGTTTTAAGACAAAAGCCTGTCTTTTTGCTGCTGCATCAGGATGGCTAATGGGTGAAAAATGGCTTGGAGAACCTGGAAGACCGGCTATCATGGCACACTGAGCAAGGCTCAAATCCTTAGCATGTTTATCAAAATAAAAGAGTGCCGCACTCTCAACCCCATAATTTCCATGCCCAAGGTAAATCTTATTAAGGTATCGTTCCATTATTTCATTCTTGGTGAGTTTTTTCTCGACCATCAAGGCAAGAATAATCTCCTGAATCTTGCGGCGGTAGGTTCGCTCCTGAGTAAGAAAAAGATTTTTTACTAATTGCTGGGTAATGGTACTTCCACCCTGAGCTATTCTGCGGGAGAGTAGATTTTTCACAAAGGCTCTGATTATTCCCTTTGGGTTTATGCCCCGATGTCTCTTGAAATCAGCATCCTCAGTAGCAATAATAGCGTCCACCAAATTCTTTGGTACTGCTTGAAGCTTAATCATTTCCCTTCGACCCACAGAAAAAACGCTGATAAGTTCATCATTATTAGAAAAAACCTTGGTTGGCAATTCCCAGTATTCCATGCCCTCTGTCTCTAAAACAGGTCCCAAGTCAGGCACAGTAGAAGAAAACCCGATGACAATACCTGCTGTGGCTCCAACAAAGGCAAGAAATGCAAATAATCCACTGAGAATTATCAGCTTTGTCAGAAAATTAGGAGACTTAAACCCTAATCCTAAGCTCAATCTTTTCTTTAAGGTAGATAAAGGTTTTACCGGAGCATATCGCTGGGAAAGCCTCCTTCTTCTACGCCGAAACATATGTCCTCCAATTGAGACTGAGTCGTGATCCTCACTGTCCCATCATTTCATAGATTGGAAATCTCTCAGTTAAGGCAAGTACCTGATGTTGTATCCCTATAAGTATTTCCTCATTTGTTGGATCTGATATTGCCTGCTCTATCCAGTGACCAATCATTATCATTTCCTCCTCTTTCATCCCACGGGTAGTCAAACTTGGGGTGCCAATTCGGATACCACTGGTTAAAACAGGACCCTTTGGGTCATAGGGTATGGTATTTTTATTGACAATAATATTTGCCTTGCCAAGGGCATCTTCTACAACCTTGCCTGTCAACCCCTGTTGGGTGAGATCAATTAACAGGAGATGGGTATCTGTTCCGCCGGATATAATACTCAATCCATAGTGCATAAACTCATCAGCCAGAATCCTCGCATTCTTAACAATCTGCTGCTGGTACTGGGCAAACTCAGGGGTAAGTGCTTCCTTAAAACAGACTGCTTTGGCTGCAATAGTATGCATCAATGGCCCCCCCTGAATACCAGGGAATATCGTCTTGTCTATGGCTTTTGCATATTCTGACCGACACATAATCATACCACCCCGTGGACCGCGAAGGGTCTTATGTGTGGTAGCAGTTACAAAATCACATACAGCTATTGGTGATGGATGTATCCCTGCTGCAACCATACCGGCAATATGGGCAATATCAGCCAGCAGATATGCCCCAACCTCATCAGCTATTTGCCGAAACATCTTAAAATCAATAACCCTTGGATAGGCACTTGCCCCACAGACGATCATCTTTGGTTTATGGGTTTTTGCCAGAATGCGTAACTCATCATAATCAAATACATGTGTGCTTTTATTCACCCCATATCCCACAGAATTATAAACAATACCTGAAAAACTTACCTTGCTGCCATGGGTCAGATGTCCACCACAACTCAGGTCAAGTCCCATGATTGTGTCTCCTGGTTTAAGCATAGCCATATAAACAGCCATATTTGCCTGAGAACCGGAATGTGGTTGAACATTGACATGCTCACATCCAAATAATTCTTTTGCTCGGTTAATAGCCAATTCTTCAACCATATCCGCACACTCACACCCACCATAATATCTTTTGTGTGGATAGCCCTCTGCATACTTATTTGTCAACACAGACCCTTGTGCCTCAAGTATGGCTAATGAGACATGATTTTCCGAGGCAATCATTATCAATCGATTTGATTCATTATATGCCTCCTGTTGAATAGCATTATAGATATCCGGGTCAAATTCACGCAAATGTTTCATGTTACCTCCAAATAGTTTTCATTCTCTACATCACCTTTTCCGAGGTCATTTCTATGGTGCGTTTTATCTCATACTTCAGGTGTTCAGGCAATCCCGGTATTTCAGGGTCAAGAAATCCTCGTACAATCAATGCTGTTGCCTCATCTTCATTCAAACCACGGCTCATCAGATAGCACAATTGTGCTTGTTGTATCCTTCCCACAGCAGCCTCATGCGAGAGATCACACCCCTCTGCCTTGCCCTCAATCTCTGGTATAGCGTGAATGCTTGCGGTATTACTCAATAGTAATCCACGGCATTCAAGATGTCCCTTAGTTTCAGTCACCTCTCCAATCACATGTCCACGACTGATTATCTTAGATGAATCAGCGGCAATAACCCTGGCTGTCATCTCTGCCCGACTGCCTTCAGCTTGAAGAAATACCCTTGAGCCAGTGTCAATTATAGAATTCTTTGAACCATATATCAGGCTATGAAACCTTACCCTTGCATCCTTGCCAACACAGTATGCGGTTGGATACATCTGGATACTTCGAACAGGCTTAAAGCAGATATAATTGCTGATAAATGTTCCGCCCTCTTCAACAATTGCCACTGTTCTTGGCCTCACTTCCACATCCTCTGCCCAGCCATGAATCATGGTAAAGGTAACGGTTGCTCCTTTCTTAATATAAAACTCTGAAACCCCGATATGCATGCCAGAAGAGATACCTGGGTGGGTAGTACATCCGGCAATAACATGAAGCTCTGAGCCTTCTTCAGCAATAATAATATTATGAACCGATTGCACCAGTCCCTCAGTGCCAATAAACAGACAGGCTTGAATGGGCATGGTAAGTCGTGCCCCTGGTTTGGCATGGATAAAGTAACCGGCATTCTGGTGAAGTTCTGACATGGCTGTATATTTATCTGCATCTACAGCCGCAGCCTTCCAATAATAATCCTTGAGCCAATCATATTGGCTGAGTGCCTGAGTAGTGCTTAATACCTCAACCCCTTCCATCTCTTTTTTCTGGCAGGCTAAAACAACCGAGTGGTCAAGCTGAAAATATGTACCCGAGCGATTATTCTCATTAGGGTTTATTCCTACACTTTTAGCATTTTCAACAATATCATTTGAGAGTTGAGATACAGAGGCTACTTGAGGCAGGAGTGCTGCCTCTTGTTTGAATCGTGAAATATCTATATCTTCACCAAGTTTAGCTGGTGTATTCTGGGCATCTGTTGCTTTTTTTATTAATTCTTCCTTTTTCCAACTCATATTTCCATCCCCCTTTCTGTCTCTTCTTTTATCCCGGGTGGACATAATCCCAGATATTCACAATATCCCTTTTCCTCAATCTGGGTAAATACCTCAAATGGGTTTCCACTTTTCATAATCTTTCCTCCACACATGACATGAGCGATGTCAGGTTTAAGATAGGGTAAAATATGGCGATAATGGGTAATAATCAGACAGGCACAGTTCTGCTCCTTGATATATTCACCCAAGTCAACGGCAATAGTTTTCAGTGAATCAATATCAACACCTGAATCAGGCTCATCCAAAATCATTAATCTTGGCATTGCAGCAAAAACCTGAGCAATCTCTGCTCGTTTTCGTTCCCCACCAGAAAACCCTACGCCAATGTCTCTATCCCTGAACTGCTCCGGGTTTAACCCTACCTTTTTTAATAATGGGGTGGCAATATTCTCCTCTGGTTCATCCTGTGGATTCCAGAGTGGTTTGTTGCCGGAGATACGAATAATATCCCGAAGTTTTACCCCACGGATCTCTGGCGGTGTCTGATAGGCAATGGATATGCCAAGTTTTGCCCTTTCATAAATAGGCATAGAATTTAATTCTGTCCCGGAAAAGGTCATCTTCCCGGCAGTAATATTATAGCTTGGATACCCCAGAATGGTCATGGTCAATGTGCTTTTACCCGAACCATTAGGCCCCATAATCACATGAACCTCACCCTTTTCCATGGTAAGATTAAGCCCATTCAGCACCTTTTTGCCATCAATGGAAACATGTAAATCTTGTATCTCTAATAGACTCATGGCTGATAGCCTCCTTAATGCTTTTTACTTATTTATACATCTCATTGTTTCATAAATTACGAATAACTACTCAGGTAAAGGAATTTACCATAGAGAACACATAAGTTGATAGGTTGATAGGTTGATGAGTTTATAGGTTAAAGGAACACAGATTCATAATTCATAAACATTTCCTATCAATTCATCCACTTATCAACTATTCAACTTATCAACTTTTTGTGTCTTCGTGCCTTTGTGCCTTTGTGGTGAGTAGTTACGAATTGCTACAGAAGTCAACCGAAATTTTACGATCAACTCTTTGTGCCTTAATATAGGGCAGGTACAAAACCTGCTCCTACGACTCTCGTTTCACCCTGACATCAATGCCACCTCGGGCATTCCAGATTGTTTCGATTTTTGCCCATTTTGGTTGGACACAGGCAATAAAATCTTCCAGTATCTTATTGGTAGCGTGCTCTTGAAATATACCAATATTTCTATATCCAACAAGGTATAATTTCAGGGATTTTTGTTCAACAAGATATTGGTCAGGCTTGTACTGGATAGTTACAATGGCAAAATCCGGCAAGCCTGTCTTTGGACAAACCGTGGTAAATTCATTTGTTTTAAGTTCTACAAGATAATCATTATCATTATATTGATTCTCTACCACCTCTAAATCCGGTGTAATCTTTAATCCACGAATATTATCCTGTTTTCCCTTATATTCTGAAAGATTCAGAGACTGCTGCATTTTAATTCCCCCTTTTCTTCAACCGCACTAACAATCCAATAAATTGTCCCAAGCTGCATCCTATGGCATCACATAGCATATCCATGAAGTCGAATTCTCGTCCCGGAACAAATAGTTGATGGATTTCATCTGTTATTCCATAGATACTTCCAACCAGAATAGCTAAAGGAGACCAATGAAAGGCATTTCCTAATAACCAGCCAAGTCCGGTATATTCAACCAAATGAGCTATTTTATCGGAAAAAGGGAAAGGAAGGGATGAGATATTATCACCGGGGATTGAGGAAAGCCCAAAGATTATTCCCATATATATAATGCTGAATACCCACCATCTTGAAATCTTCATAGCAGTAATCATAGCAGATAATTCATTAATTGTCAAGTGATTTTCAAAAATCCCCAGCAGGAACAGCAATTCTCATTATGGTAAAATGGATAAGGGGGAGATATGGAGATTAATCGGTAGGACAGGCATTCTTGCCTGTCATCTGCAACAGGACAGGCAGAAATGCCTGTCCTACCGACAATTCTGTTGA
>Ga0210051_1000304_pt1 | contig 43135 bp, 38 predicted proteins | sample CryGey092014_all_FD_185464 | JGI IMG/M metagenome (GOLD analysis project Ga0210051, IMG submission 185464) | Groundwater microbial communities from aquifer - Crystal Geyser CG23_combo_of_CG06-09_8/20/14_all (SPAdes) (version 2) | ecosystem: Environmental > Aquatic > Deep subsurface > Groundwater...
ACGATTTAAACTATCATTTGAATAAAACAACAAAGGAGCTACAAGAAAAGTTTAAAGAATTGAGAGAAAAAATTTTAGAGTTGCCAAATACACTAGAAAGAGCAGAACAGAAAAGTAGTATATCTTATCGCACAACTAAATGCTTTGCTAATTTTACATTTAGAAGAAATTCCATTGATCTTCTTTTACGACAACCAAAATATAACGACCCCAAAAATTTAGTAAGAGATGTGACTTCTTTTGAGTGGGGCTATAGAGGATTAGTTAAAATTGATACGAAAAGCGATTCAAGTTATGTAATAAATTTAATAAAACAATCTTACGAGGAAACACTATGAGTAATACGAATTACAAACCAATAAAGGAAAAGATCAAAGCTGAGCCAGAAGAAAAAGCGGGGTATGTCCGCGATTTTATTACTAATACTTGGGTTAAAGCGACCCCCGAAGAAATTGAAGCTGTTCAGATTTTTGTCAAACAACTTGTTGAGGATTATAACTATCCAAAAGCACATATTCAAACCAGACCACAATATCGTGTAAAACAAAGGCCATCTGGTGGTAAAGATTTTCCCGTTGATATCGCTGTTTTTTCCTCAAATAACCACACTTTTGATAATGAATATATTCTTGTTGAATGTAAGAAAAAGAATAGAAAAGATGGCAAGAAACAATTAGAAGATTATTTGCATTTTTCCAAAGCGTATTTAGGCGTTTGGTTTAATGGGGAAGAAAGATTATTTTTAAGAAAAATTGAAAAACAAGGAAAAATATTTTTTGAAGAAATTCCAAACATTCCTCAATATGGACAGAGAGTAGAAGACATCGGAAAGTTTAGAAGAAAAGACCTTAGGCCTACTCACAATTTAAAAGCGACTTTCAAAGCGATTAGAAACCATCTAGCCGCCAATACGGTCGGAGCAACGAGAGATGAAGTTTTGGCTCAACAACTGATAAACTTAATTTTCTGTAAAATTTATGATGAAAGATTTACCGAACCAGACGATATAGTTACTTTCAGAGCCGGTGTTGACGAGAAAGTAAAAGAAGTTAAGGAAAGAATTTTAGACCTTTTTGAGAAAGTAAAAAGAAAATACAAAGAAGTATTGGACGAAAATGACGATATAAATTTAGACGCTAATTCTGTGTCTTATGTTGTAGGCGAATTACAGAATTATTGTCTTATTGAAGCCGAAAGAGATATTATCGCCGATGCTTTTGAAACATTTATAGGACACGCTTTGAAGGGAGGGCAGGGGCAATTTTTTACCCCGAGAAATGTTGTAAAAATGATGGTTGATATTTTAGATCCCGATGACGAGGATTTGATTATTGATCCTGCTTGTGGTAGCGGTGGATTTTTGATTGAGGCATTGAGACATGTTTGGAAAAAATTAGATGCAGAAGGCGAAAAATATCATTGGAGTAAAAGTAATCTTCAAGAAGAAAAAATGGAGGTCGCTCTAAATCGAATTAGGGGAATTGATAAAGATTATTTCTTGGCAAAGGTAGCTAAAGCATATATGGCGATTATTGGCGATGGCAAAAGTGGAATTGTCTGCGAAGATAGTTTAGAAAATCCACAAAATTGGAATGAGAAAACAAGGATAAAAATTGATTTGAATAAATTTAGCGTTCTTCTTACAAATCCGCCTTTTGGAAGTAAAATTCCTGTTCGTGGCGAAGAAAAATTAAAGCAGTTTGATCTTGGGCATAAATGGAAGCAAGATAAAAAAACGGGTGAATGGGAAAAGGGGAAACTTAAAGATAAAGAAGCTCCGCAAATTCTTTTTATTGAAAGATGTCTGCAGTTATTAAAAGATGGCGGAAGAATGGCGATTGTTTTGCCAGATGGGATTTATGGGAATAATCAACTTGGTTATATTAGAAAATGGTTACTTGAAAGAGTAAGAATAACAGCAATTATTGATGTCCCCACAGAAACTTTTATGCCCAATACACCTACAAAAACTACAATTATGATTCTGCAAAAGTTGCCTAAAAATAAAGTTCCAAACGATTACCCTATTTTTATGGCAGTTGCTGAAACTTGCGGGCATGATAGAAGAGGTAATATCAGGAAAGAAGATGATGTTAGTGAAATAGCAGATAAATTTAGGAAATGGGCAAAAGAAAACAAATTTAATTTTGTTAAGGTTTAAATATGCTAAAAACGGTTACAATAAACAAATCAATTATAGAAAAGGAGAAATGGACTCCTAAATATGCCTATATTTTTAAAAAATTAGAAACTTCTTCAGATGCTATTGAGTTAGAAAATTTTATTTCTGAAGGTCCAACTAACGGCGTTGATTTAAGGGAATTTACTGAAAGGGGCAGAAACTATATCAGAATTTCGGACATGAGAAGATTTTTTATTTCTTATTCGGACATAAAAAAAGTTGAGCTTAATAAAATACCCCAAAAAATTCAATTACAAGAAAAAGATGTTCTTGTTTCAAGGAAGGGAACTCCGGGCATTTCAGTCATTACAACAAAAGACGACATTGATAATGTAATAGGAACAGAAGCAATTTTATTAAGAATTAAAGAAGATTACGATCCTTATTATTTGGTTGCTTTCTTAAATTCAAAAGTATTTTACGAGCAAGTATTAAATAATTTATCGGGAGCAGTAGCATCGGGGATAAATCACCCTTCACTAAAAAAACTAAAAATTTTGTATGATAAGCATCTTATTAAAAATATTTCTGGCAAAGTTAAAAAAACAATAGAATTACATGTTAAGGCAAATTCTATCTTGACTAATGCTCGAGATATTTTCTATCAAAAGCTCGACCTTGATTTTTCAAAAATTGAAAAAGAAAACACTTTTTCGGTAAATCTTTCTGGTTTTGCAGAAATAGACCTCTGGACCCCGTCTTATTCTTATCCGCTTTATGTAAATATATTAAAGGCAATTAAAAAGAAATGGAAAACTGTTCCGCTTGGTAAAATTGCCACAGTAAAAAATGGCGATGAAGTTGGAAGTGATAACTACAATAAGTATTTAGACCAGAAGGATAGCGATATTCCTTTTATTAGAACTTCTGATCTTGTGAATTATGAAGTTGACCAATTTCCCGACTATTATATTCCGGAAGGAATTTATCAAGAATTAAAACAAGATATTAAAGTTGGTGATGTTCTATTCACAAAAGACGGTAAAATCGGGATGATTGGAATGATTACAAAAACTGATAAAGCAATTGTATGTTCTGGAATTTCAAGATTAAGGTTAAAAATAGAAGCTAAAAAGTACAATTTAACACCAGAATATCTTTTTTTAGTTTTATCATCAAAAGAAACTGGCCTATATCCTTCAATAAGAAGAACTGTAATTGCTTCAACTCTACCTCATTTAAGGGAAGAAAGATTAAGAGAATTTGAAATTCCTGTTTTAGATAAAAATTCTATTGATGAAATTACAAAATTGGTGAAAGAAGCCTTTGAATTAAAAGACGAAAAGAAAAAATTGATTAAAGAAGTAAGAGAGGAAATAGATAATTATTTTGAAATTTAAAAATTTTTGAGCGATTTAATTAAATAAAATGACAAAAATCACTTCCACAATTTGGAATATAGAACCACACACAGAGGCAAAGCATGAAATTTTAAGAAAATATTTAGACGCTTGGCTTCCCATTATGACTAGATGGAATGGTAGAGTTCTTTATATTGATGGCTTTGCTGGTCCCGGTGAATATATTGGCGGAAAATGTGGGTCGCCGATTATTGCTATCAAGGCAGTATTAGAGCATAAAGCAAATATCAAGTCAGAAATTATAATGAATTTTATTGAAGCTGATAAAAGAAGATGCGAATATCTTAAACAAAAAGTAAATTCATTAAAAATTCCTTCTAATATAAAAACAGAATGTATTTGTGCGAAATTTGATGAAACGCTAACTGAAATTTTTAAATATATAGATGAACAAAAAGCAAGAATAGCTCCTGCCTTCGTTTTTATAGACCCTTTTGGATTTACCGGAATACCCTTTTCTTTGATCAAAAGAATTATGCAAAACGAAAGATGCGAGGTTTTGATTAATTTTATGTATGAGGAGATAAATAGATTTATAGACGATAAGAAGCTTTGGCCCGGTTTGATTGAAACATTTGGAACAGATAAGTGGAAAGAAATGATTTCTGAAAAAGATCCGAGAAAAAGAGTAGGGCTTCTACACGCCATTTATAAGGAGCAACTAGAAAAAGAGGCAGGTATAAAATTTGTTAGTTCATTTAAAATGGTCAATAAGGTTAATAAAACGGATTACTTTTTATTTTTTGGAACGAACAACATCGCTGGTTTAAAGAAAATGAAAGAAGCGATGTGGAGAGTTGATAAAAGCGGTTTGTTCCAATTCTCAGATGCGACTTACAATCCTAGTCAGCCTATGCTATTTGAAATAGAACCTAATTATAGTCAGCTCAAAAAAAATTTATTAAAGGAATTTAAGGGCAAGTCCGTTAGTATCACTGAAATTGAAAATTTTATACTTACTCAGACTCCTTTTAGAGAAACGCATTACAAAAAACAAATTCTTGGACCAATGGAAAAATCTCAACCTTCAGAAATTGAAGTAAAATGTGAAGGAAAAAGGAGAAAATATACCTTTCCCCTACAGTGTATCGTAAAATTTCTATAATAATTCAAAGAATGATATAATTTAGATATGAAGACAATACTTCGTAAAACTTTGTTATACAAAAGCGGTGTTGAATATGCTGATTTTTGTATAAATCATGTAGAGGGGTGCGCTCACGGTTGCACTTTTCCCTGCTATGCGATGATGATGAAAATAAGGTGCGGGGTTATTAAAAATTATAAAGAATGGCTAAAGCCAAAAATAGTAGCTAATGCTCTGGAGTTATTGGATAAAGAAATTCCTAAATATAAACGCAAAATTAAATTTGTTCATTTGTGTTTTTCCACAGACCCGTTTATGTATAAATATCCCGAAGTGGCGGATTTGACTCTAAAAATTATTGAAAGGTTGAATAAAGATAATATCCGTTCTGTTGTTTTGACAAAAGGAATTTATCCGAAAGTTTTAGTTAATACTGAAAAATACGGCAAGAATAATGAATATGGGATTACCATTGTTTCCTTGGATAAAGTATTTAAAAAGAGATTTGAGCCGTATTCGGCCCCCTACAAAGACAGGATTAAATCATTAAAATATTTGCACGATAAGGGGTTGAAAACTTGGATTAGCATGGAGCCGTATCCGACCCCAAATTTGGCAAAACAAGATTTGCGAAAAATTTTGAAGGAAGTTTCTTTTGTAGATAAAATTATTTTCGGAAAACTAAATTATAATGTGAAATCAACGCAATTTGGCTACAACGGAGATTTCTATCATAACTGTGCCGAAATGGTCGTTGATTTCTGCAAGAATAAAGGGATAGAATATCATATTAAATACGGAACGCAGAAAAAAGACAATAGAAAAACAGAAAAAATTTTCGCAAAAACTATTCCCGAAAATTTTGAATTGAGATATATAAAACAACCTACCCTGTCTTTATAATAAAAATCGGCGGTTCGCCCGCGAAGTGGGTAAAGACGGGCGGGCAAAAAGAAAGGGGTTTTAGGGGAAGGAATTTTTGCCCGCCCGCCGTTTTTGGCGGAATTCCTGCCGCGCCTGCGGCGCGGCAGTCAGTCAATTTCGTTCAAAATAGGTTCGGATTTGGTTGTATAAATGCTCAAGTAAATGCTGGTAAATAACGTATAAGTTAAGAGTTCGCCCGGTCATCCGACCGGGCGCCCCGTCGAATGACGGGGCGAATCTCACTTCCAGCTCAAACTAAAACCCGACTTTGTTTCTGGAGCCGGGTTTTTGCGAGGATAGTTTAGGGAAATACCGATGGATCTCCCTGTGAATTAACCGAGAGGTTCTTTTCGAATTCGCGGAGTTCCGCGTTGGCGAATTCAGCCTGACCTTCATCCGTGTTCCATTGGAAATCATGAAGAAAGATTACAACTCCATAGTCCTTCATTTTTTCCTTGAGCCAGTCGGCAAACGTCGTTGTTTTCACAAAAATTTGGCGAAGATGCATCATGTCTTTTCCGTCTTCAATTTTCTTTTCTTCAAGCTTGATGATATGAAATCCGAGCGGGCTGGAAATTACATCACTGATTTCCCCGATTTTCATTGAAAAAGATTTTTCGGCGACGGGCTCGACAAGCTGTTCTCTGGTTGACCAGCCCAAATCTCCTCCGTTTTCGGCGCTTTTTCCTTCCGATGACTCGCGGGCTATTTGAGCGAAGTCTTTCTTGTTTTTAACGGTCTTTTCCCAGAGAGAATTGGCTTTTTTTTGCTGGTTTTCGGTGTCGACCTCGCTGGCGAAAGACTCGGCCAGGCTTTTGGCGTAAAGTTCGGGTTTTACCACTTTCTGTTCAAAGTCATTGAGCGTCCAGCCATAAAGACGAGCCAAATCACTAACAAGTTTTTCCCGGTTGCCGAATTGACTGATGCTGTCGGCCACTTGTTGTTCAACCATCCGGTCGGTGATTTTCACGCCTCGCTTTTGAGCCAGATCTTCAATGATTTTATTTTCGATCATTTTGTTGATGATTTCCTTTTCTTTTATCCTAAGCCTTTTTTGTCCCTGTTCCGTACTGAAATCAACCCGCATGCCGACTTGCTCGAAATCTTGAGACTCATAAAATTTTTTGACGGCGGAAACGTTGTTTTTAATTTCGTTGAAGCTGATGAATCCGGCTCCGCGGATATAGACGGCGGGAAAGGGAATTATTTTCTCCGCGAGGCGGACTAAGTGGCTATTTGAATTATATTTATAAATGGCAATCGCTAAAGTCGAGAGCAGTATAAAAATCAGGACAACCGCGCTTATGACGCCAACCAGAATTTTAATCTTTTCTTTTTTGCGCATAATATTGTTGATAATTTTAATTCTCACTCAAAAAAGAATTTCAGCCATTTTTGCCAGTTGGGCGACTTGTCTTCCGCATAATTCGTATTGGGATCTTGTTTTGCATTTTTGGCTTCCTTTTGCCGCTCCAATTCTTTCCGAAGGACAATCATTCGTTCGTCCTCCTTTTGAAGATTGAGCTTTTCGCGAGCTTCCTTCTCTTGAAATTCTTTAGTCGAAAGGTAGGATATAAAATTCTCAAGCTCGCTGTTTTCCTGATTCATTTTTTGGATTTCCGATTGCAAATTTTCAATCTCCTTTTGGATTTGGCGTTTGCGATAAGTTTCTTTTCCAAGCGATATACCGATCAGCACCAGGATGACGAGGCCGGCGATAAAAAACAATCCCGTGAAAATCCCAACGCTTTTTTTTGCTTTTTCTTTTCTGATTCTACCCATCTATTGATTGAATTTCAAAAACTTCCCATCATAGGGGCGATTGTAAAAGCAATCATCGAGAGAACAGCGAGGATGGTTATTATGATCCAAAATATTTTTATTTTTCGTCGGTAGCGAGCTCTCATAATATCTTTATCAATTATAGCACTACTTTCGTAAAACCGCCAAAAAGGCGGAGCTGGGGATTTCGACCCGGCCGATTTGGGTCATTTTTTTCTTTCCTTTTTTCTGTTTTTCAAGAAGCTTTCTTTTGCGGGTGACGTCTCCGCCGTAAAGTTTCGCCGTCACGTCTTTCCGGAAGGCTTTCAATGTTTCGCGGGCGAGGATTTTTCCGCCGACTGTCGCTTGAAGCGCCACCTGGAAATTCTGGCGGGGAATAAATTCTTTCAATTTTTCAACCATTCCTTTTCCTTCGGAGAACGTGTTTTGGCGCGGAACGATGCGCGAGAAGGCTTCCACTCTGTCGCCAGCCACAAGAATGTCGAGTTTCACAAGGTCATTCGGCCGGTACCCGATAAATTCATAATTCATTGAAGCAAAGCCGCTAGAGGCGCTTTTCAATTTGTCATGAAGGTCAATGATGACGTCAGTGAGCGGAGATTCGAAAGTGAGAATTATTCTGTCGCTGTCGATGTATTCGGTGTTTTTGTATTCGGCTCGAGTAGCCCTCATCAGTCCCATAATCGCGCCAAGATATTTTGACGGCGAGATGATGTCAAGTTTCACATAAGGCTCTTCAATTGATTCAATAACAGACGGATCAGGCATTTCCAAGGGAGAATAAATTTTTAATTTTTCATTTTTACTTTTTAATTTGATCTTGTAAACCACGCTTGGCGTCGTGATCACCGGATCAATCTCAAATTCCCGCTTCAGCCTTTCCTGAATGATTTCTATATGAAGGAGTCCCAAAAACCCGCAGCGGAATCCCCGGCCAAGAGCGAGATTTGCTTCCGGCTCAAATGTGAAGGCGGCGTCGTTGAGTTTCAGCTTTCCCAGAGCGTCGCGCATGAAATTATAGTCGCTTCCTTCTTTTGGATAAAAGCTGGCATAAACCATCGGCTTGACTTCCTTGTAGCCGGGCAGACTCGCAATCTGTAGTTTGTAACTTGTAGCCGTTATGGTATCGCCGACACGGCAGTCCTCAACGCTTTTGAAGCCAGTGGCAATGTAGCCGATTTCTCCGGCGGTCAGTTTGTTTATTTCGGTTAGTTCTGGAGAAAAGTAACCAACTTCAATTACGGAGCTTTCCTGCTTTGTGGCCATCGTGAAAATTTTGTCTTCGGCTTTCACTTCGCCGTCAATAATTTTCACATAAGCCAGAACACCCTTGTATGAATCGTATTTTGAATCAAAAATGAGCGCTCGAAGCGGCTTTTCATTTTCACCTTTGGGCGGCGGGATTTTTTCGATGACTTTTTCGAGAATTTTTTCCACGCCTTCTCCTGTCTTTCCGCTGGCTTCGAGAATTTCTTCAGCTTTGCATCCGAGAAGATGCACAATTTCTTTTTTCGTTTTTTCAATTTCGGCGTTCGGGAGATCAATTTTATTCACCGCTGAAATTATTTCGAGATTTTGCTCGACGGCCTGGTACAAATTCGCGACCGTCTGCGCCTGCACGCCCTTGGTCGCGTCCACAAGAAGCACCGCTCCTTCGACGGCGGCAAGGGACCGGGAAACTTCGTAGGAGAAGTCCACGTGCCCGGGGGTGTCTATTAAATTCAGGATAAATTTGCCATCAGAAAGGTTCGACCTTGAGGAATCCCGACAGCGGAGCTGTCGGGAGGAAAAGGTCGAACCTTGGCCGGAAGTTCGATAATTATAAATCATCCTCACTGGCTGTAGCTTTATCGTGATTCCCTTTTCCCGCTCCAAATCCATCGTATCAAGAAGTTGCTCTTTCATTTTCCGCTGCTCGACGGTTTTCGTGATTTCAAGCATCCGATCGGCGAGAGTCGACTTGCCGTGATCGATGTGGGCAATTATTACAAAATTTCGGATATTTTGCTGGTTAGCCATAGGTTTAATCTAACTATTTTTCAGATACTTAGCAATAGCCTCAGACAAAAATATGCCTTATAAAAGGCATATTTATTTTAGAGTCTATTGAAGCTGGACCTTGAAAGTAAATGAGCTTATTTCGCTTTATTTTTTTCTGACCGCCGTAATTTAATCGAATCGTATATTGCGGCAATTATAAAAATAATCTGCAAAATAATAAAAATTAGGTCACCGAGATGAATACTGTAAATTTCCAGACATATTCCCCCGATTATATATAGTATGTCTTGGATAAATCTTTTTTTATTGACGATGCCGATTGATATCAATAGTAATCCCAAGGCACCGATAAATTTAAATATCGACATACTTTCAATTTACATATTATCCGAGATCCGATCTCGAATAATACCTTATACAAGCCCTATATCCCGCTCGCTTCTGTCGGGTCTTCGGGTAAAGTCTGGCGAAAACGGAAAATTTTTCCAGTAAGAAGTCTTTTGACGGATTCGAATTCTTCAAGCCGCAGGAACTGCGAGAAAAGGAGATAAACGAGAATTCCGGCGCCGCCGCTCGTCAAAAGTTGCGTGAAAACTCCAACAAAAGTGTCCAGATTAGTGTAGGGCCCGATGAGATATTTGACAAGCTGGGCCGTGAGTCCCGCAGAGAGCGCGGCAATCGCGAATTTTGCGACTGACGAGACTATTTTTTTATCATCAAGATCCCCCAGCTTGCGGCGAAGAATAAAAAACAGAAGGAGCATATTAGTGATACTCGCGGCGGAGAACGCCCAGACAAGGCCGAGCACGCCGAATTTCATTGAAAGAAAAATTGCCAAACCCAGATTAATTGCTTCACTGACAAGGCCTGTTAAAAAAGGTATTCGGGTGTTATGGAGAGCGTAAAACGACCGCGCCAGAAGCGGCAGAGAACTTTGGGCAAAGAGGCTCACCGCAAAAATTCCCAGCGACTGAAAAGTGAGAATGGTGTCTTCCCAGTTGAATTTTCCCGATCCCAGAATTACCCGAACCGTTTGCGCCCGGAGAATGATAAGCAAAACGCTGGTCGGGATGACGAAATACAGGATTTGACGGAAGGTTTGGGAAAAATTTCGCACAAAAACTTCCCGCTCGTCTTTGGCGGCGTGATGCGACAAGACCGGGAAAACCGCCAGCGCGAAAGGAATGGCAAAAACTCCCAGCGGAAAACTCTGCAGGTTGTTGGCAAAATTGAAAACAGCGAGACTCCCGGCGGCAAGAGTTGAAGCGATTATTGTAATGATGAGCAAATTTATCTGCGTCACGGCCAGTCCCATTGTGCGGGGAATCATAAGCTTTAAAACTTTTCGAAGATGATGATTTTTGAAATGGAAAAGAGGCGTGAAAGAAAAACCGGTTGTTTTCACGGCTGGGTATTGAAGAAACATATGAAGAAAAGCTCCGAGGACAACACCCCAGGCAAGTCCGGCGATGCCGAATGGCTTTACGAAGAACAAGACACCGATGATTATTCCGAGGTTATACATTATCGGCGCCAGTGAATAAACCAAAAATCTTTTGAAAGAATTGAGAATGCCGCCGAAAATTCCGCTCACGCCCAAAAAAATCGGGCTCAAGAACATTATTCTTGTGAGGTGAATGACCTGCGTCATCTTTTCGCCGGAGAATCCGGGAGTGATCAGCCTCATCAGCTGCGGCGTGAAAATTGCAAAAATAGCGCTAATTGCAAGTAATACCAAAAGAGCTACGCTCAAAAGATTATTGGCAAGATTCCAGGCTTCTTTTTCTTCGTCTCTTGCGATAAGGCTTGTAAAAACAGGAATGAACGCGGCGCTTAAAGCTCCAAGAATAAGAAGATTATAAATCAAATCCGGCACCCGAAAAGCGGCGTAATAGACGTCGAGCGTATCCCCTGCTCCGAATTGAGAAGCCAAAATCCGGTCGCGGATGAGTCCCAGTACCCGGCTCAAAACACCCGCCGCGGCAATAATAAGCGCGGCGGAGTTGATGGATGAGGAGGGATGGGAGTTGGTGAGTTTATTGGTTAGGGTTTTGATCACGATGAATTACTTTGATATCAAAAAGTAAATATAAAAAAGCAAAAATTTGGCGTCTGGCTTCGCCAGTCAAATTATTTTTGTTTTTAATATGTATATTTTCTATTTACTATTTAATATTTTATTTCTCTACTGCTATTCCCATAAACCTATCCGTATTCAAAGTAGTGTCTAGTCTGACAGCACTTCTGTCTAGTGTTGTGTTTTCCGGCCAGTGCCAAATGGTTTTCATATTTTCCGGCAATTTTATTTCCGAAATTAGTTTGCTTCCCATGCTTCCCGATTGTTTTTGAAAAAGCGTTGAAAATGAATCGGCCGGATGGTGGAGCGAATCAAAATTCAGCCTGAAGGGCAGAATATATTTATAAGTAATCTTTGCTTGCTCGCCCGGGCTGACATAAACCCAGTTGGCAAAAACAGTTTTGTGGTTTTCATCGTAAGCCCTCGTCCCGGTTTCTTCGTCCACTTGCGTCGAAACCTCATTGACCTCAACCTGCGGGTCTTTTTTGAATCCGAGCGTCTTATAATCCAACGGCGGCGAAACGAATTCGCGGGTCTGGCCGCTCGCTTCAAGTAGTTTCGATCCTTCCGGAACATAAACGCGCAGCCAGTCTCCATTCACTTTGTTCCACCAGTCATATTTTTTATTTCCTCCGTTGTGTTTTCGCGTTATAGAGACCGTATCCACAATGCTCCCGTCATCCTGAATTTCGCTTCGGTGCTCGATTGTTTCGTCAATCACGCCGTCGGTTTTGAAGCCGTTAATATTAGTATTGACGACGCTCAAATAATCTTTTTGCGCGTTGAGAATTTCTCCCGACCAGTTTTCTTCGGAAATCAGTTTTTGAACGTTGAAATTTTTTGAATAAAGCAAGAGCTGTTTTTCATCGAGGGATTTATCAAGCACTGACAAAACATGCATCATCTGCAGGGCTTCTTTCGTGTTGAAAACTTTGTCAAGTATCTTCGGCATCAGGTCAGCAATGAATTTTTTCGGCTGGTTTTCCTCTTTATTGTAATCAACCTCAATTTCGTACTGCGTCTTTTCAATGAAATTTTTCGCATCAACGGTTGTGTCGTATTCCGGCATTTCGATGGGGCCGGTGATTTCGAGAAGATCCTGAATTACATTTGGAGTCATGGCAATCACACCATCCACCGTCGGCCCGCCGGTTTTTTCATAAAACCAGGAAACTTTTTCGGCTGAAGTCGGAAAATTGGGAAACCAGTTGGCGTCGTGCATCGTCCAGACAGCGCTCATTTTCTGAATCGGTTCAGGTGGGATGATGCGGGCTTTGAGCTGCCCGTCGGGATTGTAAATATCATCCACAAACAATTTTTTCACCCGGCCATTTGAAATGTCAAGAATTCCATAGCTCCCGATAAACCCGCCAGTGGCCCGCATTTCCTGATTATTTTGAAAAAGAAACAAAAATTTTCTCGGCCCGTTGTATCCCAAGACGTCAAGAAATATCTGGGAATAATCAAGGAAACTTTTGAGGCTGGCGTTTGCGACGGGCAGTTTTTCTTTGAGTTCCAAAAATTGCGGTTTTATTTCTTCGGGAAGATCTTCCAAATTGACCTTGCTGATATTTCCCTCCGCTTTTTCGAGCTCGTCACGGGCGCTTTGAACGCCGGAGCGCAGATTGAGAAATATATCGGTGAGCGCCGGACTGTTTTTTTCGTTTTGATCCAGCGGATTTTCGAGTGAGCCGAGAACTTTTGCCGACTCGGACATTTTTTTGCCGGCCAGAGCCAAATTTTCTCCGGCTGAAATGACATAATTGGCGCTGGCGAGTTTCGATATGCCGGGAACAAATCTCAAAATTTCACTAAAGCCTCCTCCGATTCTCCCGATTTCATTTTTTGCTTCGTTTAATATTTCATAAGACTGCTCGAAGTTCACAGCGGCGCTGTCAAATTTCCTCGAGGCGAAATTGTCTTTGGCCTGGGCGAGTTGCCCGAGTGCTTCTTGGCTGTTTTTGAGAAGAGATGTTTTTGTGTCGAAACCTTTCTTTATAAGACCAACAGCGGGAACAATGAGCGAAAAAATTATCAACACGCCCGCAAAACTCGACGCGTAACTGAATTTCAGGCGGGGAATAATTTTTTCCGGAAAAGGCTGCGTTTCGGCGTCGAGATATTTTTCCCGTTTATACTTCTTTTTCCGTTCGGATTTCAGCCTTTTTGTTTTTAATGAGCCGATAATATCTTCGGCTGATTTTTCTGCCTCTTCCGGCAGTTCGTAACCGGCGAATACTCCCGAATCTTCCGGGATTCTTGGGATGAAATCATCAGAAACAATTTTTCCCAATTGAACGATGTTTGCCCGGCGCGGTTCTTCATGCGGGATTTCGCAGTCAAATTCACCCCGCGGCGATGAGTCCCGCTCAACTCTCTTTTTTTCCGGAACAATAATGGTTCTCCGAACGCCCCGGATTTTTTCCAAATCTAAAGAGCCATCCTGTCGGGTGGGACGAACGTCGAACATCTGGGATAAAATGTTTTTTCGTTTGGACATAAACCGATGTTCCAAGATTTAGTCTTGGGAAGCGTCATAGTAAATCTCCAGCGTTTCCCTTGCCATCTTTTCCCAGCTGTATTTCTTGATCTGTTCCTGTCCCGCGGCAATCAGTTTTTTTCGCAGTTCGTTGTCAGTGGCAACTTTTTCAACTGCTTCAGCTATTTCACCCAAGGCATTCGGATCGAAATAACAAGCGGCATTCCCGAGAACTTCCGGAAGGCAGGACGCGTTTGAGCTCACAACTGGGAGATTGCGGGCCATAGCTTCGAGCGGCGGCAATCCGAAACCTTCATAAAGCGACGGAAAGACATAAAGCAATGCTTCGCGATAGACGGCTCCCAGATCTTCATCAGGAACAAAATCGGTAAAAGCAATTTGTTTCACCCAGTTATCCCTGACGAATTTTTTCAGCTTTTTGTAAAAATAATCCTCTTTCCCAACCAGAACTAGATGCAGGTGCGGGTGTTTTCTCGCGACCTCTCTGAACACCAAAACCAGCCTCTCTAGATTTTTGTGAGGGTAGGCGTTTCCGACATACAAGATGTACGGTTTTATTATACCATATTTTTTCAAAATGTTCCTGGCTGTGTCTTTGGCGGGCGTACTGGCAATGTCCACGGCCTCATAAGTGACAAAAACTTTTTCTTCCGGAACATGAAAATGCTCGATAATATCTTTTTGGGTGTGTTTTGACACAGCGATTATTTTTTGAGCTTTTTGGATGGCGTTTTTGATAATTTTTTTATAAGCTGTTTTTTTGATGAAATACAGGAGTGGCGACAAAGTCGAAGCCCGTCGGGTTGGATAGTGAAAAAGGATGAGATCATGAATGGTGACGACAAATTTTCCTTTCCAGGAAATTGGAACATTGAAATGCGGGAAATGGACAAGGTCAAGGTTATGTTTTTTGAGAATTCCGGGAAGCTGCAACTGCTCCCGAATTCCGTACCAGGGAATATTAGCCAGCACCTTGGTAAAATTTTTGCCCGAGGGCTGATACTCTTCCCAATTTTCCTTTCTTAAAAATATAAAATACTGATTTTCTTTGTCCCAGCCAGAGGCTGGTCCGCCTTGGGCGGAGATTTTTCCGAGATTTTCGATTAATTTTTGAGTATATCGCCCGAGGCCTTTTCCAATCGAGCCAAAAAACCGGGCGTCAATGCCGATTCTCATGAATTTCTTCAATTATTTTTAGAGTGCTTGCAGCGCATTTTTTCCAATTGAATTTTTGAGCTTGCTTAAGTCCTTTTTCCTTGAGCTTGCTGCGCAATTTTTCGTCTGTGAGAATAGCCTCCATTGCCTCGGCAATTTCGTCCGGCCGGTGAGGACTGACCAAAATAGCGGTGTTTCCGACGACTTCGGAAAGAGAAGAGTTGTTTGACGCAATGACTGGAGTTCCGCAAGCCATTGCTTCGAGAACCGGAAGGCCGAAGCCTTCAAAATGCGAGGGATAAACGAAAAGCGAAGCGAGGTTGAAAATATAAGGCCGGTCCTCTCTTTTAATATACCCGCAAATTGCGATATTCTCTTTTTTCTTATCCATTATATCACGGCAAAGCGGATTGATATTACCCGCCAGAACCAGTTTATATTTTTCAAGTTTGGGGTTGTTGCGCAGGAGATTTTTATAAGCCTTGATTACGGAAGTGATATTTTTGCGGGGTTCGATATTTCCCAAATAGAGAATGAATTTATAGGGAAGTTTGTATTTTTTCTGTGCTTCCAATAATTTCGGATCATTTCGGTCGATTATTCTGAAGTCGCCGGACACCCCGTGATAAACGACTCCAATCTTTCCGGAATTGATTTTATAAATTTCTTTGAGATCTTTTTTGGTCGATTCAGAAACGGCGATGATCCGTTCTGATTTCTGGGCAATGCGCCGGGGATTTACGAAATAGTAATGCCAGAGGCAGGTCTTTCGCGTAAAAAATTCCGGAAAACGCTCAAAGGAAAGGTCGTGAAAAGTGGTAATTAACTCGCAGTTTTTACCCCGCACCAAATCATTGTTTTGGAATTTATTAGATAATTTTCTTATGCAGACGATATTGGGAGTGGATTTGGTGCGGGGTGAGCTCACTGCCAAGAAGTTTATATTAGGCGCAAAAAAAATATCCGTACCTTCAATCAGCCGATCCAGCTTTGGCCATCCGAAGTACCAGAGGAAAAAATTGAGAAGTTTGTTTGGCCAGCGTGATCTTTTTAGTTTGGCGTTGGGATATTTCTCAAAAAAATTAAAATTTCTGCTTTTTTGCTTGTATGAATTTGAAAATATGACGTACTCATTCTTTTCGTCAATTTCCAGCAAATTGCGAACTAGCTCCAGCGCGTATTCCCCCACCCCGGATATTTTCTCTTCCTCGAGGCATCTCAAATCAATTCCAATTCGCATTTCATTTATCCTCTGAAATATAATGTTTCCCGAAGGCAAGTAACATTCCAATAAATATTCCAATAAGCGCCGCAATTCCTAGGTTGATTCGCAAGTCCTGCGTATTTTTGAGAATTACCAAATTGGTCATATTAACCGCGAACCAGTTCGGGTCACGGGTTTCGGAATTCAAACCTTTTGTTTTTTCCGAAGCGACCGAAGCGAGAGCGCCGGCAATTTTTCTCGCTTCATCCTCCGTTTGAGTTGAAAATTTTACGCCGACTATCTCCGAAGATAATTTTTCCGCCTGGAGGCTTTTTCCAAGCTGACGCATTGATTTTTTGTCCGATTCAACTCCGGCTTTTTCGAAAATGTCTTTCGCGACTCCGGGCGATTTCAGCCACTCGACAATCGTTTCGGCGAATTTCTCGTCGGCCTGCAGGCGGTAGAACTGGTCATAGCGATAATCGGCCGTGGATTGAGTTTCGGTCCGGCTGATATTGAGGAGAAGCGAAGCCGAATAGGTCTCGGATTTTTTCACCGACCAGGCATAGACAACCACGACGGCGATCAAGGTTGTATAGATTACAACCGAAATATTTTTTTTGATAATTTGATAGTATTCTTTAAGTTCCATAAATCATTGCTGCCATCCCGACCGAGCGTAGCGAGCGGAGGGATCTTTGCTGAAAATAGTATGACTTACCATTGCTAGTGCACGAAGATTCCTCGGCTTCTTCCCGATAAATCGGGAATTCGCTCGGAATGACAATAAAAATATTATCAATTTTTCACGAAATGTCTTTGCAAGCTGTTTTCCACGTAGTCCTTTATTCTACCCTTAAATATCTCTCTGTCAAATGGCAGAGCCCGCTCCCTGATTTTTTGCGGGTCAAATTTTTGGGAATCGAATTTTTTGAGTGCATCAACCAGGGAATCGGAAGTCTGCTCGTCAAAAAATATTCCCTCAATTCCCTCGCGTACATGCTCGACTATATCTCCGCCCCGGAAAGAAATTATCGGCTTTCCGGCGACCATAGCCTCAATGGCCACGATTCCAAAATCCTCTTCCTGGGGAAAAACGAAGGCTTTGGCTTCGGAATAGGTTCTGGCAAGCTCTTCTTCGCTCAAGCGCCCCGTGAAAATAATATTGGGCTTGGCCATTTTAGAAAGCCGTTTCATGTCCGGTCCCCGACCAATTATTTTTAAAGGCCAGCTTAATTCATTGAACGCTTCAATGACAATATCAAAACGCTTATAAGTCATAAGACGTCCGACCATCAGAAAATAGTCAGCCGTTTTTTCGCCGATACGGAATTTATTCACGTCCACGGGCGGATTGATGACAATTGAATTTTTTTTGTAATATTTTTTAATTCGGCCGGCGACGAAATTTGAATTGGCAACATATTCATCCGGCCTTTCGGCGCTGATCCGGTCCCAAACGCGGATATAATTCATAAAAAAAGGAACAAGTTTTTTTACAAACTTTGGAAAGCCGAACTCCTCGATATATTTTTGGCAGTCGTCCCAGGCATAGCGCATCGGCGTGTGGCAGTAGCAAAGGTGAAGAACGTTAGGCGGCGTGATAACCCCCTTGGCATAACTGGAAGAATCGGAAAGAACGATGTCATATTTTGAAAAATCAAACTGTTCAATGGCCGGCGGCATAAGAGGAGGGAAAATGCGGTGATTTTTGTGTGAATACGGAAAATTCTGAAGAAAGGATGTACAAATTCTTTTTCCTTTGAAAATTCCGTGCGTTTTTTCTTCGTCGTAAATGAGTGTATAAATCGGCGCGTAGGGCCAAATTTCCGTGAAACATTCAAGCACCCTCTCCGCCCCGCCGTATTGGACGAGATAATCGTGGACTAAGGCGATTTTCATGCAAGTGTGATGCTAATCTACTAATCTTATGCTAATCAACGAATTGCGAATAAATTGTAGCTTTTTTAATGGATTTTGGCAATTCATCCCTCACCATTTCCCGTCTTAATGTTAGTAAGCATAAACATATAATTATTTTTTGTATTTATATTTTCCAATATATGGTATCAGAAATAAAAATGGTGAGGGATGAAAAAAGGCCTGTTGGTTTTTCCAATATGCCATCTCATAGTTGCCGGCATTCAGCTCCATCCGAACGTGATTTTTTTCGCAAAAGGAGCGCATAATCTGCTTAGCGGTCGCGATTCCTTTCCGAGTTATCAGTCCCCGTTCATTTTGTGGATTTTCCATAAGATCGCCATCATTAATGACGAGCTCGATTTTCTCCTCCTGGATCACTTGCGCCATTCGGGCAAATATACGGTGCAGCTTTTTCTTACTACTCGTGAGCCAAATGATGATCTTTTCGATCCAATTCGGCTTTTGGGTTTTGAATTTTTCCTTTTTCAATCCTCCTTGCGGGGATTTTTTTTCAGTTTTTAAGGAAACATTGTAGTTTGGCGCAAAAAATGAAATTTGTCAAATTCTTGCCATAAATTTGCTACAATTAAACAAAATATTCCTTTTCCAATAATTTTGGATATTTCTGGAGAAAAATTTTCCAGAGGTATTTTTGGCTTTTATATGCGTTTATTGCCTGCAATTTTTTATTCATCTCGGATTCCGTGAGCTCGATTTCTTTAGAAATTTCTTTAATATCGGTTCCGATGAGAGGCAATTTATATTTTTTCACAATTTCAAGGAGAATAGTTGCCCCTAATACTTTCGGTTTTTTATCTGCCGAAAGAGATTTAACAACTTTTATTACGCTTTTGGCCAAATATCTGTGATCGGGATGATCAGTTATGCCATTTGGATGAAAAGTGTAAATCAATTGGGGACGGTAAAATTCGATATATTTTTTGATTTCACTCTCAATTTTTGCAATGTTTTTTCCAAATTTCATATCCTCAATTTCCAAAAAATGCAGCTTTGAAATGCCGTAAATTCGGGCAACTTTTTCGGCTTCGGATTTTCTGATTTCCAAAAGCGCTTCATTCGGTTTTCGAAAAATAGAAAGCCACCAAATAATCAGATTTTGAATGGGGATAAGAAATGGAAAATATCCAAAAAGCAGATAGGCGAAATAAAAAGATCGCGCAGATCTCCTACTCGACTCCCCGCTTCTTTCTCCAAAACTCGCGCATAGCCAAACAGCTTTGTCACCGCTAGCGACATGCCTCGCGATTATTCCGCCGGCGAAAATCGTTTCGTCGTCCGGGTGAGGAAAAATGAATAAAATAGTCATACTTACTCCAAAATCTCTTTCGCTTGCTTCTTTTTATACAAAGTGAGTCCGATGAAAAACATCACCGCTCCGGTGAGGATTATGTATCCGGCGTATTTGATGTATTCGCTTATTTGTTCCGCCGCGTAGCCGAAGAAATAACCAACGATCACCAGAAAAGAACTCCAAAAAAGGCCGCCTAAAATTGAGTACTTCACAAACTTGGATAGCTTCATTCTAGTTGTGCCGGCGAGGATGAAAGTTATATAGCAAAGACCGGTAGTTGATTTGACATAGAAAATAATCTTGGCGCCGTTTTGGCGAAATTTTTCCCGCAATTTTTCAATAACAGATTCTTTGATTTTCAAAAATTTCTCCGCTTTGAGGAGAATCTTGTGTCCGCCGAAATACCCGATGAAATATAAAACAATATCGCCCAGTACATCCCCTAAAACACTCAAGCTAAAAACGATGAAAATGTTAAAATAACCAAGCGAAGCTAAAAAAGCTGAAATTATGGTAATAATCGGCCCCTCGAGCGTCATAAGAAGAAGCATCAGAGGATATCCCCAGTATGGAAGAAGCTGTATGAATTCTTGGGAAGTGTGGTTGAACATTTACAGATTTTTTCTCTTTTTTAACAAAACGAAAAAAGTCTTAAATAAAATCTCAATATCGAGCCACAGCGACCAGTTTTCTATATAATAAATGTCAAGCCGGGCTTCATCAGCGAAGGAAAGGTCCGACCGGCCGGAAATTTGAGCCAGTCCTGTGATTCCCGGCTTGATGGAAAGAGTCCGCTTCTGCCACTTTTCATATTTTTCCACTTCCCGCAGCTGGTGGGGACGCGGCCCGACCAGACTCATGTCGCCTATAAGAACATTGAACAACTGCGGCAATTCATCAATTGACAAAGTCTCGATGATTCTTCCCACCCGGGTTTTTCGCGGGTCACTCCTAATTTTATAAAGCGGACCCCGGCGCACGCTTTGTTTTTTAATTAATTCTTCTTCAAGTTCGAGAGCTTCCTCGTGATTGGGATTTTGCGGGCCGGTGCAGTATTCGAGTTTCATGTAGCGGAATTTCAAAGCATTGAAATTTCCTTCGTGGCCGACGCGCTCGTTTTGAAAAATAACGGGACCGCGCGAATCCAGTTTGATGGCGATGGCAGTGAGAATCATAATTGGCGAAGTGATAATTATGCTAAAGAGAGAACCGAGGATGTCAAAAACCCTTTTGGCAATTTTTCCCCAGCCGTCAAGAGGCGTATTTTTGATGACGATTATCGGCTCGTCAAAAAGAGTCTTGATTTCAAAATTGGTGCTGACGGACTGAAGAATGGCCGGGGCAAACTTGAATTCAATGCGGTTGCGATGGCAAAAATCACTGACCTCGCGAAGCTCTTTCATGGGAATATCCGGATCGCAGGCCAAAATTTCATCAATGCCTTTTTCTTTGTGGATTTGCCGCAATGAATCAATATTAATTGTATTTTCCCGGGCGATGATTTTGTAACCGTGCTCCGGGTTTTCTTTGAACCGGCGGCAAACCATGTCGCAATATCCGCTTCTGCCGATAAGCGCAAGGCGATATACGCCGATGCCTTTATAGACAAGAAGAAGCTTTTGAATAAAGTTGATAATGTAGCGGGTTATGGCAATGAGAAAAATCGCGATTAACCAAGTGGAAAGAATGATGAAGCGGGAAGAAAACCACTCCCTTCGGAGAAATATTGCCAAAATGATTATGGTGATCCCGACCGTTGTTGAAATAACGATTTTTAGAAATTCCCGCCAAAAAGTGCGGGTGGTTTTCAGCGAATAAAGTCCTTCGATGGCAAAAATCAAAATAAAAAACGGCGCGATAACGAGCGCTATTTTTATATATTCATTGAACGGAAAATTAAACAGGGCCGGTTTTATTTCAATTATGCCGGGAGTGAAACGCAGCCAGTAAGCAATTGCCGCCGAGGCAACTATTATTGCAAAATCAACAGGAACAAGGATAGCGGCGAAAAAAAGTTCAGACTTCTTCATAATAAATTATGCTAATCTACGAATAGATGACAATCAACAAATTACGAATCAAAACATATTCGCATATTCGAAATTAGTAGATTAGAATTTATTAGCAGATTAGCAAAATTTATTAGTCAAGGCCTATAAGCCGGATTCTGTCTTATCCCTCACCACTTTTCGTGATTTTTCGTTAAGACTTTTTTCAAAAATCTCACGAATTTTATCAGCAAAAGTGGTGAGGGACGAGATAATCATCTATCTAGGCCCGACGTTGCCGTCGGACTCAAGCGTCTTCCCCGCCGCTTACAAGCGGCGGGACGCAGACTTGCACCAAGCAGGGTTTGCCAAGCTCCGGCCGTTGCCGTCCGGCTCCAATTGCAGCTTAATACCTCGCGCGAGCAAAATATCAAACACCAATCGGCTTTTCACCTTTTGCCGATTTTGTCTGCGCGAAGGCGCAGCAACAAAATCGAGCACCCCGCACCAATCCTAACCACCTAATTTCATACATCTATAGACGAAAGGCAGAGCCGCTTCGCTCTCGCGCTTGAATAAATAAGCAGATGATCGGAATTGGTGCGGGGTAGCTCCGTCAAACATGCGAGCATGTTTGATTGGCCCGTATAGTCTCTGCGGCACTTTCCCTAAATACATCTTTCAACGTACCCGATGGGTGTTACCCATTACTTGTGATATTGGTGTCCGGACTTTCCTCCTTGCCCCTCGCGAGGGGCAAGGCGATTATCCAGCTTTGACTAACTAGGTATATTATAATACCTTTTTCTTTTTGTCAACAATACCCAATACAAAAAAGAGGCTTATATAAGCCTTGGGATTTACTCAAAACATTCGGCTTTGAGCGCGGGTGGCTTCATCCAGAGCCAAGTTTGCCAGCCGATCGGCTTCCGCGTTTTTTGATCTTGGTATGTGAAAGTATTTTACCTCCTTGAAGTCAATGTCGAGATTCCAGAGCAAGAGAAATAATTTCTGGATATTTTCTTCGAGAACTTTGTATTTGCGGTTGAGTTGTTTGACAATCAGCTCGCTGTCGAGATAGCACTCAATATTTAAATTTTTACTCCTCGATTTTCCGTGAACCAGCTTCACCTTTTGCAGAGCAAAAATCAAAGCCTTGTATTCTGCTTCGTTGTTGGTGGCGTAACCGATGAACTCGCGATAAGTCTTCTTTGAGCCGTCGGCTTCGATCACGATTCCAATGGCCGAAGGGCCGGGATTGCCCCGGGCGGCGCCGTCAGTGAAGATTTTTATTTTATTCATAATTTCTCTTTTTTAATATCAATTATATGCAGTTCGATTTTGCGATTCCCATTCCACTCGTTTGACCGCAGATTATAAACAACAGAAACTTTGTCGCCAGCTTTGAATTCAAGGGATCTTTCCCCGCCCTTGAAAAAAATTCCTTCAAATATTTTTGCGTCAGTGTTTTCAGTGCTGAAAATAAATTTTAAATGTTTTTGTTCACTGCCAACCAAATTGATTTCCTGAACGATCAGACTCTTTGTCAAAAATGCAGGCTCGCGGTTTCCTTCGCCAAAAGGCTCGAATTTCTTGATTTCAGAGAGGATATCCCAGTCAATTTTTCCCGCTTCAATTTCGGCGTCAATGTGAACTTGCTTTCTCCAAGTATCTTTATCGTAACTCTTTTCTATAATTTTTCGCAAATCATCCTCGAACCGAGCAAAATTTTCCGGTTTAATCTTAATTCCCATAGCTTGGGCGTGTCCTCCGTATTTCTCAAGAAGGTTGTCCAGCCGGCTGACCGCCTCGATTAAATTAAATACGTCGATACTTCTTCCCGACCCCTCGATTAATTTTTCATCATCGCGGAGAATAAAAACCGGGCAATGGTACTCCTCGGCAATTTTTCCGGCTACGATTCCCAGAACGCCCACCGGCCATTTTTCCCCCTTTCGGATTATCAAGTTGTAGCTTTTGCCCTCTTTGAGGGTCGCTTTCGCTTCCTCATAAATCTCCTGGGTTATTTTCTGGCGCTGGCTGTTTTTGCTTTCCAGCTCAAGAGCCGCAAGACGCGCTTTTGCCGGATCACTCTCGCAAAGCAGATTCAAAGTAATATCGGCATGATCCATTCTTCCTGCCGCATTGAGGCGGGGCCCAATTTGAAAAGCGATATTTTCAACACTGGGAGGATTTTTGTCGCCGATATTGAGCCGGGCGGTCTTGATAATTTCCTGAATTCCGAGCCTTTTTGTTTTTTGAAGCACAATGAGGCCAAACTTGGCGAGTATTCTGTTTTCGCCGACGAGCGGAACGCAATCGGCGATTGTTCCGATAGCGACAATATCCAAATACCATTTCAACTGCTCGCTTTTTTGAGAAATGAATTTTTCCCAAAGGGCCCGACAGACCTTGAAAACCACGCCCACGCCGGCCAGATCTTTGAAGGAATATTTTTGCCTTGGCAATTTGGGGTTTATCAGAATGCAGCCAGCCGGCAGTTTTTTGGGGATGGAGTGATGATCAATAACAATTACATCAATATCCAAACCGCGGGCGTATTCGATTTCCTCTTTGTTTGATATTCCGCAGTCAACAGTGATGAGAAGTTTGGGGTTATATTCTTTTTTGATAAAATCAAGGGCCGGTCTGTTGAGGCCGTAGCCTTCTTTGTTGCGGTCGGGAATATATGTTCGCGGTTTGAAATCCAGTTCTTCCAGAGTTTCCTTAAGAAGAACAGTTGAAGTAATCCCGTCCGCGTCATAATCGCCAAAAATTACAACTGATTCTTTGTTCTTCCGGGCTTTTTCAATTCTCTCCACGGCTTCGGCAACTCCATTCAGATCATTTGGCGAATGCAAATTTTCGTACCGGCTGTTCAGAAATTTTTCAATACTCTCTTTAGAAAAAAAACCTCTCTGGAGAAGAAGCCGGAGAGTTGTTGGATTTAGGGAAAAAGATTTTAGCTCTTCCGGAATTTCCGGAATCGGTTTAATGACCCAATTCATTAACGTAAAAAATTACAGGACAGAATCGCACTTCGGACACTTCAGAATCGCGTCATATCTCTTTTCTTCCGCTTTCGGCGTCACCTCTAGGATTACTTTTTCCTGGCAATTAGGACAATTAAAACTTCCGCCGGGAAGAGTTTTGGCCAGCCTTGGCGCATCCCAGGCATAAGGATCGAAGCTCAACTTATAACTCCCGCCGCTTTTCGTAAGACTTCTTATTTTTTCCACAATCTCGTTTATCGTAATTGTCCCCTGAACGATAAATTCAGTGATTCCGAGCTCCTGCGCTCTTTTCCGATCTTCTTCGCGGCCCAAATGGGAAAGAATGGCAACGGGAATTTCACGGGTTTGAACGTTTTCCTGAAGGGTTTTGATGAGCTGAAAGCCGTCCATGCGGGGCATGATGATGCCAGTCAGAATAACGTCGGGAATTTCTTTGGTTGCAAGATCAATTCCCTCCACGCCGTCAACGGCGCTCAAGACATCAAAGCCTTTCTGGTTGAACACTTGCACGTATGTTTCGCGAATAACATCGTCGTCGTCAACTATGAGAATTTTTGCTTTTTTTGCTTCGGTCATTGTTTTTTCTTATAAATAAACTTTGGCGTCTAATATTTGATACTGGCTGCCGTTATTATAGAACATCACGGGATTTATATCAATTTGGCTCACGTCCGGGTTTTCAGCGGCAATTTGCTGGAGGGCCAGAATTATTTTCGCGATTTCGCCGGCGTTGTATCCGCGATCTCTGCGAAATCCTCTCAAAACCGGCGCTATTTTCAAATTATTAAGCTTATTCTTTATCTCTTTAATCGTAAGCGGCGGGATCAGAATTATTCGGTCTGCAAAAATTTCCGTAAAAATTCCGCCCCATCCCGCGACAATCACCGGGCCGAAAGATTTGTCCCTTTTCATGCCGATGATCATTTCCAATCCCGGCTTTGCCATTGGCTGTACAAGAAATTTCCTCGCGCCGGTTGATTTTTTTATTTTATTATAGGCCGATTTCAATTCATTCTTATTTCGTATACTAAGCGCCAGAGCCTTTTTGTCCCAGCGGTGGATGATTTTGGGGTCGTTGGTCTTTAGAGCGCAGGGATATTTTATTTTCACGCGCTTCATTTCACCCGGAGATTGAAAAGAAATAGATTTCAACAGATTAATTCCGTAACTTTTAAATACTTTTTCTGCTTCATTCCAAAACAGCATTTTTCTTTTTTTCTTCAGGGCCGACTGAATAATTGAATTCACTTTCAGTTTCAGGCGGATTGTTTTTTGGGTCGTGCCGGAGCGCAGAATTTTTTTGTTTTTGCCGCAGCAAATTATTTTCTCAATGGCCGAGAGAGCTCTTTCCGGGCTTTCAAAATTGGCAATTCCGTTTTCATGAAGATATTCGATTGCTTTTTTCACTTTTACTCCTCCCATGAAGGAGGTAACCAGAGTTGAAAAATTGTTTTTGTAGCGGTGGATTACCTTTGCCGCTTTTCCCGGATCAGTTTGCGTCTGGGGCGTCAAAATCACAAGAAGCGGATTTCTGGGGTATCTTTGGGAAATTATTTTCAGGGTGTTCTCGTAGCGGTCAGGCGCGGCGTCGCCGATAATGTCAATCGGATTTTCAACTGATGCGCTCGCGGGAAGATATTTCTTGAGTTTGTTTTTCGGGCCGCCTGATATCTTTTCCAGTTTCAGGCAGTTTGATTTTCCGACGAAATCAGAGGCCAAAACTCCCGGCCCGCCGGCGTTGGTGAGAACAATAATTTCATGTTTCCCCGGGATTTTGCCGGAATTCAAAAAGAGAATAATATCCTGAAATTCCTCAATATTTTTTGCCTCGATAATATTCAATTTTTCAAATACTGCTTCGGCGACGGCTTCATCTTGAGCTAAAGAGCCGGTGTGCGAAGTTACAGTCTTTTGTCCAGCCGGGGTTTTTCCAGCCTTGAGCACAACTAGCGGTTTTTTTCTGCTGATTTTGCTGATTGCTTCAATGAATTTCGATCCGTCCTTGATATCTTCAAGATAAAGCGCGATGGCTTCGGTATTTTTATCCTCGGCAAGAAAATTCAGGACATCACACTCATCAAGCGCGGCTTTGTTGCCAATGGAGACAACTTTTGAAAATCTGACGGACATATTCTCGGTCCAGTCAAGAAGAGCCACGGCCAATGCGCCGGATTGGGAGACAATGGCAACTTTCCCGGGTTTGAGTTTTCCGGACGTGAACGTTGCGTTAAGTTTCTGAAAAGGATTGATAAACCCAAGGCAATTGGGGCCGAGAATATTGAGTTTGCGCTCTTGGGCAATTTTTTGTAGCTCTTCTTCAAGTATTTTTCCGTCTTTTCCCGTCTCTTTGAAACCGGAAGAAATAACGGCATAGTTCGCTATTTTAGGCGAGGCTTCGGTTCCCTCTTTGACTGCCTGATTGACCAGCGGCGCGGGAATAGCAACTAAAACCAAATCAACCGGCTTTTTTATTTCACTTAAACTCGCGTAATAATTTTTGTTCGTCTTTTTGTATTTGGGATTTACCTGGAAAATTTTCCCTCTCCACCCGCTCTCCCAAATATTTCGCATCAAAACATTCCCTAAATTTTCTTTTTTAGGCGACGCGCCGACAATGGCAATGGATTTGGGATTAAAAAACGTATTTAAATTTCTCATAAACCCATTCTATCACACTTTAAATAAATAAAAAACCGCGATAAAATCGGGTCTCGGGCATCTTCTTGCTTTATTATCATATATCTAAATGGTTATTTATTGATTATTTATCCCCTGCCGGCTTTTCGCGCTCCTTTTTCGTCAGAACCGAAATGATGGGCGATTTCATGCCGAACAGTTTTGAAAATCTGGTTTTTTAATTCTTTATTTGTCTCGCAGAGGCTTTCCATAGGTTTTTTAAATATGGTGATTTGGTCCGGAAAAACGGGTCCGATGTCGAGACGCTTTGACTGATAATAACCTTCATAAAGCCCGAGGAGCAGGACGCTTTTTCTTCCTTGCAGTCTCGTTTTTTTCAATTGCTCCTTGGTCGGATAATCTTCGACAAAAAAAGCCAGATTGTTAATCCTTTTTTGGAATTTTTCCGGCACATTGTCGATGGCTTCGGCTACCCATTTTTCAAATTGTTCTTTGGAAACTTGCATGGATAATAAAATTTCAGCTATATTCCCCCCCGCCATAAATTATTCCAAAATATTTTATTGCTCAATTTTCCCCATTTCAAGCCAAATTGTCAAAAGTTATCCACAGGGCGGTTGAAATATTTCCTGTTTTGTTTTGGAAAAACAACAAGGCCGTGCTCCTCTATCCAGTCCTGAACTTTTTGCCGCTTATCTTTTCAAGAAGTTTAACGGTTACTTTCACAGAGGGATTGTCCGTCGGCAGCAGAATAAGTCGATCTCCCAATTGATTGAGAAGCGGCACCAAAAACTCATCACCCCAGGAAGGAGAAAACGTGATGACGCCGCTAAAGTCTATCTCCAGATTCTCGCTAGCGCCAATTTCCCCGAGGGTCGGCTGAAACGACGCAAGCGCCTCTTTCCCCGCCTGCCTGGAGATCAACGTTGTCCCGAATTTTTTTAGCTCTACTTTCATATATTTACATTATTTTACTAAATTAAAACTTGATTATCGCTAAACAACCACAGATATCGGCTTCAGCACGCGTAATTGATAATTCGGATTCACCCTCTTGAAGCCGCAATTCGGCGTCACCGCTGCGAAAAAATAAACTCATCGGGTTTTCAGTAATAACTTCACGAACAAATTTCAATCCGTTTCCGCGTCTTTCCGGATCGCGTCCGGAAATAATTTCAGTAAAGGCAACTCGAAGAGCTTCCACGTGATTTTTCAGTTCGGGCCGAACGCGACTGAGCGTTTCTAAGATTCCCAATCCCCGGTCAGCCAGAACAATCAGCCTCTTATTTAGATCATAGCCAAAAAATATTCCCGGTACATCAGGCCATTTGCCCAGGTTATGATCAAATGAATTATTTCCGATTTCACCCGTAACTGCAACGATAAGCGAAACTAACTTGGAAAACTGCGGCGATTGAAGGAGAGAGCTCTGTAATTTCATAAGTTTTGTTTGAAAAACTGCGCTGATAGCATAGATTATAAAACTATGCAATACTTCAATAAAACTATGCATATTATAGATAAACTATGCATTTTTCAATAAAAAGCCACTGGCGAGCCGATGGCTTTGTTTTACAGAAAATTAGCTACAATTCTCTTCCAATTTCTCTTTTCGTCATCAGTCCTTTCGTCGTCCCGACATATTTCACAACATTGGCGCTGTTGATGATTCCAGCCTTGAGGGAATTTTCGAGCAAGGCGCCTTTGAGATAAAATCCCAAAAATCCGCTGGCGAAAGCGTCGCCGGCGCCGGTGACGTCAACGGTTTTTACTTTTTTAATCGGCGAGTAATATATTTTTTTGCCGTTGCTCGCGTATGCGCCTTTTCTGCCATCAGTCAAACAGACGATTTTAGGGCCAAGTTTGTGAAGAAGTTTTATTAGAATTTTAACGTTTGTATTCCTTATTTTTTCATTCGCTGTAATTTCAATCGCTTCGTTTTTGTTAAGAAAAATAATTTCCGCGTTTTTCAGTAATTTTTTCAGATTCTTGTACTCATCCCGAATCATGCTGGTGCTGGGAGCGAGAATTAACTTTGCCTTTTTTTGTTTTATATAAGCTAAAATTTTGCCGGCTTGCTGATTCCAGTTTCCAGTAAGCGAAGAAACAGAAAGCCATTTTGTTTTTGTGTTTTTCAGATTTATTAAGTTAATTGTCCCCGAAGTTTTCTCGTAGAAAATAATCCTTTCGCCGGTTTTCCGGTCAACGATTATGACGGAAACGGCTTTCTTCGCGGGACCAATAGAAGCCGATTTAAGGCCGAATTTTTTTGTCCCGATTAATAAATTCGTCGCCACTCCGCCGTCGCTTTCCAGAATATTTTCAGCGCGTATTTTTTCTCCCAATTCAAAACCAAGCCACTCGGGCGCCAGTTTGTCTTTAGGCGTTTTGAAAATTTTTCCCCGATTGGTGATAAGGATTAAATCCTTCACTACTGAACCAATGGATATTAGATCATACATATTTTTACAGTAAGCTTTTTAGCTTCATTTCTTTCAGTTTATCAATATTCATCGCATCGCACAATGTCGGTGCGATGTTGCCCAAGATTCCGCCGGATTTCAATCTTTTTCCCCGCAGTTTATTGACACAGGTTATAAACGGCACCGGATTTTTGGTATGAAAGGTCATTGGCAGCTTGGCTTTTTTATCCCACATACAATCGGCATTGCCGTGGTCAGCGGTGATAATCAAGCTCCCATTACGTTTGTTTATTTCTTTATACAGCTTTGCGAGGCACTTATCAACCGCTTCAACCGCTTTCACGGCCGCTTTTATGTTCCCGGTATGACCGACCATATCGGCATTGGCGTAATTTACGGTTATGAAATCATATTTGCCGGCTTTTATAGATTTCAAAATCTGTTCGGTGATTTTTTCTGCCGACATTTCCGGTTTTTTGGCATAGCTGTCAATTACAGGAGAAGGAACCATAAGACGATCCTCCCCGGCAATCGGATCGGCGTAGCCGCCGTTCAAAAAGTACGTTACGTGAGCAAATTTTTCCGTCTCGGCGATATAAAACTGGCGAATGTCGCGAAAGGCAACCGGCAATGTCCCGTTTATCGGATGGCCGTAATAGGCGGTATGAACGGGAAGGTCGGGACCAAAGTTGGTCATAGCGACGAAATACAGATTTTTGAGACGCGGCAAGAGCAGTTTTGTCTCATCCGAATCTTCCTGAACAAAAAGTTTTGAAAACTGGCGGGCCCGATCGGAACGGAGATTATAGAAAATTACGGCGTCGTTATCCTTGATAGATGCAATCGGTTCCCCGTTTCCCGTTATCACAGAGGGCTTGATGTATTCATCAGTGATTTCGTTTTTATAATTTTCCCGGACAGCATGTTCGGCGTTTTTAAATTTCCTGCCTTTGCCTTTGACCAGAAGCTCATAGGCAACTTTCAGGCGCTTCCAATTTTTGGCGCGATCCATGGCATAAAACCGGCCAACCAAAGTTGCGATTTTTCCGACTCCAATGTCATAAATTCTCTCTTTCCAGTCCCGAATGTGATCAATCGCGCTTTTGGGATAAGAATCTCTTCCGTCGGTGAAAAAGTGAATATAAACATTTTTGATTCCGTTTTTTTTGGCGAGAATTAATAGTGCTTCAAGATGATAAGGGCTCATATGAGGGCTGTCTTCGTTTCCCAGAAGTCCCATCAGGTGAAGATCTGATTTGTTTTTCCTGACGTGAGAAATTGCTCCCAGAAATGCCGGATTGTGAAAAAAAGCGCCGGAGTTGATACTTTCCGAAATAACGCGCGAGTCCTGTTCGGCAATCCGGCCGGCGCCGATATTCATATGTCCGGTTTCCGATCCACTGGTTTGATTATTTTCGAGACCGACATCGGAACCGGTCGCTCCCAATTGAGTAAAGGGATATTTTTTCGAGAGATAGTCAAAGGCTGGCGTTTTGGCAAGCCAAATAGCGTTGGTTTTGTCTTTGAGCCCGATTCCCCAGCCGTCGAGGATGGCAAGAATTGTTGGTTTACCCCGCACCAAATTCCCGTGATTTCTTGTTTTTGGGATTATTTCGATTTTTTCCATTGTTTTGTGAGATTTGGTGCGGGGTTTATTTGAGTTCATTTTCTATTTCCAGCAAACGATTGTACTTTGCCGTTCGCTCTCCCCGGCAGGGGGCGCCGAATTTGACGAACTCGGCTCCAGCGGCGACGGCGAGATCAGCGATGAAATTATCTTCTGTTTCTCCGCTTCGATGAGAAACAACAATTTTAATTTTATTTTTCTGGCACTTTTTTATAAATTCAATCGTTTCCGTGAGGGTTCCAATTTGGTTCGGTTTCGCAATCGCGGCGTTCACGGCCGAAAAAGACAAAGCTTTTTTAAGACGATTCACATTTGTTACCAGCAGATCATCGCCGATCACAAGAGTATTGTTGCCCATTTTTTTGTTCAGCTTTTTCCAGCTGGGAAAATCGTCTTCCATCAGCCCGTCCTCAATTGAAAACAATTTATATTTCTTTTTCCATTCCTGATAAAGGGCAATTAATCTTTCAGCTTCCAAGGAAGTATTTTCCGGCTTCAGAGTATAACTTTGCTGATCGGGATCATAAAAATTCGAAGCGGCGGCATCAATCCCTATGGAAACAGTTCCGCTGAAATTATAGCCGGTTTCCTCAATCGCTTTTTCTAAATATTCAAAAGCAGCAGTATTATCTTCTAATTTTGGCGCGAATCCTCCCTCGTCGCCTACTCCAATTGGATAGCCGGCGTTGGCAAGTAATCCCTTGAGCTTATGAAATATCTCACTGGCTGCTTGCAGTTTTTCCGAAAAATTTTTGAACTCGCGGGGAATAATCTGAAATTCCTGAATGGAAAGCCCGGAGTCGGAATGAACGCCGCCGTTCAAGACATTGAAAAATGCCGTTGGAATCTGACGCGGCTTTTTAAATTTAAAAGTCTTGGCAATGTATTCATATAATTCCAAATTTTCTGATTTGGCGGCGGCTCTTGCGCAAGCCAAAGAGACAGCCAACATCGCATTGGCGCCGAGACTAGATTTGTTTTCTGTCCCGTCAAGTTTAATAAGAGTTTCGTCAATTTTAATTTGATCAGAAACATTAAGACCGACAAGAATTTTGCTGATTTTTTTATTGATATTTTTGCAGGCTTCCAGCACTCCCGTTCCGTTGTAGCGCGTGTCTTTGTCGCGCAGTTCCAGAGCCTCATACGAACCTGTCGAGGCGCCGGAGGGCACCGACGCTGACCCGGAAATGCCGTCATCAAGAGTCACGGTCGCTTTTACAGTTGGATTTCCGCGGGAATCAAGAATTTCAAGGGCGGTAATTTTCGTTATTTTTGGCATAAATTTATTTTTTTTAATTTTTGACGCTAGATTGTCATTCCCGCTTACGCGGGGATGACAAAATGAAGCTTACTGACTATTCTCCAGCGCTTGGATCCCCGGCAGTTTTTTTCCGGCGAGAAACTCAAGCATTGCTCCCCCGCCAGAGGAGATAAAGTTGAATTTGTCCGCGCTGTTTTGAAAATCAATATATTCCAGCGTTTCTCCGCCCCCGGCGATTTTGTAGGCGTCGGCTCCGCAAATTGCTTTGAATATTGCGTCCGTCCCTCTTCGATAGGTCTCTTCTTCAAATTTTCCCATTGGACCATTCCAGACGATAAACGAAGCGGCGGAAATCGCCCGGCCGTATTTCTCCATCGTCTTGGAACCGATATCGAAGTTTCCAGCGGAAAAATCTTCCGGCAAAACAACATTTTGCGGGAACTTCGTATTTTGTTCTTTGGCTTCAACAGCCACTTTCCCGCCGATGAGAACCACATCGTAAGTCTTGGCCAGATTTTCAATGACCGGAAGCTTGGTTTCGATTTTTGCTCCGCCGATTATGGCAAGAGACGGCCTTTTGGACGGCTTGAGAGCCTGCGTTAGCTCCTTGATTTCTTTTTCCATCAGCAATCCCGCACAGGAGGGTTTCCAGCGGGGAATTTGAGCAATGGATGCGTGAGCCCGGTGAGAGACGCTGAAAGCGTCGTTCACAAACACCCCGAAATGGTGACAAAGGTTAACAGCAAATTGTTCGTCGTTTTTTTCTTCTTCCGGATAAAAGCGGATATTTTCCGCGAGGGCCGCTTCCCCATTGCCCAGATTTCGAATCGTTTTATCGCCCTCTTCGTCAATAATATCATCAATAAATTTTATTTCTTTCTTGAGCAATTTTCCCAGTCTATCGGCAACGGGTTTCAGTGAAAATTCAGGCGCGGCCTTTCCATCCGGCCGGCCCAAGTGAGAAATAATAACAATTTTTGATTTCGGCTGTTTGAGAATATATTCGATCGTTGGCAGAGTGAGACGAATTCGCGAATCATCTTTAACAGCGCCGCCTTCAAGCGGAATATTATAATCAACTCTGACTAACACACGTTTATTTTTAAAATCCAAATCAGCTAAATTTTTCATAAAATGACTCCTCACCCTTCGGGTGACACCAAAATTTTTAATTTTTAACTTTAAATTTTTAATTTAAACTATCATCCCATGCCCAATATCCCGATAATAAGCCCCATTCCGGCGGCCACGCCAGTCAGGATCCAAGCGCGCATTGTCACTTTCGTTTCCGGCCACCCGACGGCTTCAAAATGGTGGTGAATCGGGGTGGAGAGAAATATTTTGCGTCCGAATAGTTTTTTTGAAGTCAGCTGGATTATGACCGAACCGGATTCAATTACATAAACGAGACAGATTATGGGAAGAACTAAAACAGAGTTAGTAAGCATGGCAATCACGGCCAGTGTCGCGCCGAGCGAAACCGCTCCGGTATCCCCCATAAAGAACCGGGCCGGATAAATATTGAACCATAAAAACGCCAGAAGCGCGCCGCAAACCGCAGCGCAAAAAGCGGCAAGGTCAATCTTGCTCTGGGCAAAAGCAATCACGCCGAAGGCGGCATAAGCAATCAGAAGAATTCCGCCATTTAGGCCGTCTAAGCCGTCCGTTATGTTGGAAGAAAAAGCGGTTGCCAAAACCACAAAAGTAAAAAAGGGAATATACCACCAGCCGATATCGAAATTTCCTATTCCCGGAACATGAATTGAGTCATACTCGAGTTTATAGTGGAACCAAAGGGCGCCGAGAACGGCAATGATAACCAGCCAGCCGAAGCGGTATAAAAAACGGATGCCCCCGCCCTTATTCGATCCCCAGCCGCGAACGCTGAAGATATCGTCAAAGGCTCCCAAGATTGCCGCCGAAATAAGGGCGAAAAAAGGAAGCCAGGTTTGCGAACGGCTCAAAAAATCAAGGCGGGTTATCAGTTTGGCGCTGAAAAAGGGTGTCAGGTAATGCATAAAAACCGCTAGAAACAAAACCGTAACCCAAATCAGAGCGCCGCCCATCGAAGGAGTGCCGCTTTTATCTTTGTGAAGCTCGTGATAGATTGGGGCTTTTTTTCCGTCAACGGAAGTTTTTTTGATTTTCACGCCGATTTTGTATTTATACAAAAAATGCGTGAGAATTGGTGTCCAAACCATCGCAGTGACAAACGCCAAAATCCCCAAAATCCAGATTTTGAGCACGGCCATCGCGGCGGGAATGGTTGTAATATCGGCAAATTTAAACATACTCACGAATTACGAACTAATTACAGCGAATAGGAGCGGATATTCGTTCTTATTCGTTTTTAATTCGTTCTTTTATTCGCGAGTTTTACTTCCACTCGTAATTCTCGAAAGTCCAGTTGATTAGTTTGGCCATATCCTCCCAGCGGTTGTTGTCGTTTAGAATCACAGCCACAATTTTGTGTTTTCCGGTAGCTGGATCGGCGGCGGCCAGAAGAAGCGATTTCCCGGCGTTATAGGTGAATCCGGTTTTTCCGCCAAGGCAATTCGGGATTTGCCCGATCAGCAGATCCGTATTCTTGAGCCGATGCGAATATTTTCCGTCGCAAGAGCCGATTTCAATTTCCGACATTTTCATAATACTCCAAATTAGGTCATACTTCATTGAATAGGCTGTCACTCTGGCAATATCGTAGGCCGAAGAATAGCAATCGTCCTCGTCCAGCCCCGAGGGATTGCAAAATTTTGAGTCGCCCAAATTCAATTCCTCCGCCTTTTCATTCATAAGGCGGGCAAATTCCTTTTGCGAGCCGGCAATGTGATTTCCAAGAGCGATAGCCGCGTCGTTGGCGCTGTTAAGAAGCATTGCCATCAGCAAGTCTTTGACGGTTACTTTTTCGCCTTCGTGCAGGCGCTCGTCAACACAGTAACCGCTTCTGGGACAGCCGACTTTCGTTCCCTCGGCCAAAATTGCCTCTTCGCTTATTGTAACCTGTTCATCCAAATTTTTCACTCTCTCCATGACAATTATCGCGGTCATTATTTTGGTAAGCGAAGCGATAGGCGTGCGATTGCGGCCGTTGTCATAGTGAAGAATCGTACCCGAGTCAACGTCAAGAACAACCGAGGAGTCGGCGAATACTTTTGTATTGTAATAATTTTTCCCGCGCTGGGGAATATAGCCGGAACCCCCGAATCCTTCATTTTGTTTTTTTTCTCCTGTGAGGCTTCCTTTGAAGCTTTTTTCAGGAGCGGAATTCCCGCTGTTTTTCGCGTCAGAGACTCCCTCGATTTTGTTTTGATCAGGCGCCGCGCTTTTCGGCGCGTTGAGAAAACCAATAAAATAATATTGGAAAGGAAGGAGGAGAAATATCAGAATTGTAACAAAAATATTCATAGCTTCGCAGAATCATCTAATAGTTCTTCAACTTTTTCATTTTGAGACAAAGTCTTCCAGTCGGGCAGTTCACCGGCGCTTTGAATTCCGAGTGTCTTTAAGAAATCAAAAGAAATTTCATAGAGATATCCGCGAATGTCAGCTGTTTCTTTGCGTTCCACGAGCCCGCGCATAAGAAGGCTCCGCAGAACAAAACTGGAATTGACTCCTCGGATCGCCTCGACCTGCGCTCTTGTAACCGGGCCTCTGTAGGCGACAATGGAAAGCGTTTCCAGAGCCAATTTTGAAAGTTCAGAGCTTATCTCGCCGGACACAAGCCGGTTCACGTAATCGGCATTTTCCGGATCAGTTCCCAATTGAACAGAATCAGCTTTTTTTATTATTTTTAAGCCTCTTTTTTGCTCACTGCAGTCTTTCTCCATCGCCCGAAGTGATTCTTCTATTTCATTCTTTCCTGTATTGCAAATCTTGGCAAGGCGGGAAATTTTTATCGGCTCTCCGGAAATAAAAAGAAGACTTTCGAGAACAGATTTTAGTTTTGTTGCGTCCATAATTCAGAATTTCTTTATTTTTATCTCCTCAAATAGCTTGTTTTGCTCCACCGAGACAATTCTCTGCTTCACGAGTTCCAGGAGTGCCAAAAAACTCACGATTACCTCCACTCTGTCCCCGGCTGAATTTTTCAGCTGGGAAAAACCGACCTCAACTCTTTCTTGAAGGGTTTTTTGAAGTTCGTTGATTTTTTCTTCCAGGGTTATTATATCACGAACTGTTTCCTTGGGAAGCTTCTCCGGCAGAACAATCTGATCAATGATTTTTCGAAATGTTTTCTTGAGGTCAAAGGCGCTGACGTTTTTCGGAGGAGAGAAAACTGCCGAAACTCCCAAGAGATAATCACGGGAAAACAACCGGTTCCTGTTTTTCAAAAGAAAACTGATTTTGTCTGCCGCCTCCTTGAATTGCTTGTATAGTTTCAATTGCTCTTCAAGGTCTTTGATTTCTTTTTCTTCTTCGGGCGCAACTTCAAGAGTCGGCAATATGCTCCGCGACTTGATAAGAATGATTTTGGAAGCGATGTTCACGAACTCGGCCAGGTTTTCAAGGCTGATATTTTCCTCGCTTCTCATAAACTCCAGATAATCATTAGCCACTTTCGCGATTGACATTTCGGCAATATCAAGACGACGCTCCTCGATAAGTTCGAGGAGCAAATCAAGCGGACCTTCGAATTTTTCAAGCTTTACATTGAAAATCATGGAGCATGAAACATGGAACACATAACAAAATTTGTTCCATGTTATGTGCTATGTGTTATGTGAAGAAAAACTTCCCTTCACTGGTTCCTCGTTTTTGAGATACTGCTTTGCCGCAATTTTGATCGAATATTCATATTCTCCCGATCCGACATATAAATTCTTCTGCTTGGCAAGCGCGTTGTCAATGAAAATATCAAGCTTCAGAAATTCCCGAAAGGCGGGGGTGGCTCCCACTTTTCCGGAAATATTTTTTTTCATCCAGACCTCTTTGGCGAGATCAAGGGATTTTGCTGGTGCCAATTTTTTCTTTTTCCGGTCGGCGTTAATGGTTTTTTGCAGTTTCTTCTTGTCCAGCCGTTTGTTGGCCGGGACAAGCGCCAATAGATAATCTCTGTCTGCCTTAACAACCAGCGCCTTCACAATTTCTTCCGGCTTCATCTTTTTCTCTTGTTTCTGCGTTGTCCGCGCTGTGTCATATGCTGTATAAGTGGTTTTATGCTCGATTATCTCGAATTTGTATTTTTTCTTTTTGAGATAATCGAGGATTTTTTTGGAGATGGGCATAATATTAAGTTAAAAATTAAAAGTGCAAAGTAAAAAGTTATTTGCATTTTTTTGCCTGAGGCGGAATTCGGCTGCTGGCCAGATTGAAGGAAGTCGGTATTCCGCTCAAAGCCATTATCCCGATTATAGCAAAAATTGCCTTTATTTGGAATAAATATACGACAGGCGCGGCAATAGCAGCTCCAATTACATACGAAAGTGGAGTCACATTGCGAAAAAAGTCTATTATATCCACGTCGCGACAGTCAACGCGCTTATAAAAATAAGAATCTCTCAAAACTTCCGTGAGACTGGCGCCGATGCGAGTGCAGAATAGGATTCCCGCCCAGGCAAGAAAGTTTTGGGAATTAATAAAAGTCATAGTGATTGTGGATAAACCAATAATTAAAAGAGCAAACGGCAGGATGTTTTTTTCTTCAATTTTTTTATCAGCTAGGTAGCCAATGGAATATTCAATGAGGATAAAAGGAATCAGCATTAGTGTGAACATCTTTCCCATATCGGCCCAGGAAAATCCCAATTCTAAAAGACGCAAGGGGGTATAAATAATCATTAAGGCATAGAAAACCTGCAAAAGGAATGAAATATAATAGATTTTCATTACATTCTTCCGTTGAATTATTTTGCGGATGACGTCAATAAAATTTATTTTTTCTACTGCCTCATGATTTATACTTCTAAATTTCCAAAACGCTATAGCCAGAATAGGGATGAAAAAAATAAACGAAGCCTTGAGGGAAGCCTGAAATCCGTAACGGCTTACCAGCAATCCAGCCACTACCGGGGAAAGAACGTAACCGGCGCTGGTTATGGTTAGATACAAACCTCTTATTCTCCCCGTAACCTTATCGGCTGAGAAATTTTCCAGCATTATGTCAAAATCCAGCCAAGTGAGAGCCGCTGCAATCATATAAGCAGCCATTAACCAGGCACTATATTTATTAACAGGAGTAAAAGCAAGGGCTAGAATTATTAAGCCTTTTAAAGTAAGCGAAGTCAGAAAAACCTTAGACTTTCCATAGATCCTAATAAGATGATGCCAACTCGAAATTAAAACTAGGGTAATAAGGTAAGCAATAATATAAAAAGAAGTAATATTATTACTTCCTATGGCCGTTTTGATATAGTCTGATTCCAGATACAAAACAAAAGCTGAAGTAGCACCGAGGAAAAAAGAGGAAAAATACAAATACTTCAGTAATTTTTTGTTGAAATGTTCTTTGTGTTTTAGATTCATGGAGCCAGCCTTTTAACATCTCTCGGAAAGAGTATGGCCTCCTTGACGTTCTTGAGACCGAGAATTTTTTGGACAATCCGTTCGCTTCCCAGCCCCCAGCCTCCGTGAGGCGGCATTCCATATTTGAAAATTTGAAGATAATATTTAAAGTCATCGGGATTAAGTTTCTTTTTTTTCATATTTTCCACCAGCTGGTTGTAATCGTGGATTCTTTGTCCCCCTGAAGCCAGTTCTATTCCCCGATAAAGCAAATCGAAGCCGAAGGTTTCTTTTGGATCATCAGGATTCGGCATGATGTACATCGGGCGAATGTCCCAGGGATAATTAGTCAGGAATATAAAATCACTCCGGTGTTCTTTTTTAGCCCACTCGCAAATTAGGCGCTCTCCTTCCGGATCAATGTCAATGCCTTCTATTTCCTTTTTAAATTCTTTTTTGAGGATATCAACGGCGTCCGCTAGTTTCAGGCGCGGGAATTTTTTTGGAATATTGACTTTGGCGCCGTATATTTCAAGTTCTTTCTTACAATTTTTTTGCACTTCGCTCAAAACATATTTCATCGTTTCCTCAAGTTCGTCCATAACATCGTCCGGACCGTCAATAAAACCCATTTCAGCGTCGAGGCCGACAAATTCATTGATGTGGCGGCTGGTAAAATGGGGCTCGGCGCGAAAAACGGAACCGATTTCAAAAACTCTCTCAAAAGCCCCGACACCCGCCTGCTTGAAAAATTGGGGACTTTGAGCCAAAAAAGCGTCGCGGTCGAAGTATTTTATTTTAAAAAAATTGGCTCCGCCTTCAGTGGCTCCGGAGAGAATTTTTGGAGTTTTTATTTCCAGAAATCCGCGCGAGCGCATAAAATTCACATAAGCTTTGAGAACCTCGGCATAAACCTTGAAAATCGCTCCCACCTTTTCGTTTCGGATGGTGAGATTGCGATAGTCAAGAAGCGTTTCGATGTGCAAATTCATATCATCAAGCGAAATATCAATTAGTAGCTCCTCCACTTCCGAAAGAATTTTAATTTCCTTCACGTTGAGTTCGATTTTTCCCGTTTCAAGACCGGGATTGATGAGTTTCGCCGGCCTGTTTTTCACAGTTCCTGCAATTTCAAGAACCCATTGGGATCTGATTTTTTTCAATTCCCCGTAATTTTTTGCTCCCGGAGAAATTACGCACTGCAAAATTCCGCTTCGGTCGCGAAGGTCAATAAAAATAATTTTCCCGTGGTCGCGGCGGACGTGAACCCAGCCACAGACTTTCACAGGCTGGCCGGTTTTTTGAATTGTTTCGGAAATGAGAGTGCGTTGCATATTTTAAACATTCAATGTTAGGGAAAACCTAACATTGAATGTTAGGTTTTCCTGGCAATCAACTCCTTCACCTCCTCCGCCACTTCGCCCGGAGTGACTTGGGTTTTGATGTGATAGGCGTCCGCGCCCAGCTCCATCGCCTTCTTCACTTCGCTGTCGAGAGCCGAATTGGAAAGAATGATGATCGGAATATTTTTAGTGTTAACGTTCACCCGCAATTCCTGAATTGCTTCGTAGCCGTTCATAGCCGGCATCATCATATCAAGAAGAATGCAGCTAAAACCGCCCTTTTCAGCCTCTTTAAGCCCCCAGCGACCGTTTTTGGCCGGCACAACTTCAAATCCTTCCTGCTTCAGCTTGTCGCCGAACATCTGAATAAAAATATCCTCGTCTTCTATAATCAAAACCCTATGGCCGTTTGATTCTTTTTTGGCTTCAGGAACAGCTTCGGGAGAACTAGCTGAAACAGAAGACTGCGGGGACTGAATGGTTTCGTAACCGAGAATTTTTTTCACTTCTTCGGCAAGCTGCGAAGGAGTGAAGCTTGATTTCGTCAAAAAGCCGGCCGCTCCCAAGCTCTTTGCTCTGTCCATATCTTCTTTGGAAGACAAATTACTGAAAACGTATATTAGAACATTCTTGATATCCCGCTCCCTTTTCACAGCCTCCAATATCTCAAAGCCGTCCATATCGGGAAGAACAACGTCAAGTAAGACTAATTCCGGCTTCCAGTTTTTTATTTCATCCTTTGCTGTTGCTCCCGCAGTGACAATCTTCACCTCAAAACCAGCATCTTGCAGTTTTTTTTCGTATATTTCAATCAGCATCGGATCATCCTCGACGATCATAATTTTGGCCATAAAATCATTCTAGTATTTATGAACTTATTATACAAAATTTCTTAGAAATTAGAAATTGCGCGTCAGCGCCCTATACCTTTATAAATTATCCCGAGCTCCTTAATTTTTTCCTTATCCAGGCAGTTTTTTCCGTCAATAATAACCTTTATGTTGTTTTCTTTGAATTTTTCAGGCGGAATTTTTAGAAACTCCCTGTGGTCGGTGGCGACAACTACTGCCTCGCATTTTTCCAGCAAGTCCTCAATGTTTTCAACATTTGATTTTTCAGGCGCATAAGGATCGAAAATATGAGGCACGGCTTCACGCTCTTTCAGCAGTTCAATAATTTTCAGCGCCGGACTTTCCCGTAAATCGCCGACGCCGGCTTTATAGGAAATTCCCAGAATCCCAATAGCCGTATTTTTAAATGCTCTTTCAATGCGATTCAGCGCATCTTGGAGCAATTCCACGGTATAAAGAGGCATGCTGTTGTTGATGGCTCTGGCTACTCTCAAAAACTTATGATCGAAATCAAGCTCTTTCGCTTTCTCAATGAGATAGTAAGGATCAACCGGAATGCAATGCCCGCCTACGCCGCAACTGGGCCAGTGAGCCATAAAGGCAAAAGGCTTCGTGGCCGCTCCGCGGATGACATTCACAACATCAATTCCCATAAGATCAAAAGATTTCGCCAGCTCGTTCACAAAAGCGATATTGATATCCCGAAAAGAGTTTTCCATAATTTTCGTCGCTTCAGCTTCAAAAATGCTTTTCATGGGCATTATTTCCGCGTCAACTACACTGCGGTAAAAGCCCAGCGTTTTTTGAAGGCCGGTTTCGTCAAAAGACCCAACAACCCGGGGAATGTTTATTACATTCCATTTTGGATCGCCTGGGTTGATCCTTTCCGGACAATGGGAGATAAAAATATCTTCTCCGATTTTATGGCCAGCTTTTTCAAAAATGGGCCGGACTATTTCGTCGCAAACCCCTGGATTAATAGTTGACTCAACAATTACCAACGCGCCCTTTTTTATGTTCCTTGCGACCGTCTCCGAGGCTGAAATGATGTAACTCAAGTCTGGATAATATTTTTCGTCAACGGGCGTGGGAACGGCGATTACAAAAATATCACCTTCGCGCAAATCTTTGGGATTGGCAGTTGTCCTGATCTTGGCTTTGGGTAAAAATTCTTCCAAAAATTTTTCACTGACTATATTTTCACCCCTATCAATTCTTTTTATCTTCTTTTTATTTGTGTCAAAGCCAATCACTTTGTATCCTTTCGCCGAACACAAAACCGCCAGCGGAAAACCGACGTAACCAAGGCCGATGACGCACACTTTTTGGTTATTTTTCATAATTTAAGATTAACTCAACATAAAAAATCGTACCACAAACGGCACGAAAAAACAACCCTTGCGTTACAAGTTACGAGTTACGAGTTATGCGACGTTCACTGGTAACTCAAGTATAAATCGGCTACCTTTCCCCTTTCCTTTTGACTCGGCCCAAATTTTTCCTTTATGGACTTCAACTACTTTTTTTCCGATATACATACCTAGTCCCGTTCCCTCGGTATGGTAGTGGGAAACTTCTCTCCCTCTTTGAAATTTTTGAAAAATCATATCTACTTCTTCTCTATCCATTCCAATTCCGGTATCGGAAACAACGACCCGAATCGTGTTTTTTTGTTTCTTCTCCTCCGCGTCCCAATAGTTAGCTTGACCAGCTCTCACCGTAACTCCCCCGCGTTGCGTGTATTTAATGGCGTTATCAACCATATTAGAGATAACCTCCTTAATCTTAGTAATGTCAATCTTGATTTTTGGCAACGGCTCGTTTGGTTTTTGATAATCAAGGTACAATCCTTTATCCTTCGCCGAAAGTTCTAGGGTATCAACCGCTTCCTTCACCAAATCTTCGATTTGCGCCGGCTGGAAATCAAACTCCATCTTGCCGGCGTCAATTCTTGAGATATTGAGTAGATCTTCAACGAGCTGGATTAACCTCTCGTTGGCAATATATACCTTCTCCAGAGCACCTCTCTGCGCCTCGGGAAC
>Ga0210051_1000305_pt1 | contig 43128 bp, 34 predicted proteins | sample CryGey092014_all_FD_185464 | JGI IMG/M metagenome (GOLD analysis project Ga0210051, IMG submission 185464) | Groundwater microbial communities from aquifer - Crystal Geyser CG23_combo_of_CG06-09_8/20/14_all (SPAdes) (version 2) | ecosystem: Environmental > Aquatic > Deep subsurface > Groundwater...
GGGGCGGTACTCCCAGTTGGCGTAGGAACCGGGGAAGGTGGTGCCTTCGAACGAGCCCCAGATTCCGCCCTCGAACGCGCCGCCCACGGCGGCGAGGCTAAGCTGGTTGGCCATGCGGATGCCCGACTGCGCGCCCACGGCGTAGATCAGGTAGGGCAGGCGGCGGAGCGTGTCTTTCCCGTCGCTCAGCGAGCACTGGACCAGCATCGGCTCGTCGTTGGAGTTGCGCAGGCAGTAGGGGATCATGACCTGGTGCCCGTCCTGCCAGCCTAAGAACTCCAGCGTGGCCTTGCCAATCCGGTACTTGCCCTGCGCCAGCGTCACCTTGAAGTCCTGCACGGTCCGCACGCGCCACGTCGGCCCCTCGTCCGGCTGGCACAGATCGATGAGCCGCTGCGTCCCGCCTTCGGGGAGCGGCATCTCGCGGGCGTAGGTCCACGTGAAGCTCCAGTTGTCGAGAATCACCAGGCTCTCGTCGTGGTCAGAGCCGGTGAGGTGGTTGCTGCTGCCCTCCCACCAGATGCCGGAGAGCGCCAGCTCGATGACTTCCTCGTCGAAGGCGTCCTGCCAAGTGGCGCCAGCGTCGCGGCTCACCTCGGGCAGGAAGTCGAGGAAGCGGAAGTGGTCGAACGGGATGATCTTGTCGATCTTCCAGAACAGCTCGCCGGCCGGCGGATCCCACCGGCGTTCCAGGCTGGGGAAGGCGTCGAAGGCGAGGACCGCCTGCCCCGACTGCACGTTCACCTCCAGCGTGCCCTCGGCGCCGCTCAGCGTCGCCGTCCCCGCCTCGACAGTCCAGTTGCCGGGGTCGAGGAATCCCAGCCGCTCGTGGAGATCGACTGATTCCAGGTGCGTCACCGTCAGGGCAGTCCACTTGTCCTCATGGTCGGTGAGGGTCAGCACCCGGTCATTCAGGTCCTCCCCGTTCTCCCGGCACCACTCTTCGAGGATCTCGAACTGCTGCGCCCCGCCGATCGGGATCGTGTCCGGCGCCGGGTCCACGATCATCGTGTAGGCGTCGGAACCGTCCACGTAGCGGCACGGGTTCAGCCCGTACCGTTGCGGCGCGAAGCTGCTGGGGCTGATGGTCAGCACGTCGCCGTCGCTCACCGTCAGGTGGCCCACAGCGGTACGCGGTGAAATCCACGCGTCCAGCACCTTCACGCCCGTCACCGGCCGGTGCTCGCCGCCCCGCCCGACGCTCTTCAGGTCGAAGTGGAACTTGGCCCAGGGGTACTGGTGGAAGCCCGTGTAGACTTCCCCGGGCGGGTCGCAGAAGTGGAGGGTGTCACCGTCCAACACCACATACAGCTCCCCGCTCCACTCCCCGTGGCCACTGAGGTCAAGCTCGGGTGTGAACGAGAGGAAGCGCTGGTGGTTCTGTCCGTCGGCCCCGGCAATCGCGTCCATCTCCCCGGCTGCAGCGCCTGCGGCGCCGCAACCGAAGAAGTACCCGGTCGGCAGGTACCAGCTCCACAGCGGACCTGCTCCCCACCACTCTTCCCCCTCCGGCCAGGATGCCTCGTACGACCCGTAGCTGCACGAGACGGCTCGGCGTGTGATGTTCTTCACGGCATAACTGCGGCTCTGACTGGTCGGATACGGCATGTCGTCCTCGATGCCGTTGAACCAGTCCTCGCTCGGGTCGGCCAGACCGTAGTTCTTCACCTCGCGGACGGGGAAGCTGAACTCCAGGTCGACGTCGACGTACTGTACTGGTTGCCGCCGACCGCCTTGCTGGCATCTGAGAGCCACACCTGTTCACCCGTGCCAACGCGCCAGATACTCCATCGTGACGTCCAGCCGTACGAAAGGACGAACAGCCAAGGAGGCGGCGTCAGGGTCTCTTGTAGGTTGCCCTGCTCGTCGTTCCAGCGGAAGTTGCCCAGATAGCACCCGCCAGACCCAGAGACCACCTGGTCAAACTCCCACCAACCGCACCCGGTATCGAGCAGGTACGCGCCGTGGGCAAACACCCCGCCGGCCTGGTCGTAGACCTGCGGATCGCCGTACTGGGGCGGCGCGGCTTCAAACCAATCGGGCCCTTCAGGCAACCAGGGGAGCCCGATCACGTTGACCCCCAACATCCCCCAACCGCCCCCCGCCCCGTAGCAGGGGGCACCCATCACGCTTGGCACCCACAGCGACAGCTTGCACCGGAACGTGTGCAGCGCCTTGGAGAGCTGAGGCGAGACGATGCTCGGCATGGTTCAGTCCCCTTCCGTGCGGCGCGTCGGGCGAGGTCGCCGGGGCTACAGCCCGGTGCGCACAACAGAGGGAACCTCGCCTGTCCGTCCGCAAGCCGAAGTTGGTCAACCGAGTGCACCGGACACAAGCCGGCAGCGCAAGTCCGTAGGACTACGGTTCTTTCGCGGAGTCGCACCCAACTCATAGCCGTCCCCCGTCAAGCGGGGGGCTGAACTGCTGAGAACGCCGAGACAGTACATCCGGGCTGCGGAGACGTGTCAAGGGCTTACGGATCTCTGCGGCAGCTCGGCGGTTCAGCATGGCCACCCCAAGGGGGCGACGCCGGCGGAATGCGCCCCGAGCTACGCCTGGCGTGACGGTCGCTCGCGGCACGTGGCGAGGGCGTCCGGGGCATTCCACCCGAATCGATCTGGTCATGGGGAGCGCCTTGGGGCGCTGATTGTGCCGCTCCCGCAACCGCGAAGGCGCGAAGGTCGCGAAGATGAACGTGCAGCGTGACCGCGCGCCAGCCGGCAGCCTCACTCACTCGATGATACTGACCGTCAACCCCTCGAACTCCAGAGCGAAGTCGATGACGCGAAAGCCGGCGTCACGGATCTTGCTCTGGACGTACGCTTTGCCTGCCGGGTCCTTGCAGCAGAACAGCAGGCACCCGCCGCCTCCCGCACCGCACGGCTTCCCGCCCGAGGTGTCGCCTGCCACCAAGTCGAAGAGGCCGTCAACGGTGGCGTTGGTTGTCGACTTGTCGAGGTGCTTCATGCACTCGAACTGGCGCGTGAGCAACGGCCCGAAGTCGTCCCAGCGACTGCCTTCGAGAATCTCCTTGCCGGCGTAGGCTGAGTCCCGGAGAGTGAACAGCGCGTCGACCGTTTCGTGACGCCCGCGCCGGAAGTTGCCCCAAACGTTCTCGTGGATGTTGGACGACAGGCGGCATTCGCCGGTGTAGCAGACCACCAGCCGGGATTCCAGGTCCGCTATCTGGCTCTCCGACAGGTCAACCGGGTGTGTTTGCCAGCCGTCTTCGTTGAACTCGAAGAGGTTGATGCCGCCCACTGCAGAGGCGTATTGATCCTGCTTGCCGCCGATGATGCCCAGGACCTTCTCGATGTCGTAGGCTGAGTCGGCGATCTGTTCCTTCTGCGAACGGGTCTCCAGCTTGGTCTGCTTGACGAGGCTGAGCCACACGACGTTGAGCGTAGCCGACGTGCCCAGTCCGGACCCGGCGGGAATGTCGGTGTGGTAGTTGACGCCGATTCCCTCGGCCGTCTCGGTGTCGCCGCCGGTGACCAGCTTCCCGGTGACGTACCTGTTGATGGTTGCGTTCAGGGTGGCACCGCCGAACGGCACGAAGAAGTACTTCACGTCGGTCCAGGCTCCGGCGAAGTCGATACGAACGGGCGCTTTGCTCTCAATAGTCACTGTGTCTCACCTTCCTGTAGCAGTGTGGTTGGGCAGGCTGGAAGCCTGCGGTACGGCGGCACGGGTCACTCACCCGTTCTTTGGAGCGCTTCCGTGTAGTCCAAGGCGCGCCGGAGTCGCTGCAGGCACTCCGCCTTGCCCAACACAACCATCAGCTCGAAAAGCCCGGGACCGAAAGTGCGCCCCGTGACTGCGACGCGAGCTGGGTGGATTATCTTGCCGGCCGAGACCTCTGCCTGTTCGGCCACCTTCCGCACTGTCTCCTCCAGCGACCAGGGCGTAAGCTCAACCCCAGGGTCAAGCGCGGGACCAGGCATCGACTCCAGCGCGCCGATCAGGCGGAGGAGGATACCGGCGGTCTCCGGCTTCGTGAGCCACTTGGACACAGCCTTCGGCTCGTACTGGAAGTCAGCCGTGAAGAAGTACCGGGTCGCGTCGGGAAGCTCAGACAGCAGCTTGATGCGCTCCTGTGTCACTGCGAGTACACGGCGCACTTGGGTTAGCTCTGCCTCAGACAGATTCCCACTGAGGAGCCCAGCTTCCACCAACACGGGTACCGCCAGCTCGGCAAGTGCGTCTACGGACAGCGCGCGGAGGTAGCAGCCGTTCATCCACTCCAACTTCTCGTGATCGAAGACAGCGCCAGCCTTGTTCACGGCGCCGAGGTCGAACCGAGAGATCAGCTCCTCGCGGGTGAAGAGCTCCCCCTCCTCCCCTGCCCCGGCAGACCATCCCAGCAGCGCCAGGAAGTTGGCCATGCAGTCCGGGACGACGCCTCGCTGGCGGAACTCCTCCAGACCGGTCGCGCCGTGGCGCTTGCTGAGTTTGGAGCGGTCAGTGCCCAGCAGCAAGGGAACATGCCCGAACAGCGGCGGCTGGTACCCAAGCGCCTCGTACAGCAGAAGCTGCCGCGGCGTGTTGGAGAGACCGTCCTCGCCACGAATGACGTGGGAGATCTCCATCGTGGCGTCATCGACCACAACGGCAAAGTTGTAGGTGGGGAAGCCATCGGACTTCCGAATCACGAAGTCGTCCAGCAGGGCGTTCTCGAAGGACACCTCGTCGCGAATGAGGTCCGTCCACGACGTGGCACCGGTTTGCGGGGTCCGCAAGCGAAGGGCTGGTTGGCGGCCGTCCGCGCGCAGCGCCTCCTGCTGCGTTACCGTCAAGTCGCGGCAGCGACCGTCGTACTTCGGATCCTGCTTCTGTTTGAGCATCTGCTCGCGCCGCTGCGACAGCTCCTCGGCGGTGCAGAAACACTCGTACGCGACGCCGCTGTCCAGGAGCTTCTGCGCCTGTTCGTCGTACAGGGGTAGCCGCTCGGACTGCCGATAGGGACCGAACGGGCCGCCCTTCTCGGGGCCTTCGTCCCAGTCCAGCCCCAGCCAGCGCAGCCCGGCGAAGATCGTCTCCACTGCTTCGGCAGTTGAGCGAACCTGGTCGGTGTCCTCGATGCGGAGCACGAAGGTGCCGCCGTGCTGCCGGGCGAAGAGGTAGTTGAAGAGCGCGGTTCTGGCCGTTCCCACATGGAACGACCCGGTCGGCGACGGAGCGATTCGGACGCGTACTGCAGAACTCAAAGGACCAACTCCCGGCTGCCCCCAAGGTGTGCACCTTACTTGTTGCGCATGTGCTTCTTCACTTCACGGCGGCGGCCCTGATCGGCCTTCCGCTCATCGTAGCTCCACGGATAGGACTTGCTCTTCCGCGAGTAGAAGCAGGGGTATGAACTGAGCGTCGACGCCACCAAGCGCTTGCTGGTGCGGCGGATGACGTTCAGCTCTGCCCACAGTGTGTGGAAGTCGAATCCCCGGGGCGTGAGAATGAAGAGGTCCGTCATGATGTCGAGCAAGGTGCGCGGCTCCGGCCGCGACCGCTCCTGTTGCGCAAGTTGGTGCAGTTCTGCCAGCCGACTGGCCTCAATGCCGGTGAGCGCATCGAGCTCCGCCTCAATCTGGAACTCGAACACGTTGGTCTCGTCAGTCTTCGTCAGCTTCAGAGTGCTCCCCGAAGGCTGCAGTCGGGACTCGTAGATCCCGCGCAGCCCGGTGAGGAGCCCTGCCGTCAGGTTCACCCAGGCTACATGGTCACGCCCCTGCTCGTCGATAAGCACAACGCGCTGGAGCTTGGGGTTCCCCGGGAAGAACTTCTCGTCCATCTTCCGGACCTTCATGGTTCCGGCGAGGTAGTGATGATAGAGCACCGCGTACCGCAGCTCGTCGCCGCTCTGCTTGTTCTGCGGCACGCGCAGGACCTCGTCTTCTTCCCCGAAGTCCTCCCAGTAGGGGTCTCGCACTTCCGACTTGAGGGCGCCCTCGAGACCCGGATCTTCCAACAGTGCATCAATCAGCTCGTTGCTGATCGTCCGAGCCTCCTGCGCGACCGGCTCGAGCCCGGCGGGGACCTCGGTTGCCTCCGGCGGAACATGCTGCTTAAGCACCCAGAGCCCAGGGCCGGCCAATTGGTACCGTTCGTCACGGCCGAGCCGCGCAGCAAATGCCTGGGCGGCGGGGACGAAGGCGCCGTCCGCCGGGTAGATCTCAAACACCTCCGACAGCGTGGCGACAAGGCTCACTGCGGCGCCGGCTTCCTCCGCCATTTGGAGGATCTGCAGCATGTCCTGCTCTCTCAGCGTCACGGCGGCGCTCTCCGGCACCCTGGCCGCCAGCAGGCTGTCCAGGTCGGCAACCTTGCCGACAGCCGGCCGAGCGCTCGTTGCCAGTTCGCGGCTCTGCTTGAGGAGCTCGGTACGCAATCCTTGGACCAGCGCGCTGTCGCACCACCGAGAAGGGTAGAGAGGCGCAAGCGCGCCGGACTCCAGCAGCTCCCTCAACACGCCGGCCGGGTCGAAGCCCTTGGGGTTCGCCTTCCAGCAGAAGAAGCAGAGAACGCGGAACGGCACCGGCGCGCCGGCGGCGTCAATCACTGCCTTGCAGACCTCGACCGACCGACGTCCCAACGGCTGGCGGCCAACGCCCTCGCGCAGTTCCTGGAACCCCGGTTCCTGGTCCAGGAAATTCTCCATGACAACGAGTTCCTCGTCGCCGGCGGTTACATCGAGGAACCAGTCCTCAGGCGCGAAGTGCTCGGGCAAGACTTCAACGTACTTCTCTCGCGAGCCGAGCAGGTTCCGCACGGCGGGGCCGACCTGCTCTGTGCTTTGCCCCTTCGCCGTGCTCACCACCTGGATGATCCGCTCCACGTGCACCGGCACATTAGCGGCTCGGAGCAAATCGGCGATGGTTCCGTCGACGGTGCGCCCCCTTGCTGGGCGCCGGACGGCGAGGTCCCAATGCCGGTCCTCCGTGAGGACAAGCCGCTCGGACTTCTCCAGGTATTGCCGCCACAAGTCCCCGACCAACCGCGCTCCGTCGAGTGCGGCCTCAGACAGCTCCGCACTGCGCAGCGGCCTCCCCTCGGCGATCAGCGCCTTGACACCCACGTCCTCCAGGTGTGTCTTCGTCAGTTCTGTCAGTTGTTCTGTGGGGATGTTAGATGCCAAAAGCGCACCTCCTGAGAGCGCTCAACGAAAGGGGTGCCTGTCCTGTCACTCACTGCTGAGCCACACCCACGAGATGGTACGGTTCTGCCGCCGTGATCTCCACCGGAAGGAGGTCCCCGGGGCGCAGCCTGTCGGCCCCCAGCCTGTTGGCTGAGAGGACAACGCTGCCGTCCACGTCAGGGGCGTCGCGGAAGGAGCGGCCGCTGCCTTCCCCCGGCGCGGTGACTTCCTCAACCAACACCGGCAAGCTCCGGCCGATCCAGGACCGGTTCTTCTTCAGGGAGATCCCTTGCTGCATGCACAGCAATCGCTCGTACCGCTCTTGGGCCACGGCTGCCGGGACCTGCGTCTCCACCTCAGCGGCGGGTGTCCCGGGCTCCGGCGAAAATGTGAACGCCGCCACATGGTCGAACTCGCAATCACGGACGAAGCCTAGCAGCGTCTCGAATTGCGCGTCGGTCTCGCCGGGATAGCCGACGATGAAGGCTGTACGCAGCGCTGCGTCCGGCATCACGTTCCTGATTCGCTGCAGCAGCCGGCGGTTCGAGTCCTCGGTGCCCGGCCGGCGCATCGCGCGCAGTATGTCGCTGTCCGCATGTTGGAGCGGGAGGTCAATATACTCGCACACGTTGGCATTCTCTGCCACCGCCTGCAGCAACTCATCGCTGACGAAGTTGGGGAACCAGTACAGGAGCCGGAGCCACTCCAGCCCGCTGACGCGGGCGGCGGATTGGATCAGCGCCGCCAGCGAAGGCCTGCCATACTGGTCGATCCCGTACCGCGTCGAGTCCTGCGACAGAAAGACGAGTTCCTTCGCCCCGGCGCCGACCAACCGCTGGCACTCCTCGACAATATCCTCTATCGGTCGGCTGCGGTATGGGCCGCGTACCTGGGGGATAACGCAGAAAGCGCACTGCTGATCGCATCCCTCAGCGATCTTCACGTAGGCAGTCCACCGGGGCGTGCTCACCAGTCGTGGCGTGCGGGAGTCGTAGACCTCCGTGGGGGGCGAGACTGACGCAAACCGTTCACCCCGCAGCGCTGTCTGGACCGCCTCCACGATGCGTTGGCAGTCACCCGTACCGACCAACGCATCCACCTCGGGCACCAGTTCGTGCACGTGCTCGGCGTAGCGCTGGACCATGCAGCCAGTCACCACCAGGGCGCGGCAGGTGCCTCGCCGGCGGTGGGCGGCCATCTCCTTCAGCGTCTCCAGGGACTCCTGATCTGCCTCGCGCAGAAACGTGCACGTGTTGACGATCAGGACTTCGGCTTGGGCGGCGTCCGGAACAATCTCCAGGCCAGCCTGCTGGAGCAGGCCCAGCATTACTTCCGAGTCGACTAAGTTCTTGGAGCAGCCCAGCGAGACCAAGCCACAGGTGGTTTTCGACGGCATGAGACCTGGGTTTCGGGCAACCGACCTCCTGAGCAAGGGCACCGCGGCTCCGGCGATGCGGAGAAGGAGAGTATATCACACCCGGTAAGACCGAGCAATTGGTGTTGGTGGTGAGACCGCGTTCCGTCTCAACGGCTGGTTGCCCCCTGACTGGCCCACTGGCAGGACCGGCATATTCGCCTGCAGGCGGGCGCGTTCCGCGAGGGCAGCAGCAGTTCGCTCACACGACGAGGGCGGCTACCTCGTCGCCCTCGTCGACCTCCATCAGCTTGACGCCACCCGCCGTTCGGCTCCGCGTAGCGATGTTGTCGACTTCGGTCATCAGCGCCATCCCGCCAGCCGTGACAATCAGCACGCGCTGGCCCATGCCTGTCTGAACATGCGCCGCGGCGGCAACCGCGTCGTCTCCGTCCAGCACCTTGAACGTGCGGACTCCCTTGCCGCCGCGGCCCCGCGTGGGGTAATCGTCGGTCCCGACGATCTTTCCGTACCCGTTCTTCGTCACGATCAATGCTGCTTCAGCCATTGGTATTCTCTCCTCCAAGAATGAGTTGAAAGCGCTCCAACTCGTTGGGGACAACACGCGCCCATCTTCCAGACAAGTCTGGACGTCCTACAACAGGGCCTTCATCGGTCGTGGTGCCCACCCAGTAGGCGGGCACCGCCGCGTCTCCGCGGAATGTCGGTTGAGCAGGTTGCCCCGAAACGCAACCCCCGGTCCGCCTCGGTCTGTTCCCCCAATGCTGGGGGTGGGCGTAGTATAGCCACTCCGACCGGGCGAAGTCAACGGCCGGTAGTGGCGCTCGCCGAACGGCCGCCGACCGCTTCGCTCCCGCTCCGCCGAGGCCGTGTCCTACAGGAGCGTCTCGACGAGGTCTAACGCCGCCAGCAAATCGGCGCACTCGGCATCGGGGGCAGGGCCACCGTCGTCAAAGGCCGAGCCGTTGCGCCGGACTCGGATGGCCTTTGCTCCCGCCGCCTGCGCGCCGACCACATCCGGCAGCCAATCCCCAGTGTGCACCAAGCGCCCAACAGGCACGCCGAGCTCGGCCGAAGCGCGTTGGAACAGGTCGCTCCCGAGAGAGCACTTGTAGCAGCGCGCCGATTCGGACGTCACGACATACTCGAACGTCAGCCCGTGATGGGCGAACACGGTCCTCAGGATGTCGTCGTCGATGTCCGACACAATGCAGTGCGGGTACCGCCGGCGCAGTCGCCCGAGAAACTCGCGCGTCTCCGGGAACAGCGGCATCCGGCCGACAACCTCGGCCAGGGCGGCAGCCGCTTCCCCGGCGCACAACTCGACGCCGAAGTCGGGGCACAGCGACTCGAATACCCGGCGGTAGAGGTCCTTGATGGTGAAGAAAGGCGTGACCCCGAAGTCCAGGGAGGCAAGGTGCCGGAATGCCGCCACTAGACCCTCGTCATCCCTCCGCCGGAACGCCGCGCTCTGCGCCCGGCCTAACTGCGGCGCCAGCAACTCCTCGAAGAAAGTCGCGGCGCCGTCGTACCGCACCAGCGTGTCATACACGTCGACGGTGACCGCTACCGCCGCGCCACGGCTACTGAGCGTTGCCATCGCCCGCCGCTTGCTTGAGCTTGGTTTCGAGCTTCGCGCGGCTGAAGCTCACTTCCGAGAACTGGATGACGGACTTGCCGTCCAAGACGACAACCGCCGGCACGCTCTTGTGCCCCAACTTCGTCAGGAGGTCCGCCTTTGCGTCGAGCAGTGAATCGCCGGTCAGCGACTGTTCTTTCCGGAACGTCGCCGCAGCCACAGGCAACTCGACGTGGACGTACACCACCACCGTGTTCCCGGGTAGCCGGGGCTTGAGGCGCTTCTCCACCTCTTGCGCCACCTCTTTGGCGATCTTGCTGAAACTGGCCAGGAAGACGAGTGCCACTGTCTTCCCCGCGTATGCAGACAGCTTTGCGGGCTTGCCGTCCAGCGTGGTCAGTTCGACCGCGGCGAGGCTGTCCCCCACTTGGCACTGGGGGAGCTTCGCGGCGTCCTCAGCGAGCGCGGGCAGCGTTAGGAGCAGTGCGGCTAGCAGACCGGCTGTTCTCATGTGGACCACTTCCTCTCAAGTGCCTCCGAGCGGTTGTCACCAGACGGTCAGGCGGCGATAGCGTTCCGGCAGAGCGGCCTGCACGGACCGCTCCGCGAGCTACTCCACTCAGAAGTCCAGCACAGCTCCCTGGCTGCCGGAGGTGACTTGCTTTGCGTAGCGGCCGAGGTAGCCGTAGTCGATGCGCAGTGGAGGAGCCTGCCATTCAGCCTTGCGGGCCGCAAGTTCCTCAGGGGAGAGCTTCACCTCGAGCTTCCGGTTCCGAATATCCAGGGCGATCAGGTCGCCCTCGCGGAGGAGACCGATGGGCCCACCGGCGGCAGCTTCCGGCGACACGTGTCCAATGCACGCACCAGCGGTGCCACCGGAGAACCGACCATCGGTGATGAGCGCGCACTTGTCGCCAAGGCCCATACCGACGATGTAGGAGGTGGGCGCCAGCATCTCCTGCATGCCGGGACCACCGCGCGGGCCTTCGTGACGGATGACGACGACGTCGCCTGCTTTGACTCGCCCATCCAGGATGCCGCTGCAGGCGTCTTCCTGCGACTCGAAGAGGACCGCCGGGCCTTCGTGCTGCATCATCTCGGGACCGACGCCGGCTGTCTTCACGACGGCACCTTCGGGCGCGAGGTTGCCGAAGAGGATGAACAGACCGCCTTCCGGGCTGTACGGATTGTCCAGCGGCCGGATGCATGCGGGGTCGGTGATCTCGGCTCCGGCGATGTTCTCGCCCAGCGTCTTTCCGGTGACGGTTGGGCAGTCCGCGTTGAGCAGACCCGCTACCTTGCCGACTTCCTTCAGGATTGCGCTCACACCGCCGGCGGCGTCTACGTCTTGGACGTGGTAGGGTGACGACGGCGACACCTTGCAGAGGTTCGGGCAGCGGCGCGACAGCTCGTTGATGCGCTCCAGATCATACTGGATGCCCGCTTCGTGCGCGAGCGCCAGCGTGTGGAGGACAGTGTTCGTCGAACCACCCATTGCCATGTCCAGGATCAGCGCGTTGTCGATGCTCTCCTGCGTGACAATATCGCGCGGCTTGAGGTCCTCGGCGACCAAGCCCACGATCCGTCGCCCAGCAGCCTTCCACAGCCCCACCCGCCTCGGGTTGAAGTTGTCCACGCTGCCGGCCAGGATCGTGCCGTTTCCGGGAAGGGCCATGCCGACCGCTTCGCAAAGGCAGTTCATTGAGTTCGCGGTGAACATGCCGGAGCAACTGCCGCACGTCGGACAGCCGCTGCGCTCCAGCTCCGTCAAACGCGCTTCGTCAATGCTCCCAGACTTCAGTTCTGCGACGCCTTTGAACACAGAGATTAGGTCTACCGTCTCGCCGCTGGCCGTCTTCCCAGCGGCCATCGGCCCGCCGCTCACGAAGATCGTCGGGATGTTGCAGCGCACAGCCGCCATCAACATGCCGGGCACGATTTTGTCGCAGTTGGGGATACAGACCAGTCCATCAAAGCAGTGGGCGCGCACCATGGTCTCCACCGAGTCGGCGATGAGTTCGCGACTGGCGAGGGAGTACTTCATCCCCGTATGCCCCATGGCAATGCCGTCGTCCACACCAATGGTGTTGAACTCGAACGGCACGCCGCCTGCTTCGCGGATCGCCTCTTTCACGATCCGCCCGACCTTGTCGAGGTGCACGTGCCCGGGGATGATCTCCACGAACGAGTTGGCCACGCCGATGAACGGCTTGCCGAAGTCCTCCTCCGTCAATCCACAAGCCCGTAGCAGGCTGCGGTGGGGCGCTCGTTCGAAGCCTCTCTTGATGGTGTCGCTGAGCATGGTGTTGTGTGTTCTCCTTGGTTGATGTAGGAAGACCTGTGTGCGCCCCGAAAGCAATCTCGCACTACGCTCTTAGCAGGTCGTTCACTTCGCGCTCTATGCTGTCCGCCGTGAGTCCGTACTTCTTGATCAGCCCCTCGGGCGTGCCGGATTCGGCGTACATATCGTCCAGACCCACGAACCGCATGGGCGCCGGGTGCTGCCGGGCGACGGACATGGCGACGGTGCTACCCAGACCACCGTAGAGCAAATGCTCCTCGGCGACCACAATGCCGTTCGTCTCGCTGGCGGCTGCGGCAACAGCGGCGTCGTCCAGCGGCTTGACGGTGTGCATGTCCAGCACGCGCGTCTCGATGCCCTTTGCCGCCAAGCGGTCAGCAGCGTCCAGCGCCGGCGCCACCAGCAGGCCGTTGGCGATAATCGTCACGTCGCCTCCCTGCCGGAGCTGGTTGGCCTTGCCGATCTCGAAGCTACACGCAGCTTCGTCCGTGTAGACAACCGGCACCTTCGGTCGGCCGACGCGCATGTACACCGGTCCACTATGCGCAGCGATCACCGGCACAGCCTTCCGCGTGATCGGCTCATCCGCCGGGACAATCACACTGAACCCGGGCAGCAGACCGCCGAGGGCGATGTCTTCCACACTCATCTGGGAGACGCCGTCTTCGCCGATGCTGATGCCGCCGTGGCTGCCGACGATCTTGACGTTCAGTTCGGAATAGGCAACGGCCAGGCGAAGCTGGTCAAACGCCTTGCACATCACGAAGCAGGCGAAGCTGGAGCAGAACGGAATCTTGCCGCACGTCGCGAGCCCGGCAGCCAGCCCCACCATGTTGGCTTCGGCGATGCCAACATTGAAGAAGCGATCCGGGAACTCGGCGGCGAAGTACTTGGCCATGGTGGACTTCGACAGGTCGGCATCCAGCACGACAATGTCTGGGTTCGTCCTGCCGACCTCCGCCAGCGTCTGCCCGTAGGCTTCTCGGGTCGAGTTTCCCTGCTGAAGTTTCATGCTCTGTCTCCGGGTGTCCAGAGGCGCGGCAACGACTCTTCCACCACTGAGATACGGAGTTCACGGAGCGTTCGTCAAGCCCCAATGCCGTTCCCCGTGCGCTCCGTGTCTCAGTGGTGCAATGGTCCGTTGCTCTCAAGCCAGTTCGGCTAACGCCTGCTCGCATTGCTCGGGCGTTGGCGCCTTGCCATGGAATTCGTTGTCATTCTCCATGAATGACACGCCCTTGCCCTTGATCGTGTGCGCCACGATGGCTTGCGGCTTGCCAGTCACTTCCTTGGTAGCCTCCAGTGCCTCGACGATGGCCGCCATGTCATGACCATCGATTTCGCTTGTCTCGAAGCCGAAGGCGCGGAGCTTGTCCGCCAATGGCGCGAGGCTCAGGATGTCGGCGGTGGGGCCGTCAAGTTGGAACCCGTTGCAGTCCACGATCAAGGTCAGGTTGTCCAGCTTGTGCTGCGCCGCAAAGAGCGCCGCCTCCCAGATCTGGCCTTCCTGTGCCTCGCCATCGCCGATGATGACGTACGTGCGGTACGCGGCGCCGTCGAGCTTGCCAGCCAGCGCAATGCCGGCGGCGACGGACAGCCCTTGCCCCAGCGAGCCGGTCGAAGCCTCCAGCAACGGCAATTCCTTCCTGGCCGGATGACCCTGCAACGGGCTGCCGAGCTTCCGCAGCGTCGCCAGCAGCGCCGGGTCAATGTAGCCCGCTTCGGCCAGAGCGGCATACTGCGCCGGCACGCCGTGCCCCTTGCTCAGTACGAAGCGGTCTCGATCCGGCCAGTCAGGTCGGGCAACGTCGTGAGTCATCACGCGGAAGTACAGCGCCGTGACCAAGTCTGTCAGTGACAGCGACCCTCCCGGATGCCCCGAACCGGCTTCGGTCAGCATGGCGACTATGTGGCGGCGAAGCTTCTTCGCCATGTCTTTCAGTTCGTCGACGGACATCTTCGGCCCGGTGGGCGCCATTGCGTCCTCCTTGCAGCTTCACAACTGATGGCGCACCATTATACCACGCCCCCGGCAACTTGCCGAACTTCACTCCTGTCTATCGCCGCCAAACCGCGCCTCCATGCGATACTACGTGACCGTCTGCACCGGCTTCGAGTTCATCGCCGCCAACGAGATCGGCGAGCAACTCCCGGAAGCGGGGGCGCTGTGCGAGGGTGCCGGGCGCGTGTTGTTTGACTAGGAGGGCGCACCGACCGACCTCTTCGCGCTCCGCGCGGCCAATCACGTTGTTGCCTATGTCGGCCGCTTTGACGAGATCCCCGCGGAGGCGGCTGGGCTCGGCCGGCTCAAGGACTTGGGGCGGTCGCTCGACTTGACGGCGGCGGTTGCTGCCCTCCGACAGGTCAGGGAGGCGCCCGGCTCAACGCCAGCCTTTCGCGTCACCGCCAGCCGCGTCGGCAAACAGGAATACCGTTCCCACGACGTCACCGGCGCCGACTTCGGTCTCTTCCGCTGGAACGCCTGTGCCCTGCCGTTTGGCGACGCCACGGTGGACCGGATCGTTGCGAATCTGCCCTTCTGTATCCGCGTCGGCTCCCACAAGAAGAACCCGAGGCTGTACCGGTGGTTTCTTGACGAGGCGGCGCGAGTCGTGAAGCCGGGCGGCCGCGTCGTCTTCCTCAGCTTGGCACGCCGGCTCGTGGCAAGCTTGTTGCTGCGCTACCCCCGCTTCACCTGCGTTGGCCGGCATCCGGTGAACCTCGGCGGACTGGTTCCGTCGGCGTATGTGGTTGACGTGAGCGACTGATTCTGTGGAGGGTTCTGTTTTGGTCCGTTACGAAGATGTCGTTGCTGCCCGAGAGACCATTGCCGGCAGAGTGTTCCGAACGCCGTTGATCCGGAACGAGAAGCTGGACGAAGCGGCCGGGGCAGAGGTCTGGCTCAAGCTCGAGAACCTCCAGCGGACCAACGCCTTCAAGATCCGCGGCGGCACCAACAGACTGGCTGCTCTCTCCCCGGCTGAGCGCGAACGAGGGATCGTAGCGGCGTCTACCGGGAGCCACGCCAAAGGGATGGCATTGGCGGCTCGGGAACTGGGAATCCCCGCCACCATCGTGATGCCCCGCGCGGCGCCGCAGGTCAAAGTCGACGCCGTCCGCGCCGACGGCGCAAATGTGCTCATCGAGGGCGACCACTACGACGACGCCTGTGCCTACGCGAAGCAGCTCGCAGAGTCCCAGGGGCTCCCGCAGATCTCCAGCTTCGATGACCCGCTGATCATCGCCGGTCAGGGAAGCCTCGCCTGCGAAATCCTCGAAGACCAGCCGGAGATCGACACCTTCGTCGCGCCCATCGGCGGCGGCGGACTCGCTTCCGGCTTGCTCGTTGCGGGCAAGCACTTGAAGCCGGGGCTTCGGGTATTCGGTGTCGAAGCAGAAGGCGCGCCTTCCATGACGGAGTCGCTGGCCGCGGGTCGCCCCCTGGAGTTGCCCCAGATCAACACCGTCGCCGACGGGATCGCCGTGCGGCGGCCGGGCACGCTCAACTTCGAGATCGTCCAGAAGCTGATCGATGGCACTGTCTTGGTGTCGGAGAACGAGATCGCGGCGGCCTTTCGCTTCTGCCTCGAGAAGGTGAAGATCCTGGCCGAACCGGCGGCGGCCGCTGCGGTGGCTGCTGTGCTAACGCGCAAGCTGCCCGCAACCTGCCGACGACTGGCCGTGATCGTGACCGGCGGCAATGTAGACCGGGAGGTCATGCTGCGCCTGCTGGGAGTGTAAGAACGGGTCGTGCTGGAAGGTAGGCGTCAGCCGGTCGTTCCTCACTGGCGAGGCGCTAAAACGAACCGGCTGGCGCCTATCTTCCGGCGTGTGACGACGAGTTTTCGAAGGAGTACGCACATGAAGATCTCAGTCCGCGCCTCCATGGCGCCAGGCAGCAGACTCGCGGAGAAGCTCTCAGCTCTGACCGAGTTGGGCTACGACGGCATCGAACTGCACGGCGACGTGCTGGAACTGAGCGACGACGAGCTTGCTCGGCACTTCGCGGGCAGCCCCGTCCAGCCAAGCGCCATGGTCGGCTCTCTCCAACTCCTCAACCCGACCGCTGCGGTGCGCCAGGAAGGTCTCGCCGAGATGCGCGCGCGGCTGGCAACGGCAAAGCGCCTCGGCGCTGCCGGCGTTATTATCGTCCCCACCTTCGCCACGCGCCCGGAGCTGCCGAACCTCTGGCCGCTGACCGATCCCCTGAAGCTGCAGTGGGACCTGCTGGTGGCGGAGCTGAAGCTGATCGCTCCGGACTACGAAGCAGCGGGCATCCCGATCCTGATCGAGCCGCTCAACCGCTACGAGACCCACTTCATCAACCGGCTCGAGCAAGGCTGCCGAATGTGCGACGAGGTCGGCAGCGCTGGCTGCAAGATCATGGCGGACTTCTTCCACATGAACATCGAAGAGCCGGACATCGCCGCAAGCATTCGGGCGGCGAAGGCGCACCTCGCCTACATCCACGTCGCCGACTCAATCCGCCTGCAGCCCGGCACAGGTCATCTCGACTTGAGGCCCGGCTTCCGCGCGCTGAAGGACATCGGCTATGACGGCTGGCTCGGACTGGAGTGCGGACTGACCGAGCCGAAGGACGCAGCATTGCGTGAGGCGCTTGAGCTGGTGAAGCGCGAGTGGGAGGCGGCGTAGCCGGTTGGCCGAAGCGTCTCTCCGCGCATGGAAACCTCCACGCTCAAGTACCTCGCCATCGACCTCGATGGCACGCTCCTCAACGGCCGGAGCCGGCTCACCAGCCGCAGTCTCCGCGCCCTGGAGCGGTGCGTCGAGCGCGGGCTGTACGTCGGCATCTGCACCGGTCGCGGCGTGATGACCTGCCGCACGCTGCTGGACTCCGTCCCGTTCAACGCGCCGCACATTGTCCAGGGCGGGGCGCTCCTCGCGGAACCGCACACCTGGGAGCCACTGTTCTACGGGAACCTGGCGCCGGAGCAGGCAGCGGTGGTGGTTGAGACCGTACGCCAGTTGGGTCTGCCTCCAGTGGCCTACGAGGCGATGCCTGATGGGTACCGGTTCTACTACGACCGACTTGCGCCGATCCCGGAGCCCATGCAGCTCTACCTGGACTTCAACCGGCTCCGCCAGCGCGAAGTCGCCGACGTGGCCGAACTCCTCACCGGGCCCGCCGCGCTCATCGCCACCGTCGGGAAGCGCGAGACACTCGTTGAGCTGGACGCCGCGCTACACCGGGTCCTTCCGGGCGCCAGCATCATCAACGAGTGCAACCGGACCCACCCCGACTACGGCGAGCTGTACGTTCTGCCCACCGGCTGCGACAAGGGAACGGCGCTCCGCCGCGTGTGCGAGCACCTGGGCGTTTCGCCGGCCGACGTCATGGCGTTCGGGGACAACCTCAACGACCTGGAACTGATGCAAGCGGCGGGCGTCGGCGTTGCAGTGGCGAATGCCGTTGACGCAATCCGAGAGGCGGCGGACATTGTGACCGCCTCGAATGACGACGACGGCGTGGCGCTGGCGATTCAGGAATACGTGCTCCGCGACCAGCCAGCGACCGCCTGCGACTGACCGCTGATCTCCGGTCTACTTCCCCGCCGGCACGAAGAACGCCACCTCGTCCAACCAGAGCACGTTCTGCCCGGGTTCACCGACAGCGCCGGACATGTCGATGAGCGTCACTTGTTTCAACTGGTCGGGGTCCAGCTTGCCGTTCTCGTCCACTTTGTCGTCTGCCAGCGTGAAGTCGGCCAACCGCAACTGGTGCTGCTGCCACTTCTCGCCGCCGCTTGCATCGAGTTGCAGGTTGTATCCCGAGCCGTCTCGTTCCTCAACCGTGACCATCAGCTTCGCGTCGAACTTGGACTTGAGCGAGAACCGCAGCTCGGTGGCACCGGTCAGCGGCACGTTTCCCCAGAAGTGGAGCAGAGCAAAGAGGCTGGCCTCCGGCGCGAAGTAGCCGCACTGTAGCGCGCCCTTGCCAGCCGCCGCCTCCTTGTCGGTGAGGCTGATCGTCGTCCCCTTGTCCATCGTGATCTTCGGCTGCCCGCCCCCGGCAAACCCGGACAGCGTGAGGCCGATCCAGGCCGGCGCGCCCTGCTCGAAGTCGTCTATGTAGACCAGCTTGCCGCCGGCCCCGTCCTTACTGACCTGGCGCGCCGGGGGGTCTTGGTCGCTGGCGAGGAGTTCGTCGAGCCAGAGCGTGCGCGTCGCCCCCGCCTCGGCGCCCAAGCCGCCGAACATGGCCGCGGCATCGATGAAGCCAATGGAGCCGACCTGGTTGCCATCAAGTTGGCCATTCTCGTCCTTGGAGTGCTCGTCGAGCGAAAAGTCGGTCAGGCCCAGCTTCACGAGTTGCCACGCACCGCCCGAGGTGAACACAGGCGCCATGTAGCTCGACCCGTCGCGCTCCGAGAGATTCAGGGCGATCATCGAGGGCTCGCTGGTCTTCATCCAGACGCTGAGGGATCGAGGGTCGTTCAGACGCAGTGACAGGGACCCCATCAGCGCCATCGGGCCGTTGCCGACGACTTGGTAGTGATACTCCAGGGCGCCCTTGCCTTCCTTGACGTTCTCGGGCTCGGAGGTGATCTTCAGGCTGTCGCCGGCATCGAGTGTAAGCGGGTCCTTCTCGCCGACGCGCACAGCCACCCAGCGACCACTGAGCTTCTCGAAGTCGTCGAGCACCGCTTGACCGCCTTCGATGGCGGGGCTCGTCGCGTTTGGTGAGCACGTCACCTCGTCAACCCAGAGCGTTCGTTGGGGCTCCTTCACTTCCGCGTTCTGCACGGTCAGCGCCTCAATGTCTATCAGTCCCATGAGCTGAACTTGGTCCACATCCAACGCACCGTTCTCATCCTTGGAGTCCGGCGCCAGTTGCATGTCCGCCAGATCGCACGTCACTTGCTGCCACTCGTCCGCCAGCGCGCGGAAGGTCGTAAAGTAGTTGGACCCATCCTTCTCGATGAATCCCAGTCCGAACATGCCCGACCGTGAAGCCCTCGCCCAAAACGAGACCGACTTCGCTCCAGCAACGGACAACTCGCCGCGCAAGACGATGCTCATTACGCCCTTCTTCAGCACATACTGGTACTTCAGGGCGCCCTTCCCTTCCTTGACTGCTGCGGCGTCGGTCTCGACGCTAAGACCGTTGCCGCCGTCCAAGCTCTGCCAGCCTTCGACGGACTGGTCGAAGCTGAAGACCAGCTTGCCGTCGGTGGCCGCGATCGGCTGAAAGTTGAGCCCGGCGAAGTCCTGTGCCAGTGCCGGCGCTGTGAGCGAAAGTGCCACGCATAACAGGGCTGGCCAGAGCTTGGGCGTCCCGCGGCTGCGTGACGTCGCTGCGCAAGGGGTGCTGCCGGGCGACGGTATGGCTGTTGTTTGCTGGTAGTACACTGGGTACACCTCCTGAGCTTGCCGGCCGGATGTGACTCGCTCACAACGCGCCCCCCGCCGGCTGCCCGCTTCTCCAGCCCTATACACGGCAGCCGGGCTGAAGGTTTCGTCGTGCGCGTGGGCCGCTCACGCGCAAGTCGCCCGCAGTTGTTGCAGGAAGTACCGGAAGTTCTCCAGCGGAACGTCGGGCGGCACCGAGTGATCCACTGCGGGGAAGTACCCACCCATGTCGAGCAGGCGCTTGACCTTCTCAACCTCCCGGTCAATGGCCGCTTTGTCCCGGGCGAGAACGCGCTTGTCGACGCAGCCCGCGAAGACAATGCCATCGCCGTACCGCTGCTTGAGCGTAAACGGGTCTCCGCCTGCTGCCACCTCCATGGGTGAGAAGCCGTTGATCCCGACTTCCCTCCACAGAGGGATGAGTTCGTCGATGTTGCCGTCGCTATCGACGAAGATGGTCTCCACGCCGTTCGCCCGCAGCACGTTGCAGAGCGACACGTAGTGCGGCTGGAGGAACTCCCGGAACATGGCTGGCGACAGGAACGCCCGGCCCTTGAACGCGATATCCTCGCCGAACGAGGCGAAGTCAAACTGCGCGTGCGCGATGAACCGCTCGACGAGCCGCAGGAAGAACGGCTCCAAGTAGTCCAGCATCGCGTGGACGAACTGCGGATCGTCATAGAAAAGCAGGCACAGGTTCTCGGGTCCCACCCACCGCTGCAGCGTGTGCCCGAAGAAGCTGCCGGGACCGATGCCCAGCGGGTGGTCGCGGCCCTCCCACCGTGCCTTCGCCGCTTCCCAGTTGGCGGGGTAGCGCGCAGGCGTCTCAGGGTCGAGGCGCCGTTTCAGGTCTTCGAAGTCGCCGCGGCACTTAACCGGGAAGTCCAGCCACTGCGGCATCTTCGACTGGCCGTGCGCCTTGAACACCCGCTGCGTGATCCCCAATCGGTCGCGCACGATCTGTGTGTCGTCCCCGTCTTCGAGGACGACTTCCTCGAACGGCGGGACGAACGAGTACGGCCCCCCGCCGGTGAACTCGATGCGGTCAAGCCCGAAGAACGTCAGCGGGTCGGCGTCCGGCGGCATGCCCTCTCGGCGCCAGCGTTCGAGCGTCTCCTCCATGAACCAGGAGTAGTTCAGGTTGAGAGGCAGGAACAGCTCGCCCTTGAGTTCACCGCGGGCGATCTTGAGGAAGCGTTCTCGTCCGGTCATGAGCTGTGGCGCCTTGTGTGAGGGAGTCTACTTGCGTCGCGCTCGATTCTCGCATACGCCACGTGACGGCGCAAGCCCCGGTCTCCGACTCCCTGAGAGCGCTCCCGTAGGATAAAGCGCAAACTCTGCGAGTTTGACCAGCTTTGTCTCCGTTCCTGCGCGCCAGCGTCGTGGTCGCAACTCCGTGACACGGACAAAGCTGGAGCTTTATCCTACGGGGGTGTACAATGGGCGGACGACTGCAGCCGGGGCACAACCAAGGAGGAACTACCCGATGGCAGACAAGCTGGCCCTGGACGGAGGAACCCGCGCAGTTCCCGAGGGCATGGTGCAGGCGTGGCCGCCGCTGACCCAACAGGATCGGGAGGCGGTGCTGGCGGTATTCGACAGCGGCCACCTGCACGGCACCGCTGCCCCCCGCGCACTGGAACTCCAGGACAAATGGGCGGAGTACTGTGGCGCCAAGTACTGCCTGGTCACCAACAGCGGGACCGCGGCGTGTCACATGGTTGTCGCCTCGGCAGGCGTCGAGCCGGGCGACGAGGTCCTCGTGCCGGCTTTCACCTTCTGGTCGACCGCGGCAGCCGTGCTTCACCACAACGCCATTCCCGTGTTCGTGGACCTCGACCCGAAGACGTTCACCATCGACCCGGCGCTGATCGAGGCGAAGCTAACCGATCGGACGAAGGCGATCTTCCCGGTGGACATCCACGGCATGCCCTGCGACATGGACGCGATCTTCGAGATCGCCCGCCGGCACAACCTGGTCGTGATCTCCGATTGCTGCCAGGCGCACGGCGCCAAGTACAAGGGCAAGACCGTCGGTTCCGTCGCCGACGCCACTGCCTTTAGCTGCAACCGCTCGAAGAACCTCTCCGGCGGTGAGGGCGGGCTCTACACCACCGACAACGAAGACTGGCGCAACTACGCCAACCGGATGCGCGAGTTCGGCGAGGTTGTCCTTCACGGCAAGGAGCGGGAGTACAACGCGTTCGGGCTTGGCTGGATGTACCGGCCTCACGAGTTCGTCAACGCCTTCATCCTCAGCCAGTTGACCCGCCTGGACGAGAACAACGCCAAGCGCAAGGAGTTCGCGCAGTATCTGACGGCCGAGTTGGCGCAGCTCCCGGGGCTCGCCGGCCCGTACACGCCGGACTACGCCGACCCTGTCTACTTCAGCTACGTCGTCGAGTTCCGGCCGCAAGACCTCGGTCTCGATGTGCCTGTTGCGCATTTCAAGCAGGCTGTCCAGACCGCCCTGCGGGCCGAAGGCATCGGCCTCGGACAATGGCAGACCATGCCCGTTCCCGCGCAGGACGTCTTCCAGGAGAAGAAGGGCTACGGCAGAGGATGCCCCTGGACCTGCCCCTTCGGCCGGGACGTCGAGTACCGCGCCGAGGACTATCCGGAGACAGTCAAGTTCATCGAGTCCCACTCCTACCTGAGCGGCGTCCACCCGCCCAACGACATGGCGCTCATGGAGCGGTACGTGGAGGGGATGCGAAAGGTAGTGGACAACATCGACCGGGTGATGGAAGCGACTGGTTCCTGAGGAAAGTGGTTCATCCGGCAAGTGTGTAATCGCCCTTAGCCCGGAGGGCTTGCCGTGCGTTGCAGCCCGGTGCTTCAGCTCCGGGACCTCCGGGGCCTGTGGGTCCCAGCCCGTTTACGGGCTTGCCCCGGTTCAGCCATTGGCATCCGGTTCTGCAGGCAGTGAAGCCCGTAAACGGGCTGGGCGGATGGGAGATACCGCCGGGTTCCCGGCGCTGAAGCGACCGGGCTGTCAAGGGCAAGCCCTCCGGGCTAAGGGCCTAACCTGCACTGCATCTCGTGGCACCAACGAAGCCTCGTGGTGGAGTAGGTACGCATTTGCCGGATGATCCGGAGAAGTGCGCCCGTCCGTTTCCGCTTTGGGCAGTCAGACAGTCTTACTCTCGCAGGACATCCCCCGAGGACTGCCGAATGCGCGACGCGAGACGGACAAGCCGGCCGTGGTTGACTGACCCGGCGCGATGGGGAACCTGGGTGGGGAGTAACAGCGCCGCGACTCGGCAGGCCCCAGCCGGTGCTGGGAATGGACAAATTGCGCTGCTTCTGGTACTGTAGTGAGCAGTCTACCTGCCGTGGGGCCGTGCGGCTTTGCGAGTGCAGGCGACTTGACACCGGAGGGTGCAGGCATGTCCCGCTCAGAAACGGTCGTCGAGACCAAACCCCAGGAGCTGTCGGCTGTTGGGTTCCTGGATGAGTTCATGTGGATCCACGAGCAGATGGAGGATCGCCTGTTCGCGTTCATCCTGGGTGCCGGCGCGTCGGTCACCTCGGGCATTCCGGCGGGCGGCGCGCTCGTGCGGACGTGGCTTGAGGAGTTGCGCCGACTTGCCGTCGGAGATGACGACTCGCTGACGCTTGAGACCTGGGCAACTGAGGAGAACCTCGGGATCCCTTCGTTCAGTCTCAAGGAGGCGGCGTCGTTCTACCCGCAGGTGTACGATAGGCGCTTCGGCCGCGACCCGGAGGTCGGGTACGCCTACCTGGAGAACGCGATGAGCCGGGCAGAGCCGAGTATCGGGTACTCGATCCTCGCCACCGTCCTGGCGGAGACCCGCCACAAGGTGGTCATCACCACCAACTTCGACAACCTCGTGGCGGACGCATTGTCGATTTACACGGACACGTTCCCACTGGTCTGCGGACACGAGTCCCTGGCCGGCTTCGCCCGCGTCAGACTTCGGCGCCCGCTCGTCGCGAAGATCCACAGGGATCTCCTGTTGGCGCCCAGGAGCGATCCCGCGGGGACTGCCAAGCTCGGAAGTCCCTGGACGGACGTGCTGGGCAAGCTGCTGGGCGAGTACACGCCCGTCGTGATCGGCTACGGCGGGAACGACGGTGGGCTCATGGGCTTCCTCGAATCGCTGGCGCCCAACCACCTCCGCGGCGGGATCCACTGGTGCTACCGCAGCCAGGACGGCAAGCCAAACGGCAGGATTTGCTCCCTGGTCGCGGAGCACAGTGGAGGCCTGGTGCCCATCGTGGGGTTTGACGAGTTCATGATCCAGCTTAATGAGCGATTCGGCTACAAGCTGTTGGCCGAGGAGATCGAGCGCAAGGCCTCTGCGCGGGCCAAGCGCTACCGGGAGCAGTTCGAGAAGTTCCAGAGCAGTCTCGCGCAAGGCAAACGTGACCCGGATGCGGAAGAAGCAGCAAAGCCCATCCGTGAGGCGCTCGCTGCGACGGTGGCGCGGGAGGGTGGCTGGTGGTCATGGGAACTCAGGGCAAGCGCGGAGAGTGATCCTGAGAGGCGAGAGCAGATATACCGGCGTGGACTGGAGCAGTTCCCCGACAGCGCAGAGCTCACCGGCAACTTCGCGGTCTTCATGTATAAGGTACACAAGGACCACGACGAAGCGGAGCGGCTCTTCCGGCGCGCGCTCGAGTTGGACCCGGGGAACGCCAGACACACCGGCAACCTCGCGGCCTTCATTGCCGACATCCGCAAAAATCACGACGAAGGGGAGCGGCTCTACCGGCGGGCGCTCGAATTGGACCCGGAGCACGCCGCGAACACCAGCAACTTCGCCGAGTTACTGCTGGTACGGGGTCGATTCGACGAGTGCAAGCAGGTACTTCGGCGTGCCTGGTCTCTCGCCCGCGACGACGAGGGACTGGTGCCGGGAGCAGTGCTGCTCTACTGGTGCTTGGTCACGCGAGCGGAGGACCGCGACGACGCGCCTGGGCTTGGGCGACTGAAGGCGCTCCTCCAGGCCGGCTTCGTGAGAATGACAGGGTCCTTCGCTGACATGCTCGCGGCGGTCGAGCCGCGGCTCTCCGCTGACGACAAGCGGCTTTACCCCGCTCTGGCCGAGGCCATCCTTGACGACGCGAAGGTGTGCGAACTGGACGAGTTCGGACGCTGGACCGAGGTCGAGCCGATCTCGCTTGATGAGCCGTGGGATATGTCGTGTTGAGGGCGGTTGCGGCCATCTCGGGGGTAACGACACACCCGGCGCATGACCGAAGGTCTCCGCCTTGACGTCTCGCACGGTTCCTGGAGACCTGCGGTCAGGTAGGGTGACCTCCGCCGTCAACGCCGCCGAGATCACATCGGACTCGCCTGCCTCGGCACCGGAGCCAACCGAAACCCCGCCGCCGCCCGCGGCGACGGGCTGCTGTTTTCCTACCAACTCTACAAGACCGCCCACGTAACGTCGCTGCGGTAGGGAGCGGTCGCCAGTGGGAGCTACAGGGGACGACGGACGAACCGCCGGCCCTCCCAGACCATCACTTGCAGGTCGCCTTCGCGGACGAAGCGGACCCATTCGTTCTGGTTCAGCCCCTCGATGATCCGGTAGGTTTGGGGGCCCCACGGGACCATTCGGATGGCGCCTTTGACCTCGATGGTGAGGACGGCGTCGGGGTTGCGGCGGATCATCACCTTTGTCCCGCCGTTGGGTGGCTCGTAGTCGCCGACCACTGAGTCCTGCTCCCGTCCGTCCGCCTCGCTCGCGATCAGCCGGAGCAGCGGCAGTTCGAGCTTGCCCAAGTCCGCCTCCCCGTTCGCCGCCAGCGCGATTCCCACGCCCACATCGGGTCGAATGACGATCAGCGACCGGTAGTCGTTGACCGAGCCTCCATGCACCCACCGCGGGACGCCGCCGCCCCACTGATAGTGCCAGGCGAGGCCCATCGCCGAGCCCTCGCCAATCGGGAAGTGCGGAGTGAATAGCAGTGCGCGAACGCCGACCGGGACCGCACCACTCGGCGGCTGGCAGAAGTGCGCTTGGCCGAACCTGGCCACGTCCTCCACCGTCGAGATCAACTCCGACGCTGGCGCCTGCGCGCCGAAATCCCACACGAAGTCGGTTCCCCGCGTCAGGTGGTCCTCGGTGCGGTGGTACCCCGTTGCGACGTCCGGGCGCGAACGCAGCTCGGCGAACCCCGTGTCGTCGAGCCCAAGGGGCTTGAGGACGCGTTCACGCAGCAGCGCGCGGTACTCGCCGCCGGCTGCCCGCTCCAGCGCGGCGCCAAGCACGGCGAAGCCGAAGTTCGAGTACCGGTACTGCAGCCCCGGCAGTGCCGTCATCCCCGTATCGCGCTGCCAGGCCAGCAGCTCGGCCAGCGTGTAGGAGTGGAACTTCCCGCTGGCTTTCGTGCCGATCATGTCACGCGTGAAGCCGGCGGAGTGAGTCGCTACGTCGAGCATGGTCACGGCTCTACCGTCCGGCTGCGCGTAGCGGGGCTGGAACTCGGGCAGGTACGTGGATAGCGGCGCCCTCAAGTCGACCTTGCCGTCGGCGACGAGCTGCGCCACGAGCAGCCCGGTGTACACCTTGGTGACGGAGGCGAACTGATAGCGCGTCGCCGCCGTCGCCGGTCGCTGCGACCCCACGTCGGCGAGCCCAAAGCCGCCGGCCCACAGCAGCCCGTCGCGGTTGACCGCGGCAATGGAGACACCCGGAGCAGCTTGCTCCTTCAGCCAGCCGTTCACCAGCTCTGTGACGGGCGGGGGGATCGGTCCGACGGGCGCCGCGAGCCCGCGGGCGCCAGCGATTTGGAGAGCGAGTGTCAGGAGCATCAGCGGGGGCCTTTCCGTGCCGACATGCCGTCGTCGGGAAGGGTCTTGTTCGACAGGCGCGGCACCGGGACCTCTTGCCGACCTTCTCGCCCGCAGGCCGCGCCCGCATGGAGTCCCCGCTGACTCAGCCGACCGTCCGCGCAGTCTCGAGGCCGTTGATTACGCCCACGAGTTTCTCGCCCTTGACGGCGCGGGCGACGTTGTCCAGCGTCCCCTGGAACCGGCCGGGAATCGGCAGCGAGCCGACGGCAATGTGGGGGGAGGCAATGACGTTGGGCAGGCCGAGCAAGGGGGTGTCCTTCGGGGTGGGTTCCCACTTGAACACGTCCAGCGCGGCGCCGGCAAGGCGACCGCCCTTCAGGGCGTCGTAGAGGGCTTCCTCGTCCACCAGCCCGCCACGGGCAGTGTTCACGAGGTATGCCGTCGGCTTCATCAACGCAAGCGTCTCGGCGTTCACCATGTCCTGCGTCTCAGCGGTGTGCGAGGCGTGTAGACTGAGGAAGTCGGATTCCCTGAACACTGTCTCCAGCGGCGCGTAGGTGCACCCGAACTCCCGCTCCTCGTCCGCCGAAGCAGGATGGCGCGTGTAGTAGATCGTCCGCATCCCAAAGCCCTTGGCGCGCTTGGCCAGTTCGGCCCCGGTGTCGCCGAGCCCGATGATGCCCAGCGTCTTGCCATACACGGATCCGATGCCCTCGACGCCGGTGTAGTTGTAGTGGTACTCGGTGGGCGTGGTCTTCACCGGCTCGATGCCGAGCTTCTCGTAGTAGCCGTCTTTCACGCGCCTGTCGGCTTCGAACAGCCGCTTGGACAGCGCCAATAGCATTGCGAAGGCGTGCTCCGCAACGCCGAAGTGGCTGGGCGCCGGCTCCACAATCACCGGCAACCCGAGAGACGTCGCGCCGTCCACGTCAATCTGGTGGTGCCGCGTCCCCAGCTTCTGCAGGAACCGGATCTTCGGGGCGCCCTCGAAGGTCTCTCGATCAATCGGCCGCCGCTGACCCGCGCCGCCGAGGACCAGGAAGTCCGCGTCCTTCAGCAACTCGAGCAACTCCGCCTTGTCCTCCGACTTCGGCTCCGCCAGCTCCACCTCGTGTCCCGGCAGGGTCTGGCCGATGTTCGCGTGGAGGAACTCGTCCATCTCCTCGAAGTAGTGGTCCGGCGTCTTCTCGGCCATCACGACTCTGAGGGTGGGCATGTCCCCGTCTCCTTCCTTCCGTTGGCGCGTTCCGCGCCTTTGCGGTTATCATTCTTGCTGCGATGAACGCAGTCCTGATCGGGATGAAACACAGCGGGAAGAGCACCCTCGGCGCGGCGTTGGCTGCCCGTTGGCAGTGCCCGTTCCACGATGTGGACCGGCTGATCGAGTCCACGTATGAGTGTGACGCGCAAGAGCGCCTGACGGTTCGCGAGCTGCTTACCCACCACGGCGACCAGCGGTTCCGCGAAGTTGAGGGACAGGTGGTTTGCGAGCTGTACTTGCGGCTGTGTGGCTCCGAAAGGCGCAACGTCATCTCCCTCGGTGGGCGGACAGCGCTCAACGAGGCGGTCAGCCAGCTCCTGCCCGATATCGGGACGCTCGTGTACCTCGACGTGCCTGCAGAGGAACTCTTCGCCCGCATCGAGCGCCGGGGACTGCCGCCGTTCCTGCAAGGGGAAGACCCCTTCGGGCAGTTTCTCGCGCTTTGCCGGGAACGGCAGCCGCACTTCGAGCGGTTGGCAGAGCTGGTGGTTCGCTTGGCCGGAACAGACGAGCAAGAGGCGACTGCACTGATCTCCGACCGCTTGGAGGAGCACTGGAATGCCCGGGAGTAGCTTCGGACACCTGTTCCGGATTACCACGTTCGGCGAGTCACACGGCGGCGCTGTTGGCGTCGTCGTCGATGGAGCGACACCCGGACTCGAACTGTGCGAGGCCGACATCCAGGAGCAGCTTGACAGGCGCAAGCCCGGGCAGTCCTCGGTCACCACGCCGCGCGCCGAACCGGACACCGTGCAGCTCCTGTCCGGGCTGTTCGAGGGCCGGACGACGGGCACGCCGATCCTGTTGCTCCTCTTCAACAAGGATGCGCGCCCCAGCGCCTACAGCAGTCTCAAGAACGTCTTCCGCCCCGGCCACGCTGACTACACCTACCTCAAGAAGTACGGCCGGCGCGACCACCGTGGAAGCGGGCGCGCCTCCGGCCGCGAGACCGCCGGCCGCGTCGCCGCTGGCGCCATCGCTCGGAAGCTACTCGCCCGCCGAGGCGTCAGCCTCACCGCCTACACCTGGCGCGCTGCCGGCGTGCAGTGCCAGACTGTGCAGTTCGACCAGATCGAGAGCAATCCCATGCGCGCTTGCGACCCGGAGGCTGCCGTCGAGATGGTGCGACGCGTCGAGGCGGCTCGTGATCGCGGCGACAGTGTGGGCGGGATCCTCGAGTGCCGGATCAACGGCGTCCCCGCCGGGTTGGGCGAACCGGTCTTCGACAAACTGGATGCCGAGCTTGCGAAGGCCGTTCTCTCTGTGGGCGCCACCAAGGGCATTGAGTTCGGCAGCGGCTTCGGTGCGGTGGATCTGGCGGGCAGTGAGCACAACGATGCGATGGCTGCCGACGGGTTCGTCACCAACAATGCCGGCGGCGTCTTGGGCGGCATCTCCACCGGCCAGGAGATCGTGTTCCGAGTTGCTGTCAAGCCCCCGTCCTCCATCCGGGCCGAGCAGCGCACAGTGGGCCTGGACGGCGAGGAGACCGCCCTGAGCATCGAGGGGCGGCACGATCCCTGTATCTGCCCTCGCATCGTGCCAGTCATCGAGGCCATGGCAGCGCTCGTCTTAGAGGATCACTTCAAGCGGCAGGAAGCGCTGCACGCGTAACGGGTTGGGTCGCTCTCGCCGGACGCCCGAACTTGTTCGGGGGCTCTGTGCCAGACGTGCTCCCGACGAGCAGCACTACAGAGGTCGGGTCAGGAACAAGGCTACTGGGTCCGCAGTTCGATGCCCCCCGCAGTGCCCCCTCAATAGGCTACTGCGCTTTCTCCCGCCCGCGGTAACTTGCCAAGCGCCCCGCTGTCGAACCCAAGCAACAGGATTCAGTCTAGCGACAAGGTTCTGTTGGGGAGCAGCTCCGCTTACCGGCCAAAGATCGCGGAGCCTGTTTGCCTCGTTCTGCCGAGATTCCTTAATAGAGCGCGTTGGTGAGTGGTCTATCCGGCACGCACGCCCTGCCTCCCTTTGACTTGAGGTGATGCAGGATGTCTTGCCAAGCTGCAACCCGACCGGCTCACAGTCTACTTTTTCTCAGCGCTATTGCGTGTGTGGGTTTTTCAATACCACCCACCCTCGCGCACGCAGAAGAAAGTGCGCCACCCGTCTCCTCGTCGTGGAGTCCGGCGAACGAAAGCCTCACGGCAACGCCCGTCGCGGGCGCCGGGTCCGGGAACGCGGCCCTCCCCTCGCTGCAGGTGATCTCCACGGTCACCTCCAGGACGCTCAACGGTCTCCAGTGGCAAGCTGGCGACAAGTTCGAGGGCGTCGACCTGAGTGGCTCTCTGGGTCAGTCCCTGTCGCTGCGCGCCTTCACTGCCGCGACCGCCGCCCGCTCGCTGACAGCCGAGGCTGGGGACGGCGGAACGGGAACGCTTGCTCATGGCTCCGGGTCTGCTTTTCAGTTCGGGCAAGGGGCGCTCTCGGGAATGCACGCCCTGTCCGGCTGGTCACTGGACCGCGGTGGATCGGCGGCTGCGCTTGGCTTCGGCGGAACCTCCTCTGACGAACGCGTCGCCCGACAGCAAGCCACCTTCCAGAGCGGCGGGTTCTCTATCAACGCCGACCTCTCGAAGGTCGGCAGCAACTTCAGGGCGCCACAGTCGGCGGAGGGGCTGACCGCCCTTCAGTCCCAGGACTTCGGCTACTCTCTGGGTGCGCGACAGGGCACCGACCGGCGCGCCGTCAGCGCCACCTATCAGCCGGTAGCAGGTCTTGGGCTCTCCATGCAGTCGGAGCGACTCACCGGCGCGGGCAACGAATTCGGTCACGACCAGTATGGATTCCAGGCCGGCAACACCAGCCTGTCCTTCTCTCGTCTCACCGTTGGCAGTATCTCCTCGCAGCAGCTTGGGCAGGAGCTTGTCGGCAAGCTCAACGAGCACATGGCCGCCCGCTCGAAGCTCGGAGCTGCGCAAGACACACTGCTGACCGTCGCCAATGCCGCCGCGCTAACGGGGCTGCAACAGCAGGACTACGCCCTGACTTCTCAGTTTGGCTCAGGTCTCAAGCTCACGGCGGAAGGGAACCAGCTTGCCGTCGGCCAGGGGCGATTTGTGGCCCGCGATGAGAGTCTCAGCCTGGACAAGCTGCAGGTGAGTCACCGCACGCGCGACCTCTCCCACAACCTCACAGCCGCGCAGTTGACGGCCCTGGGTCACAAGGCGCTGGTGGGTCAGATTGGTCACGCCACCGAGGAGTGGACGGCGAACTGGCAGGCGTCGGATCGATTGAGCCTGCAACACTACCGCAAGGAAGACCTCCTGAACGCGACCGGCAATCCTACCGACGGCAGCACCACGCGCATAACCCAGAACAACCTGGTCTGGCAGCCCTCGGACTCGCTACGACTCACTGCCCTGAACCAGACTGTCGAGTCGGGGATCGCTTCGGGGCAGAGCGCGCAGGCGACGACCAAGACCCAGACCTACGGTCTCGCCAAGAGCTGGGGCGCTAACACCACCCTCGCACTCACTCGCAACATGACCGACACGCGAACCGCGGGCACAGCCGTCGCCTTCGACCAGACGCACGTCCAATTCAGCACGGCCCGCGCCGACCGCTTCAGCCTGTCTGCCGACCTCGATCGGCAAACGCACTCCCAAACCGGTGACTCACTTGCCACGAAGGCAGCGATTGCGTTCACTCCATCGCAGCGGCTTTCCCTCACCGCCAACACCGACCGGGTGAAGTCCGATGCCCTGGGCGCCACCGAGAAGACCAACTACGGCCTGGCCTACGACTTGGGCAACAACCGCAAACTGACCGCCGGTCTGGCGACCACCGCCGTGTCGGCCGCCGGTGCCACCAACGAAACGCAAACGCTCAGCTTCGCCCTGCAGCCCGCCAAGAACACCACCGTCACGTTGATCGATGCCCAGCGGACGCAAGGAGACACCTCCGTCGGCTTCCAGCGGCTGGACCTTCGCACCAGTCTGGGCAACTCGTCCTCGCTCTCCTTCCGCACCGACCGCGAGTCCATTGCCGACGGAACCGCCGCCCGAACCGACACGTTCCTGCTCACCACCAAGCAGGGCCCGTACACGATGCAACTGGGGCACAAGAGCCGCGCCGGCGCGGCCGGAGTCAATGACGGCGCGGCCTTCTTGCGCCTGGAGGCGGAGCCGATCCAGGGCACCAAACTCGCCCTGAGATGCGCCGGCGCCAGTGGACAGGGCACCGTCCCCCTGCGCGATTGGAGCTTCTCCACCAAGCTCGGGTCTGTCGAGCTAACTGGCAGCCACGTCTACAACAAAGGGAAGGACACCGCCGGCGACGAGATCCTCCCGGTAGCCAAGGCCTTCGACCCCCTCAGCACCGAAAGCTACTCGCTGAAAACCAAGCTCTCCGCCCGTTGGTCCATGGCCGCCGGCTTGTCCGCCAACGAGAACCTCCTCACGGCTGTCGGCACGCGGGAGAAGTCCCTCTCCTTCTTCACCAGCAACCAGAGCAAGACGCAACTGCAGCTCAAGTTCCGCCGCGGCACCAGCGTGGCAGCGGGCAACAGCCAGCACTATTCCGTCTTCGAGATGTCCCACTCCTGGAACCTGGCCGCCGATCGTCAGGTCACCTTCGCCGCCCGCAAGATCCACGGCGCTGGCGTCGAGCTGTTCCCCGGCGGCGAGTTCGAGGCCCAGCTCTCCGGTCAGTGGGCATTCTAAGCGGGTACTTGGGCCTGTGGTAACCGATCGAGCTGGAAGGAGCGGGCTGTGCAACTGGTCATCAACACATTTGGCGCAAGCAGCTCGAAGTGGCCGAGACGACCGAAGGCTTCGCCCTCGTCAACGCCTGGGTCGCCGCCAAAGTCCGCAACCAAGCTGAGTTTCTCGACGAACTGTGGCGCCGACGCGACGGCAAGGACGATCTGTTCGAGTCGCCCACGAAGACCCTCGCCGACTGTCGCGGAAAGCTCGTCGCCCTCGACGGCACCCTCGACCAGCACGCCGACACGCTCCGCGGGCTGGAAGGAACGGCCGGGCGCGCCTACTTCGGCTGCTTGAGCAGCCTGATGCCTGCCGAGTTTCAGTTCAGCGGCCGCAGCCGCCACCCCGCCAAGGACGAGTTCAACGCCTTCCTCAACTACGCCTACGGCGTCCTCTACTCCCACGTCGAGCGCGCCTGCATCCTCGCCGGACTCGACCCCTTCGTCGGCTTTTTGCACACCGACAACTACAACAAGAAGTCGCTGGTCTTCGACCTGATCGAGCCCTTCCGCATCCTCGCCGAGCGCGCCACCGTCCTGCTGTTCACCGGCCGGAAGGTGCGCAAAGACATGTGCAGTGAAGTCCAGGGCGGCATGACCCTCAACGACGCCGGCAAGGCCCTGCTGATCACCAGCCTCAACGAGCGCCTGGAGAAGACCGTCCGCTACCCCGTCAAGAGCGACTCCAAGCGCAAGCGGAACATCAAGCAACGCGACGTGATCCAGATGGAAGCCCACTCCCTCGCCAACCGGCTCCTCGGCCGCGAAGACCTGCCGAGGATTGTGGAGACGGAGGCGCTGTGGAGCGAGGACGAGGGCTGAAGGTCAAGGACCATTTGCAGAAACATGGAAGGCAGAAAGATGAAGTCCAAAGGGCCCTTGCCCGATCTTTCTGCCTGCCCTCTTTCTGTCCAATGCCCTTGCCCTTCATCTGTGATCATCTGCGCAATCTGTGGATTCCCGCCCTTGCCCTTGACGGAGGTGACCAGTGCTGACCTGGGTCGTCTACGACATTGCCAATGACCGCACCCGAACCCGCATCGCCAGACGCTGCCTGGACTTCGGTCTCTACCGCGTCCAGAAGTCCGTCTTCCTGGGTGACGTGGAACTCAACCGCCTCGACGAGATCGAGTTGTTCAGCAAGGAGGAGCTCGACGAAGACAACGACTCGGTGTACATTTTTCCGATGTGCAGGGAAGACTACGACAAGGTGCGAATAGTTGGGCAAGGCTTCTCGAAGGAGCTGGTGGCGGATGAGGTGTTGACGGAGGTGATATGATGACCATGCTCACGCGCACACAATGTGGTCTGTTGGAGGGGGAGCGCTCATGATCGATGCAATGCGGCAACTTGCCTTGGACTACGTGCGCCTTGAGTGCGGTGCCCCGGTCGACGATGATCCCGAGATCTGGTACCGCGAGTTGCGCGAGACCGACCCGGGGCGGCTGTTCCCGTGGCTGGTCGAACAGTCCGGCAAGGTTGAGTCGTACTACACGCTGTCGCCGCACCCGCAGGACCTGACGGCTGCCGTTCTCGAAGTCCACGACCTCCGGGAGGGCGATAGCCGGCGTTTGCCGTTCAACCAGCCCAGCGGTTCACAGTCGCCCGCGTTGGGACCGGTCGTCAAACGGACATGGAAAGCGGCGGACAAGACTGGTGGCCCTTCCTCGAAGATCCAAGGGACGACGCTGAAGGCGTTTGCCGCGATTGCCAAAGAGGAGGCCGAGTGGAGCTCGTACTTCGGAGAGGTCGCCGAGTGCTGGGCTCGGCCCCGGTGCCACTTCGGCGGGAAGCTACTGGACGAGGATCACGGCGAGAACGCCCTGGCGATTGCGGTTGGCGTGATCCCCGATACGAAGACTGTGTTCCTCGCCTACCGCGACGAGCAAGGACGGTTGCCGGGCGACGTGCCGGACTACGTTCAGTACCTGCAGGCCGTTCTGGCCGACACGAAGTACGCCACGCAGAGCATCCCGCAGGAGCAGGGCCGGACGTGCGCGCTTTGTGGTGCCGCGGAAGTGGCGGTCTACCCCAACGCGCTCAAGGGGGCGGGCATCAACCTGGCCAACGTGGACCGCGAAGGGGCGTTCCCTGGCGTGGACGCGGCGCAGGCATGGAAGGGCTACGCCACGTGCGGCGCGTGCGCCGACCTGCTCTACATCTGCAAGAACTACGTTGCCCCGGACTTTCTCGCCTCAATCGCGGGTGAACGGGCGCTCGTGCTGCCATATACCCAGCTCGACCCGACGCTTCGCCTGCGCTTCCTGGGCCGCGTCCGCAAGCTGGTGGCCGGGATCGACAGGGAGGAAGTTCAGACGCGAGAGCGCCGACTGCTGCAGCTTGTAGCTGAAGATCGCGCGGTTACGTCGCTCACGTTCCTCTGGGCTGACTTCGGTCAGTCACTCGAGAACGTCCGCGGCATCGTGTCCGACGTGCTGCCCACGCGGCTCAACCGACTGCAGGCGGTCAACCAGCAGATCAACGAGGCGAAGCACCCGGCCTTCCCGCAGCTTCCATTGGAGAACTTCAAGTACGACCTGCGTCTGTCGCTCCTCCGTCCGCTGCTGCGGCGCCCCGGCGATAACAAGGCGAAGGCCGTCAACGCCAGCAAGCGCTTGTTCGACCTCCGCCGCGACCTCGCCGCCGCGATCTACCACGGCACTCGGCAGGAACTCCGAGACTCCCGCTCGTCCCGCCGTTTCTGGGAGGAAATGCTCACCACCGCTCGGTGGCACCTGAACGACGCCGCGGAACGCAGCGACGCGGGGGGGTTGCTACACGAAGGCTGGTCCGACAAGAACAGCTCTGCGTACCTAACCCCGGCCGGCTGGGTGCACCAGCTTGCCAAGTTCCTCCACTATCTCAGACTGACAGAGGTGATGCCTATGCCCGGCGAGATCTACCAACCGAAGTGCGAAGCCCTGAAACCGTACTTCACTCAGGAGACAGCCCTCGACTCGAAGGAGAAAGCCTTTGCCTTCATCCTGGGGGCGCTGTACGGGAAGGTGATGCAGGTGCAGGCGGCGCGCGGCGTCAACGTGGGGGCGAATGCGCTGACTTGGCTCAAGCGGCTGACGCTCACAGGCGACGACTTGCCCGAGCTGTACATCAAGGTACGAGAGAAGCTCCTCGCCTACGAGACCGAGGGGAGCGCGACCGTCCGGCAGGTGGTGGCGGAGCTGGGCGAGTTGGGGACGCAGTTGCGGGACCTGACCCAACTCGACGAGACCCAAGCCTGCTACCACTTGCTCTTGGGGCAGTCTCTCGCCACGACCATCATGCCGAAGAAGCAGACCGACTCTCCGGACGAAGAAGGAGTGCAGGAATGAGCGACCAGATCCAGACATTGACCTCCCGACGTGAGTTCTTGTTCTTGTACGACATCAAGATGGGCAACCCCAACGGCGACCCCGACGAGAACCGCCCGCGGGTACTGCCCGACGGGACGCACTACGTGACCGACGTGCGCCTGAAGCGGTTCGTTCGCGACTACCTGAAGATGCAGGGCCAGGAGATCCTGGTGGACACCATCGAGGACAAGACGACCAACCTCACCGGGCGCGTCGCTGCGCACTTGGAGGCGCACAAGCTCAAGCAGTGCGAAGGTCGAGAGCTTGTTGACATCCTGTTGGGCGCGTTCATCGATGCGCGTCTATTCGGGAGTTCGTTCGCCTTCAAGAAGCAAGACAAATGGGAACCGAAGCCCGAACCCAAGACGCTGACAGGTGCCGTTCAGATCAACCACGGCGAAGTCCTCCACGAGGCCGAGGAGGTGGACATCCACGGCACGTCCGTCTTCGGCAGCGCCGAAGAGAAGTCCCAAGGCACCTTCACCACCTACTTCGGCCTTCGCTACGCCCTCATGGGCTTCAACGGCGTCGCGAACGAGCACAGCGCGAAGCTCTCGCGCCTGACTGATGACGACTACGCAACGCTGCTCAAGGCGATGTGGAACGGCGTCCGCTCGGCAGGCAACACCCGCACTAAGTACGGTCAGAACCCGCGACTGCTGGTCAGCGTGGCCTACAAGCCCGGCGAGGAGTTCCAGTTTGGCAACCTGGCCGACTACGTGTCACTGGCACCGACGACCGGCAAGCCGGAGAAGCAGTGGGCTTCGCCGGACGACTATCAGGTCGACCTGAGCAAGCTCGCCGAGCGCATTGGACAACAGGCGGCCAAGATTGCCGCAGTTGAGTATTGCGTGTCGCCGGATCTCCAGCTTGCGCCGTCGCTCAGCGACATGGACTTGGCTGACGTGGAGAAGAAGAACCTGGACTTCGACGGCTACTCGGCGTAGCGTCTGACCGTCAGCGTCGTCGGGCTCTTCGTCCCAACGGGACCGACCGGGAATAGCCCAGTGGCTTCAGCCCTGGGACGCTGGCGACGCAGGAACCTCCCCCAAGTCCTGCAAGGACGACTGATCGCCGTTCAGCCGTCCCTTCGGGACTATGACCATACTGGTGCGCCCGGAGACCCAGGGCTGAAGCCACTGGGCTACTTTCAGGCAGTCCCTTCGGGACGCACGACCACCCGCCACGGCGAACCGGACGCACCTGGAGTTACGGGTACCGACGGAGGGTACACCTATGGACGTGATCACCTTCGACTACTGCGCCCGCTTCGGGCACTTCCTGCGTGCCGAGGCGAACGCCAACGCCCCGACCTATCCCGTGCCGCCGCGAACGGTGCTGCTCGGGATGATCGGCGCTGTGCTCGGAATGCAGAAGGATGAGCCACAGGAGCTGCTCTCCGAGGCTCGTCTCGCAGTAGCCGGCGAGATCCCGCGGACGTTCTGGCACAAGACGAACTTGCGGAAGGTCCCGCCGGCCCCGTTGCCGTGGGTGGTAGAGCGCGACCAGAACGTCCGCGAGCCAGCAGCGAGCAAGAACACCATCCACCCCCAGGAATGGCTTTGGAAGCCGAAATATCGCGTGTGGGCCGGCTTGCGAGAGCCGTATCATTCCGAGCTGGCGCAACGGCTGACGGATCGGCGGTGGCACTTCTGCCCCTGCATGGGGCTTTCGGAGATGTTGGCTGACCTCACCAATGCGGAAGTCCGGCAAGCGGAGGAGCTGGGTAAAGGAACTCACCGTATCGGCACGGTCGTTCCCGGCGACCGCGCCCGGGTGGACACGATGGTTGCCTGCGCCGACGAACTCGCAGTCCAGACGCTCCGCATGCCGCGGGCGGCAACGCCGGACCGCGTGTTCTCCCACGCTACGTATCTGGTCGAGCGTGGCGGCAAGCCGATTCCTGTGGACACAGAGGCCGCCTGGCAAGTCGGCACGGACGTGGTGATGTTCCTGTGAGCGAGCTGCTGTCCCATCCCGACCGCACCCTCAGTGACCATGTGGCGGAGGTGCACGAAGCGGCCGACGCCCTCTGGGGTGCGCACAGCGGTCCGTTCGGCGAGGTCAACGCCGACGTTCGGGAGTGGCTCCAACAAGCGGTGTCGCTGCACGACGCAGGCAAGGGGAGCGAGGCCTTCCAGCAGTACATCGTGGCACCGGAGCGATGGCGCGGCCGGTCGGCAGAGAAGCGGCACGCGCCGCTGTCGATGCTGTGCGCGCTCTCATGCGCCGAGGAAGGCGGGTGGTCGTGGCAGACCGCGCTGGGTGTTGCTGCAGCCGTTGCCGGGCACCACTCCGGTTGGCATACAGGCGACGGACTTGAGAACCTACTCGCCAGCGATGACGCCGTTCTGCGAAAGCAGGTGGAGACGCTGCCGTGGGACAGCCTGTCGTCGGCACTGGGCACGGCACTGGTGCCGCTGGCGAGCTCTGAGGATCTTGTCGATCCGAGTCTGGATGTGCTGGAGGATTGCCTGGCCGAACTGCGCCGTCTCCCGCCGGACAGCGGAGTGCGCTACCGCCTTCGCGCGCAGCTCTGCCTGTCTGTGCTGCTGGAAGCCGACAAAGCGTTTCTCGCCCTGGAGCCGGAGGTCCGGGAACGCTACCTGATACGTCGACCGCCGAAGCTTGGCCCGGAGCTTGTGGACGGCTTCCTCAAGACGAAGCCCTCGACACCTCTGGACGGCGTTCGCCGACGCGCCCGGCACATGGTGTTGAGCGCACTTGACCACGCAGACGACGAACGCGTGCACACTGTCGCCTTGCCCACGGGCTCGGGGAAGACGCTCCTGGCGGCGAGTTGGGCGCTGCGGCTGCGGGAGCAGTTGACCGCCGAGAACCACGCGCCGAAGATCGTAGTCGTGCTGCCATACCTCTCCATCATCGACCAGACACAGAAGGAGTACACCGACCTCTTCCGTGAGAGCGCTCCCACCGGTCTGATCCTGCAGAGCCACTCGCTCTCGGAGCGCGTGGTGGATCCTGAATTGGACGGCAACACCAATGACTTCTTCGTGGATACCTGGCAGTCGGACATCGTCATCACCACCTTCGACCAGTTCCTGTACGCGCTGTTGGCTCCCGAAGCCCGGCACTTGATGCGGTTCCACAACCTGTGCGATGCGCTGATCGTGATGGACGAGATTCAGACGCTGCCGTGCAAGCTGTGGGACCCGCTTTCGCGGGCCCTGGAGCAACTCACCACTTTGGGCAACACACGCCTCCTCGCCATGTCGGCAACCCAGCCCGGGTTCCTGCGCGCGCCGTGTGACCTCACTCCCGAGCGCGGCGGGCTGTTCAGTGAACTTGGGCGCTACGAGCTGAAGCTCCGACACCGTGAGCCTCTGCTGCTGGAGGACTTCGTCGCCGACGTGGTTGGCCGGCTGGACGAGTGGGAGGGTAAGCGTGTGTTGCTCACCCTGAACACGCGCCGCAGTGCCCGGGTCGTCCGCGACGCGTTGGCCAAAGGGGGCGCCGAACCTCTGTACTTCCTCACCGCCGATGTGACACCGGCCGACCGGCTGGCAGCCATCGGCGAGATCAAGCAAGGTGAGCCCTGTATCGTCGTCTCGACCCAATGCATAGAGGCGGGCGTCGATCTCGACATGGACTCGGTGATCCGCGACTTCGCCCCGTTGGACAGCCTCATCCAGGTGGCGGGGCGCTGCAACCGGAACGGATGCGGCGAGCGAGGGACGATTGAGGTCGTCTGCCTGGTGGGCGACAACGGCCGGCAGTTCTCCTTGATGATCTACGACCAGGTGCTGCTGCAGACCACCCGGACTGTGCTGGGTGACAGTGCCACCCTCCCAGAAGAAGACATTCTCCCACTCACCGAAGCGTACTTCGAGATTCTCAAACGTGAGCTCAACCACGGCGAGGCATTCACCAAGGCATGGGCGCGGTGGGAAGACACCGAGTCCGTCCGCAGCCTGTTGCGCGGCGACAGCGAACAGGTGACCTTTGTGGTCGTCGAGCGCGACCCTGACCTCGAAGAGGCGTTAGAGCAGGTCACGCAGATTGGCGACCGGTGGGAGAAGCGGCGGGCCATCCGGCAGTTGGCGGGGCGCCTCGCCAAGGTGAGCGTGTCGGTCTATGCCAAGAAGGACCTGGATCCGCAGGACTTCGCAAAGCGAGACGCCACGGGCAACTTCTGGCTGCTGAACCGCGGCTACTACCGACCCGAGACAGGACTGCAACTGGCACCGCCCGAGGAAGAAGAAGCGTGGGGGTGGATGCTATGAGCCGGGTGCGTATCGGCTCAGTGCGACTGAACTGGACCGGACCCTACGATGGTCCTCCTGCGCCGCACCTGCTCCGCGGCGCCATTGGCGCCCGCTTCAGCGACAACCCGCTGTTCCATCAGCACGCAGAAGGTGGTTCTGTCTACCGCTATCCGCGCGTGCAGTACCGGTGGGATGCCGGGTCCGGTGTGATCGCCGGGTTCGGCGAAGGCGTCGAAGCCCTGCTCGACCTCCCCTGGCCCGGTCTGACGCTCCGTCTCGGTTCTCGGGAGATGACCGTGCTCGACGTTACCACCGAGTTGCACGAGCACAACATACAGCCCACGGACCGACTCCGCCGCTATCACTTCCGCTCGCCCTGGCTGCCCTTCAACCAGGAGAATTACGCCCGCTACCGGGCGATGTCGCCCCCCGAGGAGGCCGCCGAGCGCGACCGACTGTGCGTTGCCGGCATCCTGATGGCCCTTCGGGGATTGCAGGTCCAGTTCGAGCATAGGCTGTACGCTGCGTTTCACCCGAAGGCAGCAAAGCCGTGCCGCTACAAGGACCAAACCATGCTCGGCCTGCTGGGCGACATGGTCGCCAACGTGGATTTGCCCGACGGTCTGGCAATCGGTCGAGCCGTCAGCCATGGCTACGGTTGGCTTGTGCGGGAGAGCGAAGGAGTTCCTCAACCGACGGTCTAAGTTGGAGACGCGTGGAGAATCCTCAGCCATGACAGCCACTGTTTCGCCGCTCTTGCCCCGTTGCCCGGCTGCGCCGGTACCTGCGCGGGCCACAGGGCGCGGTTGGCGGGAGTTGTCGGCGGCGTGCCCTTTGGCGAAGGCCGCTGGTTGCTCCCCGCCAGTGACTGCCACGACCCCGCAAGCGACCTCCGGGCACCCGAAAGTCGCTTCGCGCACCCGGGAGGCTGCGTGTTGGTGCCGGGAGGTGGCTCGTTGGGCCCGGGAGGTTGCATGGCGGCGGTGGGAGGTGACTGGTCGGATCCGGGAGGTTGCGTGGGCGAGCCGGCAAGTGACTTGGCAGACCCGGGAGGGTGCGTGGGTGACTTGGGAGGTGGTTTTCGGGGTGCGGAAGGTTGTTGCTGACGGACGGGAGGTGAGAGTCAAACTTCGGGAGGTGCATTGGCGTGTGCTGGGGGCGGCGCTGCGGGGAAGGATGGTTCCTGGCCGTGGCGAAGTAGGGGCGCGGTTGGTGCCGGGCCTGTGCGGCCTGGGCGTGGACTATAGCGAGAGACGAGAGGAGAACGAGAATGCCGGATCGATTCAGTCTACATTTGGAGCGGGCCGCGGTGACGCAGGCGGCTATTGCCGAGGTGGGGCCGGTGGCGGATTTGCCGGCGGAGCGGGTGACTGCTCATGACGCGATGATCGACGACGTGCGGGCGAAGCAGGCTGCGGCTGATGCGGCGCACACGCTGTACATCGTGAAGGAGGCGCAGAACGAGGCGCTGTGGCGGGAGCTGTGGCTGAAGCTGCGCGCCTGGTACGCGGTGGCCAAGGTGACGGGTCCGGCGGAGGCGCGGGCCGGCCTGTCGGGGATCGATACCAGCCTGGGGTTCAAGCCTGCCAACGTGCGCAAACGGGCTGAGCAAACCCGAGCTGCTTTGGTGGGGTTCCCGGCCGAGTACACCGCTGCCGGACTGACGGCGGCCGATCTCGGCAGCACGATCACCGAGATGCTCGCCGCCGAGGAAGCAGAAGACGCGCTCCGCGCCACCTGGCGCAATGAAGATGCGACGCTCAAGGCGGCGGACACGGTGTTGGACAAGGAGAACAAGGCGCTCTACCAGGTCCTTCGCGTTTCCTTCCTCGAAGGCACCCCGGAGTGGAACGTCATCCAGGGAATCCCGACGACCCCAGCCTATCATGGGCACGACAATGACATTGTGGGACCGGAGGGGTGACACGGGGACGAGGAGACACGGGGACAAGGAGACTGGGAGACAGGGGGACAAGGCGAGACGGTGACTGGGTGAGCGAGTCTGGAGGCCGTCCTCGTCCAGTCTCCAAGTCCCCTTGTCCCCAAGTCCCGAGACTCCCGCTGCACCATGTCACCGCCTCAGGAAGCAACCTACCTCACCGTCACCCACCTCCTCGAACACCTCTACTGCCCCCGCTTCACGTACTTTGAGCACGTGCTGCAGATCCCGGAGCATCAGGAGAAGCGGTTCAAGGTGCAAAAGGGGCGGGAGGTGCATGAGGAGCGGCAGCACGTAAACCCCGGCTACCTGCGCAAGAAGTTAGGCGTGGTGCGGCGGGAGTTTGAGGTGGAGCTGGCGTCCATGGCGCACGGGGTGAAGGGCATTGTTGATGAGGTGCTGTGGCTTGAGGATGAGACGATGGCGCCGTTCGACTACAAGTTCGCCGAAGACCCGGGGCAGGTGTATGAGAACTTGCGGGTGCAGTCGCTGCTCTACGGGCTGCTGATCCGGGAGAACTACGGCAAGCCGGTCACCCGCGGGTTCCTGTGCTATACTCGGTCCAACTACCGCGTCGTGGAGATCCCGATGGCGGAGGAGGATTTCGAGCGGGCGTTGCGAATTATGCAGGAGTGCTTCGACATCATCCGCCTCGGGCTCTTCCCCGAAGCCACCAAGTGGACAGCGCGGTGCCCGGATTGCTGCTATCGGAATATCTGTGTGAGGTGATGGGTGTCACGTGTCATGTTTCACGTGTCAGGTGGCGCTCGGCACCCCGCCAACTCGACTCAGCCTCGTGCTGAATTATCGACCCGAGAGAGGAGTTCAAGACAAAGTCCGCCTCTGTGCGCCAGGTAGGCGGCTCTACGCGGACATCCAAGTCTGCTCAACTTACGAGATCGGCGCCAAATCGGGCGGAAACCGCCCTGACAAAGGAGGGAAGATGCGCAAGATCGGCTTACGAGAATCTCGACGGAATCGGCGCTACGCGCCGTTCAGCCGCCCCTGCGTCGAAATCCAGCCCCGCGGTCTGTCACCGACCACGATCCACCAGAACAAGGATTGAAACCAGATCCTGTTCGGGATGACCACCGGCATGTCCACCGTCACCGACCACGATCCACC
>Ga0210051_1000306_pt1 | contig 43072 bp, 43 predicted proteins | sample CryGey092014_all_FD_185464 | JGI IMG/M metagenome (GOLD analysis project Ga0210051, IMG submission 185464) | Groundwater microbial communities from aquifer - Crystal Geyser CG23_combo_of_CG06-09_8/20/14_all (SPAdes) (version 2) | ecosystem: Environmental > Aquatic > Deep subsurface > Groundwater...
TAATACTTTCAAACGGCTAAAACCAGGCATCAACTCAATCACAGGAGGATTTGATTTTCTTTATGACATAGATCTCCATTTTTTAAGCTTCCCGGCAGGCTTATCGCTCCCGCTCGCCCTGAAAACACCTTTCATCCGGTCAGGGATCAAACCCTCATCCATCTCAAAAAAGATATCTGCTTATATATGAACATCCCTCAGGTACTGCCGGGCTTGTCCAACCACAGGATAAGATCGTGGATCGCTGCGCTCTCACGATCTATCGTTATTCGTTCCCTTGTATCGCTGTTTTCGTTTCAACGCAGGAGGATATCGACTTTAGGGAAAAAAGCTACAAGGAGGACGATCTCTACACTCCGCTTGAGTATATTGCAGAGTCACTCTATTTTATTAATATTCCAAAGAGAACTGTCAAGCGGTGGTCTCCAGAAGGAGAACTCTTTTTTTCAGATTGGAGTTTCGATATCTGGTCAAAGGGAGGCAACTATGTCGCGTTGTTGCAGGATCACATTGGCCCAATCTTTGTCTATCGTGCAAAGGATTTTATTGAATCCGTTGATATTGATCCCCATTACATAATATACGGCAGAGAACCCGGTTCTGAAGATCCCGCTGCGGTGACAAAATTCATGGAGTGGAAAACAGATAACGTCCTTATCTATAGCTTGGCATGCTGCGGACATGAATCGGTTTACGAATATGACATCTTAAGTGGAAAATACAAGACACTGCGATCCGGTGAGATACATTATTCTGGTATTGCTTTGGGCACTTATCCTATACGCTGATGGCCGTTGCTACTGAGTTCTGGCCCGTTGTTCAACTCCCTGCAGGAGTACCCTGTCATGCCGTACAAGATCCTCCCTTCCTGTCAAAAAGCCATTCTTGGCTCCGTATTGCCCCTCCTTTTTGTGCTGGCCTTTTGCCTCCCCGCCCAGGCGGCCCCGACCAAGGGGATTCAAGTTGTCATTAAGGACCGTAAGGGGAATGACATCGGGCTGTACAAGGGAAGCTATGCTTTGTTGATTGGGGCTGCCCGGTATAGCGGGGGCTGGCCGAGCCTGACCAGCGTGACCCATGAGATGAAGACCGTGAAGGAGGCCCTGGAAAAGGCCGGTTTTGTGGTGGAGATGGCCCCGGACCCGGATGCGAAGTACCTGCGCAGCGCCATAGAGGGGTTTATCAACCGCTACGGGTATGATCCTGAAAACCGGCTGTTGTTCTTTTTTTCCGGTTTACCTTTTGCCGCGCCGCGGGCAAGGGCACCCGCCCCCGCAGGAAGGGCGATGCCGTTGCCCATGTCGCCCGCCCGAAAGGAGGGTCTGATGCTTGCCCTTCTTATGACCTCAAAAACTTATTCTTCTATGAATCTTCAGAGGTGATATGCTCCCAGGGATTGGAAAGAGACGCTCCGCTTTCCTTCATGTCTGCGATATTCCTTGTCACTACAATCAGGTTGTGGACTATTCCGGTCGCGGCTATGAGGGCATCAATCGCCGGCATTGATTTGCCTGCTCTTTGCGCTCTTCCTTGAATCTTCCCCCATTCAATCGCAACATTTAGATCAACCTCCAGTATTCTACCCAGGAACCGGCTTGCCAGGTCCTTTTCCACCCATCCATGAAGATGCCGCTTTCTGATCGTATCAGAAAGTTTTTCAATTCCATTATGAAGCTCTCCAATCGTCAGCACGCTGATGTAAAGATCATCCTCATCCCTGTCTCTGACCCATTCTACAACACTGATGGATGGTTTCTGCCGGATCATTTCGGAGATCACGCAGGTGTCCAAAAGGTATTTCACAACACATCCACTTCCCGGCTGGAGTTCTTGTCCCTGCTCAAGTCAAGGGGAGCCTCCGAAAGGGGAGAGCTTCTGAGGAAGGTCACAAGATCCGACTTGGTTTTTCTCAGGTTCTTATACTCCTCGACAGCCATAATCACGACGGATTCCTTTCCGTGTCTTGTAACAATCTGAGGGCCATCGCTACGGGCCTTTTCCACGAGCCTGCTAAACTTGTTTTTCGCTTCCTGCAGTTGCCATACGTTACCCATAGGTTGAACCTCCGGGTGAAAAGTTAGACTGTCTAGACAGTAATCTTTTTTTATCCTGAAGTCAAAAAGGGAATTAGGAAATGATGGAAATGAAAGGGCTGGGGTAATTGCTTGCCTCACTAAAAACTTTGAAACTGTGATATCATCCCTTTTCCCATCCGGGAGCCTGAGAGTAAATACACCACCTTCAGGCGGTGAACTATTTGTTAATCACAACGGCCTGAATTTATATGAAAATAGATAGTCATAGCGGCGTAGGCCGCTATCCAGTCCTTGCTCCGGCCTACGCAGGAATGACGACCTGGATTCCGGATCGAGTTCGGAATGACAGGCGGCATTTTCATGCTTCGTTGTGCCCCTTTCAGGGCATGACCGTTAGTGGAAAACTTGGACCCCATACTCTGGGAATCGTACATCCGTCGTGACAATGGGAATGCCTCTCAAAAGGGCTGTAGCAATAAGAAATCGGTCACAGGGATCCTTGTGGATAGGTGGGAGTTCTGTGGCTTTCACACAAATTTCGAGGTCCAATTCGAGAATCGAGAGATGATGGTTTTCCACAACCCCTGTGAGCCATTCTCCAGGCGGCATAGATAGTTTCAGCTTACCGGCCCTGTACTTGAGCCCAATTTCGAACCCGGAAATCGCTGACACCCAGACGACGGGGGAGGCATCGATCAAAGCCAGTGTCTCATTGCTGATTTTGCTTTGATCATGGGCCAGCCACAATATGGCGCACGTATCCAGGATCATCATTCAATTTCTCCCCATTCATCTTCGGACAAATCCTCAGTTGGATCATAATTGATGCCGATCTTTCTCAAAACAGGATGGTAATTGAGCCGGCTTGGCTTTCTATAGGGAATCAATTCGGCAACAGGCTTCCCGCTGCGGCATATTGTAAAGGATTTCCCCTCCCTTTCAATCTCTGCAAGGACTGCGGACAACTTTGTCTTGGCCTCGTGTACGTTCAGCATTTCCATTATGTAACCTCCATGCAAGCGGCTTGCTTAACCAACTTAGTTTAACCTCTTCCTGATAACAAATCAAGGACTCATGAAAAAGGAAAAGGAAACTGAGCCCAAATTCGAGTCATGAGTCCAACCCGAGCCAAGCTGCTATAAGGTCCTCTTCTAAATATTTTGCAGTTGCGGCGAAATCCTTACACGTTAACACCGATTTTCGCGAAGCTATAACCGTCATTGTAAGGGTTCACAGGTTCTGGGTTCAACGTTCAGGGTTAGGGACGCGGTCAAAAACGCAACATTGAACCTCTCAACCTTTGAAACCGTGAACGGTTACCAATCCGGAAACCAGTTGATTGCATGATCGCTTCAGTTGCCATTGAGTACGATATCCCGCTGCTTCATAATGACCGCGACTTCGACAATATTGCCAAGCACTCAAAGCTCAGAATCTATGATTGAAAATGCCAAATATACCGGATCAATGCTGCTGGGATTCGCTGGCCTGATAGACGGATTGAACGTAATGAGTCACTGGCGCTCTTTTATGTGAAAATACATCGTCATACCGGCGTAGGCCGGTATCCAGTCATTTATACCTGGATTCCGGATCAAGTCGGGAATGACGTGCAGCATTTTCATGTTTCGTTGTGCCCCAAAAGGACATGAGCGTTAGACCGGATGCGAGACTCCTTTCCTGAAGTGATCGTTGAATATGGACAGCATGTTGTTTCAGATGGCCGTGTATTCACTTCGGCTGGTATCCCCCGGCAGGAATCGACATGGCTCTAAAAGTAGTGGCTCGATATTACGGTGAGGATATTGCAGGAGCAGCGGCTGCCCATATGGGATATCCTTTTCCGATAAAAGTTGATTTTCGGCAGAGACTTCCTCGGTAGCGCCGGTTTTTTTACCGTTTAATGAACCCCGAGAGCAATTGCCCGAGTCCGGAAACAATACGACCCATCGTCTCCTCCTCCGGCATGGGGATCTTGAGATAGCTCTTTCCCGTGGTCTCATCCCTTCCCAGCATACCTTGAAAGGCCTTCTGAAGGGGTGGAGCGGCATTGCCGTACGAGGCGGATGGATTGCCGGCCGCAGAATGGTCTTCCTGCACCCCTGCAGGCATGGAAATAGATTTACTAAGGCTCATCAGAAACTGGGCGCCGCTTAACAGTAAGGTGTTGATGGCATCAGCCCCATTACCAGCGCCGGTTGCGGTCCCTGTTCCGGCATCGGCCTCATCTACTGGGCCGGGCCCAGAGATGGCTGGAACTCCGTCATCGGCTGCGCTTTCTCTAAGCTCGGCAGCCCGCTCATCTGCTGCGGCCTCTATTTGCTCCCGCCGCTCAGAGTCGGGGTCGGGCGCAGCCAGGGGCGCTACGGCTTCTTCCACGGACTCCATGAATTTACCCATTCCGGTCTCACCTACCATCACTGCGTTGGTCCCATCTTCGTCCAGGGCCCCGGTGAAGAGCGACTTCTTAAAGCGCAGCAAATCAAGGATGCGCTCCTCGATAGAGGCTCGGCTGATGAAGTTGACCACCCGCACAGTCCGGTCCTGACCCATCCTGTGGACTCGGCCGATCCGCTGCTCCAGGACGGCCGGGTTCCAGGGGATGTCCATGTTGATCACTACGGAGCCTTTCTGAAGGTTAAGTCCGACGCCTCCCGCGTCGGTTGAGAGAAACACCTTGCAGGCCGGATCTTCCTTGAACTTCTTCATCAATCCGCCTCGTTTTCTGGAGGGGACGCCGCCGTTTAGATGGACGTAACCGATGCCGTTTTTATCGAGCATTTTTTCAATCAGCTCGGTCATCCTAAGCCACTGGCTGAAGACCACCGCCTTTTCGCTTCCTTCGATTACCAGTTCACGGAGGATGACCTCAAGCTCATCAAGCTTCGGCCCATGCACTGTTTCATGGTCAACAAGATAGGTATTGTCCGCGGCCATGCGCATCATGGCCAGGGCAATCTGCATCCTCCGCTGGTCCGCCTCGCAAAGGAACCGGTAGCGCCGCCACTTGGCAACGAGCTTTGCCACGATCTCCTTGAATTCGTCATGCATTGCCTGTTGCTGAGGTGTCAGGGGCACCAGGAAATTCTGGTCAATGCGGGCCGGAAGCTCTTTGAGAACTTCGTCTTTTTTGCGCCGGATCATGACACTTTGGAGGGAGTGCCTTACCTTATCAAGGTCCCGGTAGCCTACAACCTTTCCTTCATCGCTCACTACCTGATGTGTGTGGACGAAGCGGTAGAGCGGTCCCAGATGGTGCCGGTCAACAAATTCCATGAGAGAATGCAATTCCTCGATACGGTTTTCGATGGGAGTGCCGGTCAGGACCAGGGCGAAGGGCGATTCCAGTTGCTTGACCGTCTTGGCGGTGCGTGTCTTCCAATTCTTGATCCTCTGTGCCTCGTCAAGGATGATAAGATCCGGCGCCCATTCCCGGATCCGGTCCATGTCTCTTGCCACCAGTTCATAGTTGATCAGTTTGTAAAAAGACTCGCTCCGGTAGCATTCCCGCCGCTGGTGATTCAGGCCTTCCACAACCACCGCCTTCCGTTCGCAGTACTTCTCGATTTCAGTCTTCCACTGGTACTTAAGTGAAGCGGGAGATATGACCAGGACCTTTCCGATTTTGAAGAGTTCAGCCATCAGTTCGGCTGCGGCGATAGCCTGGACGGTTTTTCCGAGTCCCATGTCATCTCCCAGCAGGCATCGGCCTGACCGGAGCGCGAAGAGCGCGCCTTCCCGCTGGTAGGGATAAAGGCTCGTCTTCAAAAGGCCCTCAAAGAGCGGACTTTTAATCCCGGCCGGAAGCCGCGCATCCACTACCGCCCGCCTGTGGGCTGCGTCCTGGCATTCGGCCACATAGGCCATAACGTCGTCATAGCAGCGCAGCTCGTGACCGTTACGGCCGGGCACTGCTTCCAGAAACTTGTGAAAATCCAGCAGACGATCCTCCCGCAATACGCCGCGATTGTCGAAGTAACGCTCTGCCAGGGCGTGGAGTTCTTTGGGGGCCCCCTGTCCGGCACGGAACCGGATCTCCCGCTTCAGGCCGTAGCTCAGCCAGACCTCCGACCACTGCGGGGCGTATCCCTTTTGCAGCAAATCCTTGGCCCCTGGCAATTGCGACAACCTGGCGAGGGTGAATTCTATGTGCTTGCAGGTGCCGAGGTTGTTGACGCGGTAATCGGGGCAGGAGCAGTAATTCATCCCCGGCTCTTCACCGCGTATGGCGATCTTATAAGTCTTACCCGATTCCGGATTGGTAAGGGAGTAATCCGAGAAAAAAGGACGTCCGCCTGTATTCTTCAGGATGAAATGCTGCTGCTCGCCAAACTGCCGGCGGAGGGCACGCTGCCATTCCTCCAGTGAAAAGTTATCAGGTTTGTGCGTGCGCGAGACCTTCTGTGGCTGAGTGGTTGCCTTTCCATTTTTAGGGGCCTTCGAGCGGTCAGCGGGCATCTCCCCGGCCGTCTTACTTTCCGGGAGCGATTCCGTCAAATATCCAAGTTTGACCTTGGCATTGGATTTCATGCAGCGTCCTCCATGATATTCGTAACTGCTCAGGTTGTCAGGTTCACGGTTAGTTGGCTTTCGTTTTTCATATTTCTTGAGATAGTTGATGAATCCAAGAATGGCAATCCTGGCTTCTTTGTTAAACGGTACACTTTCCGGGTCAATTCACGTGCCGGTCGTCAGGCCTCAATATCCTAAAACCGTTCAATCTTCATCGCTCTCTAACCTTGAACCCTTGAACTTTGAACCTGAGTAGTTGCGAAGATAGATAGTCATAGCGGCGTAGGCCGCTATCCAGTCCTTGTTCCGGCCTTCGCCGGAATGACGGCCTGGATTCTGGATCAAGTCCGGAATGACATCCGGCATTTTCATGCTTCGTTGTGCCCCGACAGGTCATGGCGGTTAATACGGAAGCATAGGGGGTCACAATTCGGCAGAATTTCCGAAAAAATCCCTTCGGCCATGGATCACACCGAGGATCTCTATCCCTTCAGAGCCGATCTCATAAATCAAACGGTATGAGTATACGAAAATTTCCCGTATGTTCATGTCTTCAATTTCTGGGACTACCCGTCCTATTCGAGGAGAGCGAGAAAGAAGCTCTGCCTTGTCCACAATCGTTTCTAGGACTTTGCCGGCGTAGTACTTTGAATCGAGAGCAATGTATCTATGGATCTCTCTTAAATCCCGTTTTGCCGGGGCTGACCATTTTACCATGTCTCGATTTCTTTCCTTAGCTCTTCAGTAGAAACCGTATCCCCTCTTTCAGCAGCCTCTCTCCCTTTTCTGACCTTATCGATCACGTAGAGGCGGTACATGATATCATCGATCTCCGCAGCGTCATTCATCTTGGAAATAGCGTTGACTGCTTCCTGTTTCAAGGATTCCATTGTTCCCTCCTTTTTCTTCTCAATCGGAACGGAATTCAACATGGATTTACGGGAGGAACGGAATAAGGGCAAATCCTGTGCATCCATGTTAACAGTCTTTTAATTAGCATGCCTGTCTTTTGCGGGCAAGGGTCAGGTAAATCGGCTGGCCTCAGCCTTTGGGACGGCCTTTGAAGATTCATTGGGTCGGAACGTCGCTGTGCGGCTGCATATTTTTTCTAGATAAAAATGGAGTCTGCCTAATGGCATAACTCCATAGTTTTTGAGATGGTGGGCGGTACAGGATTTGAACCTGCGACTTCCACCGTGTGAGGATGGCACTCTCCCGCTGAGTTAACCGCCCGGTAAGTCTAAAACCTAACATAGCTTATTGAGCTTGTAAATAAAAAAATCAGGCAAGACCCACTATTTGGTTTATGGCAGAGACCTCCTCTTCGGTCAGATGCCTGAACTGCCCGATCTTGAGGTCGCCGAGGACAAGAGGGCCGAATCCAATCCTCACAAGATGGATCACATCATATCCAACTGCCTCAATCATTCGCCTGATCTGCCTGTTCCTGCCCTGGCTGATGGTGAGGCGCAGAATGCTGTGCCTTTCGTTTTTCGTTATTAGTGTGACCTTGGCCGGCCCGCTTGGTCCGTCTTCAAGAATGACGCCTTTTTCAAGGAGGTCCATGGCCTCCTGACTGATCATCCCGGCGACGGTTGCCTTGTAGGTGCGCCTGATCCCGAAGCTGGGATGGGTCAAACGCCTTGTCCATTCTCCATCGTTGGTGAGAAGCAGAAGGCCGAGGCTGTTGAAGTCAAGACGGCCCACAGGGTATATCCTCTCCTTAATGCCCGTGATAAGGTCGGTTACAAGGGCTCTGCCTTCCGGATCGCTCAATGAGCATATATAACCGAAGGGTTTATTGAGCATCAGATATATCTTCTCGGGAAGCCCAGGGATGGCCAGACCGTCAACCGTAATTGAGTCCCTGCCCCAGGAGGCCTTTGTCCCAGGTTCAGTTACGATGAGCCCGTTTACGGCTACCCTGCCTGCTAAGATCATCTCATCGGCCTTTCTCCTTGAGGTAACCCCGGCCATCGAAAGGATTCGATTGATTCTTAAGGTATCACTTCTTGAGGAGTCACCGCGGCCCTTGTCTTCTGATGATCTCTTTTTTTCCTTTCTGCTAGTTTCCCTCATCGAGTTCCTTTATCTCCTTAAGTTTCGGAAGCGAATCAAGGTCCTTGAGGTCGAATACCTCCAGGAATCTCTTTGTGGTCCCGTAAAGCAAAGGCCTTCCGGGAAGGTTCTTTCTGCCCATGATCCTGATGAGGTCCTTTTCCATAAGAAGCCTGAGGACTCCTCCTGAGTCAACTCCTCTAAGCCTTTCTATCTCCTGGCGCAGGACAGGCTGTTTGTATGCAACCATGGCAAGGGTTTCCATCGCGGCCCTGGAAAGCCTTGCAGGGGATGCCCTGAGCATCCGCAGTATGAAGGGAGCAAATTGTGATGCCGTGCAAAACTGAAAACCCCCGGCAACCTCTCTTAGTGAAAAGCTTCTACCGGCCGAATCATAATACTTTTTCAGCTCCTCTATTGCCTCCCGTATCTCCGCTTCGGAAAAACCGGTGATCCAGCCGGCCAGTTCTTTCGGCGACACCGATTTTTCCGATGAAAAGATAAGTGCCTCTATTATCAGTGGAAGAATGCCCCGGTCCATATCAAGCTCTACTTCCCTCGGGCACGGCCATGAGCTGGATCCTGTTTTCCGGCCCCGGCTGAAAGACGATCAAAAGCCCCCTGTTTACAAGTTCAAGAAGCGCAAGAAACGTGGCGATACACTCGGCAATGGTCTTGTTTTCTCCGAAGAGATCCTCGAAGAAAAGCGCGGTTTTCTCCCTGAGACGTTCCATGATGTACTCCATCCTCTCGGCAATTGACCAATCCTCGCTTCTGAAGGTAAGAGCCTCTGAAGGAAGGCTCCTTTCAATCAACCTCTTGAAGGCGTCCATAAGCTGAAAAATACTTACGGAAAGAGGCGCCTCGGCAGGTAACGCGATGTCCTCCGCTTCGGCCTGAAACCCTCTGGCAAAGATCTCACGCTCCAGCAAAGGACGCTTGTTAAGTTCCTCCGATACCCCCTTGAAGGCCATATATTCCAGAAGAGGTCTTGTTATTTCCATCCGCGGGTCTTCCTGATCGTCACCTTCTGAGTTATCAGGTAGAAGCATCCTGGATTTTATATGAACAAGGGTTGAGGCCATTACCAGAAAATCGCCGGCGACGTCCATGTTCATGGCCTTCATTATCTCCAGATACTCGAGATACTGGTCGGTGATACTGGCAATGGGTATGTCAAAGATGTCCACCTCGTTCTTGCGTATGAGGTGCAACAGCAAGTCGAGCGGGCCTTCAAATACATCCAGTTTTATCTCATACTCCATGCCGCGCAGGAGAAAAGAGCTAGATTTTTACGGCCTCCCTTACCCTTCGCATGGTTTCGGAGGCTATGAGTCTCGCCTTTTCGTTTCCCCTTTCAACTATGTTTCGAATGGTTTCCCGGTCGGCCTCAAGCTCCATTCTTTTTTCTCTGACAGGCCCGAGACCCTTGATGAGATTTGCCGCCATGCGCCTCTTGCACTCGACACAGCCCACTGAGGCCGACCGGCAGGCCGCGTCTATCTCCGCAACGTCGGCCGGATCGGTGTATATCTCGTGGAAGGAATATACGTTGCACACATCGGGGTTTCCGGGATCGCTCTTTCGCATCCTTTGAGGGTCGGTTATCATCTGGGAGACCTTGCTCCTTATCACCTCATCCGTGTCGGTCAGAAATATCGCATTGTCATAGCTCTTGCTCATCTTGCGGTTGTCTATTCCCAGGAGCTTCGAGGTCTCCTTTACAAGAAGGACGTCGGGCTCAGGAAAGGTAGGCCCATAGAGGAAATTGAATCTTCTTGCAATTTCTCTTGTAAGCTCCACATGCGGGGCCTGATCTTCTCCCACCGGGACACCGTTTGCCATATACATAAGTATATCTGCCGCCTGCAAAACAGGATAGCCCAAAAATCCATATGTGTGGATGTCTTTTTGGGTGATTTCTTTGAGCTGTTCTTTATAAGTGGGATTTCTTTCAAGCCATGCAAGAGGAGTTATCATTGAGAAGATAAGGTGCAGTTCGGCATGTTCTTTTATTGAGGATTGCACGAATATGGTAGCTACCTCAGGGTCTATCCCGACCGATATCCAGTCCATGACAATTCCGTACGAGCTGTTGCCTATGATCTCAGGCTTTGCGTAATCGCTTGTGAGAGCGTGCCAGTCTGCAATAAAATAAAAACATTCATAATCTTTTTGAAGCATCTTCCAGTTGAGGAGCGCACCATGGAGGTGACCCAGGTGCATCCTCCCTGTGGGTCTCATGCCGCTTACAATCCTTTTTTTGGTCATCTATTTTTTCCCTTCCATAAAATCCTCTATTCAAAGAGTTTGATCCAGGTAGCGAAGCTCCCTTTTTACAATAGCCAGTTCTTCCTCCCTGGTCTTCACCTCGTCATTGAGCCTTGCCTCAAGGATGCGGTCAAGCACCCTTTTGAAGACAGGCCCCGGCTTGATTCCCATCTCCACAAGGTCCTTTCCCCTCAGGATACACCTGGTGCCCTTCAGTTTGGTGAAGAAAAGAGAGATCAGCCTTCGAACCTTTTCATTTTCCGAAAGCGCCATGACATGGAGTATAGTCTCTGTAAAATACTGCGCAAGAAGGTTATGAAGGGCATAATTAGTGTCTGCAAAGCGCATGAGCGAATGAAGAAGATCATTTACCGCTAAATGCTCTTCTATGAGCTTTGCCTTTTCAGTTTCCGTCATGGCAAATCGCTGCCCGATATGCCTCAATGTGTAGGAATCAATTCCGGATATGAGCGCGTGCCAGTATAATATCCATAGCTCCGCCTTCTCCTTTAGATAGAGAAGCTGATACCAGGCTATAACGTTCCTTGTGTTTCCGAAGAGCGCGCGCATTGAATCATCGAGTCGAATACCTTCCGAGACAAACCGCAGCAGATCAAAATCAGACATCCTCTCTATGGCCTTCAAGGGTTCTTCCTCTTTGAGGACCAGCCTGAGTTCAAGGAAGAGCCTGTGTGCCGCGATCTCTTTGAAACTGTTTATCTTCACCGCGTTCTTAATGAGGGCGGCCGTGAGTTTTCCTATCTTGAATCCGAAGCGCTGTTCAAACCTTATGGCCCTGAGCGCCCTTGTGGGATCCTCAACAAAGCTGAGGTTATGGAGCACCCGTATCCATTTTTCCTTTATGTCTGCCTGACCGCCGAAGTAGTCAATGAGAGTGCCGAAGTGCTTCTTGTTTATCTTGATGGCGAGCGTGTTTATTGTGAAATCGCGTCTGTAGAGATCAAGCTTTAGAGAACTTGTCTCGATGATAGGTGGGGCGCCCGGAGATTCATAATACTCCATCCTCGCCGTTGCCACATCCACCTTGAAGCCGTCTGGAAAGATCAGGACGGCGGTCGCAAATTTCTTGTGGCTTCTTACCCTTATGTTTGAATGGCCCGCGAACTCATGGGCAAAGGCTATGCCGTCTCCCTCTATTACTACATCAACGTCGAAGTTTTCCCGGCGAAGAAACAGATCCCTTACAAACCCGCCCACTACATAGGCATTGAATCCCATGACATCGGCTACCTGGCCGAGTTTGTCCAGGATGGAGAGTATCCTTTCCGGAACCCTCTCCCTCATGATGGCGGTCATGTTTTTCTTTCGGAGCATATAAGATCGAGTTCTGGCCGGCGTTGTGTCTTCCTGAGACACCTGCTCGCCGACGAGGATATTGAGGATATCCGTTCTGGTTATGACACCCAGAAGCTGACCTCCCTGCATTACCGGAAGTGCCCTAAGCTTTTTTCTTATGATGAGATCCTTGACTTCAGCCATTGGGGCATCCGGTGATATAGCAGAAAATTCTATATTCATGTATTCATCAACCTTCAGGTTTTCCAATCTGAAATACATTGCCTTTTCAACAATCTGCCTTGTCACATACCCCATGAGCCTGTCATGAGCATCAAGAACCAGCAGCACATTTATGTTATACCTGGTAAGGAGGCTTGCCGCAGTCTTAATGTCTTCTCCTGCATGGATGTGTATTACGGGGGAAGACATCATATCCCTGGCCGTTTTGACTGGCCTTACCCGTTCAGCCAACAGTTCTCTAATTCTTCTTTCCACCTGTATGATGGTTTGATCCTTGATGGTAGCCGATGCCGCCTGAGGATGCCCTCCGCCACCAAAGGCAGCAGCTATCTCCGCGGCATCCACCTCCGGGACCCTGCTGCGGGCAACCATGTAAATCCTTTCCTCCATCTGGGCCAGGCCGAAGAGGACGTTCAAGTTTTCCATATCCATAAACTTGTGGACGACCACGGCAAAGTCGCCGACGTATTCATCCCTTGTGACCTTTGCTATAACCGCTTCGATACCTTCCAGATTCACAAAGACGGCGGAGTTCATCAGGTCATAGAGGAGCGTTATCTGCTGGGAGGTCAGCTCTCTGGTTAGAAGATCGGCTATAACATTATGGTTTGCGCCCAGGGTTGTAAGCCAGCCGGCGGCGGCGTAATCTTCACCGGTGGTGGAGGCGAAGGTGAATGAACCGGTATCTTCATGTATTCCAAGACACATTATCGTTGCCTCATCCTGGGTCAAGGCAAGGCCCCTATCCCTGATAAGCCCTGTCAGGATGGTGGTTGCAGCCCCGGTTCTTCTCACTACTGAAAGGTCTGCTTTGACGTCGTCTTCGGAATCGGGATGATGGTCATAGACGTGAATCTCTATGCCTTTTTTCTCAGCAAGGGATGCAAGTGCGCCTATGCGGCCTTTTTGCCTTGTATCCACAAGGATAAGCCTTTTTACATGGGCCGGATCTATTTGTTTGAATTTCTTGAAACTGAAAAGATACGAGGTGCTCTGGAGAAAGAAGTCCCTAAGGTTTTTTTCCTGTGATCCGGGAAATACCATTGCCGCCTCAGGATAGAGTTTGCCTGCAGCGATCACGGATGCCAGGGCGTCAAAATCTGCGTTGATATGTGTGGTTATGACATCTTCGTAAATGCCTTGCCCGACTTCAGTATTACCTTCTCTTTCCCGGTTATCCATCTTTTTTTTGTGAAAATGCCTCTTTCCTTTACCCTTCCCCCCTGGACGGTTAAGGGAGGCGTGAATGAAAGCCTCCCTGAAAAAAAAGGCCGGGCGTTTCTGCTGCACCGGCCGGACAAGAGAGTCTTTCTGCTTGGGGGTATCTTAGATTCCCCTCAGCTTCTCGCTATTCTCTTGCTTTTTCTTGCATGCTATGCAGAGGGTTGTGACCGGACGCGCGCTCAGCCTCTCAAAGGATATCTCCTCCCCGCACTCTTCGCAGATGCCGAAGGTGCCTTCCTCAATTCGCGCAAGGGCCTCCTGTATCTTTGCGATAAGCTTTCTTTCCCTATCCCTTATGCGAAGCGTGAAATTTCTGTCTGACTCCATGGTGGCCCTGTCGTTGGGATCAGGAAAGTTATCATTGAGGTCTGTCATCCCGCTGACTGTTCTGTTGACCTCCTGAAGAAGATCGCCTGCACGTTTAGAAAGAAGGTTCCTGAAATATTCCTTTTTTTCTTTTGTTAGCATGATATAAAGGGTCCTCCCCTGCTTTTCAACGGTCTTATTTATTTCTCAACTTATCCCAAATCCGCTTGGGCTTCTTTTCTTTCCCGTTTCCATTGTTTTGAAGGCCTTCCGTTTCAGCGAATGCTTCGAGTATCTCCCTCTGTTCCTTGGTGAGTCTCTGAGGTATCTTGATCTGTACCTTTACATAGAGTGATCCCCTGCTGTTCTTATCCCTCAGGCTGGGCATCCCAAGCTTTGGTATCTCAATGACGTCCCCCGGTTGGGTTCCGGAGGGGATATCAATCTTGTAGGGCTTATCATCACCCAATACCGGAATACTGATGGAATCCCCCAGGGCAGCCTGGACGAATGATACAGGAATCTGACACACGAGGTCATCGTTTTCCCTCATGAATAAATCATGTTCCCTGACCCTTATTACCACATAAAGATCGCCCGGGGGGCCTCCATTTTCACCGGCTTCACCCTCTCCCCGGAGTCTCAACTGCGACCCGGTTTCCACTCCGGGCGGGATGCTTACGGTTATCTTCCTTTCCGTCCGCAGCTTTCCGTGGCCCTTGCAAGCCTTGCAGGGGTTGAGCACTATCTGGCCCGAACCCTGGCATGTCGGGCAGGTGGAGCTTATCTGAAAGAACCCTTGAGTCCTTATTATCTGGCCTCGCCCGTGGCAGGTGCCGCATACCTCTGCTTTTGCCCCCGCTGCCATCCCCGTGCCCTTACAGACATCGCAGTTGGTCAATCTGGGGAAGGCTATTTGGGCCTCCTTGCCTGTGAATGCCTCCTCAAGAGTTATCTCAAGGTCGTATCTTAGGCTGTTTCCCTGTCTTGACCTGGGCCTGCCTCCCCTTCTTGAGCCGAAGCCGAAAAAGTCCTCGAATATGTCTCCAAAGCTGGAAAAGATGTCTTCAAAGCCCCGGAACCCTGTAAATCCGGTTCCCTGGAGCCCTTCATGACCGTATCTGTCATAGATCTGGCGCTTTTCACGATCCCTCAGCACTTCATAGGCCTCTGCGGCTTCCTTGAATCTTTCCTCAGCCTCCTTGTTTCCGGGATTCTTGTCGGGATGATACTTGAGGGCCAGCTTTCGATAGGCCTTTTTCATCTCCTCTTCACCCGCGTTTCTGGGGACCGCCAGGATATCGTAGTAGTCTCTCTTTTGCATCTTAAGCCTTAATCATCAGTCCTCAGAATTATCCGGTTGCTCAAGCTCAAGCTCAACCTCCGGAGGCTCCGCCAGGTTGGGGATAAGCGTCTTTGTAACGGTTTTAGGGTCCGGGGATACCATCCCGCCCGCGATCTCCCTCAGGGCGGTAACTATGTCTTTGTTCTTGCAGACTACCATGGGTTCAGCCCCTTTTCGCAACTGTCGGACCCTTCTTGCGGCCAGATGAATTATCGCGAAACGATTGTCAATTCTATTAAGACAGTCCTCCACCGTTATACGGGCCATAGACTTCTCCTCTTTAACACAGTGATCCTTATGATATTTGCATCTCTGAATAAACTTTGATTAATACCTTGTCTTGTGCTATTTGTAAAGCAAAAAATCGGCCATTCATGGGGGTTTTATAAACGGATTTATGCTTTCCAGGGTAATGAGCAGCGCCTTGATAGGCATTGACGCCTACCTTGTTGATGTAGAAGTTGATATAGCCCACGGGCTTCCCAGCCTTTCAACCGTAGGTCTGGCCGAAGGGGCTGTAAGGGAAAGCAAGGAGCGCGTCAAGGCTGCGATAAAAAATTCCGGATACGATTTTCCCTCCGACCGCATAACAATAAATCTTGCTCCGGCGGATGTCAAAAAGGAAGGATCCGGCTTTGATCTTCCTATTGCAATAGGAATTCTGGCAGCCATGGGATTTCTGGCCCCTGAGTCATGCGCAGGATATCTCTTTATGGGTGAACTGGCCCTGGATGGGCTTTTGAGACCTGTCAAGGGAGTGCTTCCCATAGCCGTAGGGGCGCGGGATAAGGACTTGAAGGGTATCTTTCTTCCCGAGGAAAACGCGCCGGAAGCGGCCGTGGTGGAGGGGGTTAACGTTTATCCCGTCAGGAGCCTCTCAGAGGTGGTGGAGGCACTTCTGGGGATTTCCGTTCCGAATCTTTATTTTCATACTCCTTATCAAGAAGATGAGGGCGATGATCGTGGTCTTGATCTCAAGGAAGTAATGGGGCAGGAAAATGCCAAGAGGGCGCTTGAGGTCTGCGCTGCAGGGGGGCACAACCTTATAATGGTAGGGCCTCCAGGCTCCGGAAAGACGATGATGGCGCGCAGGCTCGTAACTGTTCTTCCCCCTCTGACGTTTGATGAATCCATCGAGACCTCAAAGGTTTACAGCGTAATGGGATTGATGCCAAAGGGGGCCGGCCTTATAACCATAAGGCCTTTTCGCTCTCCCCATCATACCATATCCAATGCCGGACTCATAGGAGGAGGGAGCAATCCCAAACCCGGGGAGGTGAGCCTTGCCCATAACGGAATCCTCTTTCTCGATGAACTGCCTGAGTTTCAGAGAAACGTCCTGGAGGTACTCAGACAGCCTCTTGAGAGCGGCGAGGTAAATATCTCAAGGGCATCCGTCAGAGTGACATATCCGGCTAGATTCGTGCTGGTAGCCGCAATGAACCCGTGTCCCTGCGGCTACCGAGGAGATGAGACCCGTGAGTGTTTGTGTTCTCACGCTGAAATCGAGAGATACAGGTCCAGGATTTCAGGGCCTTTGATGGACAGGATAGATATTCACCTTGAGGTGCCGGCGGTCAAGTACCGGGACCTGACGGTTTCAAGGCACGGGGCATCCTCCGGAGATATACGAGGCCGTGTTCTTGCGGCGAGAAAGATACAGGAGGCAAGGTTCAAGGGATCAGGCACCCATACCAACGGCGGCATGAGGAACAGGGAGATCAAGCGATTCTGCGAGATAGACAGGGACTCAAGCCTGCTTCTCGAAAAGGCCATGGAGAGGTTCGGCCTGAGCGCAAGGGCTTACTCCCGCATACTGAAAGTTTCAAGGACCATTGCCGATTTGGACGGATCTGCCTCCATTGCCGTACCCCATATTGCGGAGGCGATACAATACAGGGCCCTAGACCGGAAGGCTTATCCGTGAAACGGATACTTATAGTGCTTGTTGTTGTCCTGGTCTCGACCGCCATCCTGGCAATGGCGGGCCTTGGTTATCTCTGGTATATGTGGTCGAGTAATCTTCCATATATCGGATCACTCAAAGATTACAGACCTCCGATCATTACTGAGTTCTATAGTGCTGATGGGGAAACTATAGGAAGGCTTTGGGAGGAAAAACGCATAGTAATACCGCTTATAAAGGTCCCGGCCGTGGTTCGTAATGCCTTTATCGCATCAGAGGACAGGCGTTTTATGGAACACCGGGGTCTTGATTTTTTGGGGATTGCAAGGGCCTTTGTTAGAAACCTCTCGGCCGGAAAGATCGAACAGGGAGGAAGCACCATAACTCAGCAGGTGACAAAGTCCCTGCTGCTAAAAAGTGCAGAGAGGACTTACAAGAGGAAGGTAAGGGAGGCTACCCTTTCCATCCAGTTGGAGAAGGCGTTTTCCAAGGAAGAAATCCTTTTCCTTTACCTAAATCAGATCTATCTGGGCCACGGTGCTTACGGAGTCGAGGCGGCGGCAAGAACCTATTTCGGGAAATCCATATCGGAGGTCTCCATTGCCGAGGCCGCTCTTCTTGCCGGACTTCCTCAGGCGCCCGGCCGTTATTCCCCCATATCGAACTTTGAGACGGCAAAGGCCCGTCAGCGCTATGTACTCGAACGTATGACAGAGGACGGCTATATAAGCGCGGTTGAGGCGCAGAAGGCAGTCGGAGAGCAGCTCGTATTCAAGACAGACCATGAAAACACCTTTCAGAAGGCAGGGTATTTCAGCGAACATGTGCGCAGATATCTTATTGAGAAATATGGCCAGGCAACCGTCCATTCAGGTGGACTCAAGGTCTATACGACCCTTGATCTGAAGATGCAGACCGCGGCCGGCGAAGCCCTGAACAAGGGGCTGTCCGAACTCGACATGCGGGAGGGTTACAGGGGGCCTCTAAGGCAGCTAAACGATGATCAGGTAAGGGAGTTTCTTTCGAGCCGTCCCGGCCCAGTTGCCGGCCCTTCATCAGGGGATGTAATTGAGGCGGTTGTAGAACGGATTGACAATGCCGGGGCCGGAATCAGGGTCAAGTTTCCAGGCGGGGGGGGTGGAATTATCCCCTTTTCCGCTATCAAGTGGGCAAGACTCCCTGATCCTGACACTCCCCATTACGCTGCCAGGGCGCCGGTTCCTTCTGTGATTTTCAAGAAAGGAGACGTGATCCTTGTAAGGGTAGAGGAGGGAGGGGAAAGTCCGGATAAGAGGATGCTCAGTCTTCAACAGAAGCCTCTCGTTCAGGGTGCTATCCTTTGCATGGAGCCGGCAACAGGTGAGGTCAGAGCGATGATGGGAGGGAGGGATTTTTCAGAAAGCCAGTTCAACAGGGCCCTTCAGTCAAGAAGACAACCCGGCTCGGCCTTTAAGCCCATCATCTACTCGGCTGCACTCGATCGAGGAATGACACCTGCCTCGCTTATTCTTGACGCCCCGTACATCGGGAAACCCCAGGCAGACGATGAGCCCTGGAAGCCTAAGAATTATAAGGATAAGTTTGCAGGCCCCACTCTTCTTCGAAACGCGCTGGCCCAGTCAAAAAACGTAGTAACCGTTAAGATACTAAAGGAGATAGGCGTTGACTACGTGATATCATACGCCAGGAGACTCGGGATTTCAACAGAGATAGCCCCGGAGCTTTCACTGGCTTTGGGATCTTCCGGGCTTTCCCTGATGGAGCTTACAACTGCCTATTCAGCCTTCGCAAATAGCGGTCTTCTGGCTAGCCCCATATTTGTCAGAAGGGTGCTGGACAGAGACGGCAAGGTTCTGGAGGAAAACTCCCCCCAGTTGACTGAGGCAATCCCCTCTCAAACGGCCTTTCTAATAACGGATATACTCAAGGCCGCGGTGCAGGAGGGGACAGGATGGAGGGTTAAGGCCCTCAGGAGGCCGGCAGCGGGGAAGACCGGCACAACAAATGATCTTAGGGACGCCTGGTTTATAGGCTACACCCCCGACCTGCTCGCGGGTGTCTGGGTGGGCTATGACGACCGAAGATCCATGGGGATTACGGAGACGGGCTCAAGGGCTGCAAGCCCTATCTGGCTCTATTTTATGTCCGAGGCCGTAAAGGATATGGCTGCCAAGGATTTTGCGGCTCCGGACGGAATCGTCTTTGCAAGAATTGATGCTGAAAACGGGCTTCTGGCCGGACCGCATACAAAAAAGAGTATCTTTCAGCCTTTTAAGGCAGACACCGAGCCGAAGGGATACTCTCCCTCACCCGCCTCACCCAGAACAATGGACTTCCAGCAGTATGATATGGATATGGGAGATTGAAAGAGGGCATGACCGTTAGAACCAATTGCAAAACTTTGACCACTCGTCATTTCGGCGAAAGCCGGAATCCGTGCGCCTGATTCAAGGATAGACTGGATTTCCCGATCAAGCCGGTGAATGACGAAACTGTGAAGTCTGTAGTTGCCTCATTATTATTGAAATATTCTCCAAGGAGGTTTTTTTTCTGATGTCTCTTACTCTTTACAATACGGCCGCTAGGGCTTTGGAGCCCTTTACCCCACTTGAGAAGGGCAGGGTGGGTATCTATGTGTGCGGGGTCACTGTTTATGATCTGTGTCACATAGGTCACGCCCGTTCCGCCATAGTCTTTGATGTCCTGGTCAGGTATCTGCGGGCCCTTGGAAATGATGTGACCTACGTGCGGAATTTTACAGACGTTGATGACAAGATAATTGCAAGGGCGAAAGACCTTGGGGAATCTCCGGAGGACCTTGCCGGGCGCTATATCGAGGCCTTCTACACGGATATGGATCAGCTCGACATCATGCGGGCGGACAGGGAGCCCAGGGCGACCGAACACATTGAGGCAATGATTGATATGATCCGGATCCTCATAGAGAAGGGAAACGCTTACAGGGCGGGAGATGATGTATATTTCGCGGTTGAGAGTCTTCCGGGCTATGGGGCTCTTTCTGGCAGGAAACTGGAGGATATGAAGGCCGGAAGCCGTATTGCGATAGGGGAGCAAAAAAGACATCCGATGGATTTTGCCCTGTGGAAGGCGGCAAAAGAGGGTGAACCTCAATGGGACAGCCCCTGGGGAAAAGGCAGACCCGGCTGGCACATGGAATGCTCCGTCATGAGCACCCACTACCTAGGCACTACCTTTGACATCCATGGCGGGGGTGAAGATCTCCTCTTTCCCCACCATGAAAACGAAAGGGCTCAGGCCGTGGCCGCACTGGGAGGAGAATTTGCGCGATACTGGATTCACAACGGATTCGTAACCGTGAACTCGGAGAAGATGAGCAAGTCCCTGGGAAATTTTCTTACCATAAGGGACGCTCTCAAATTATATCATCCACAGGTTCTCAGGATGTTTCTGATTTCCCAGCACTACAGAAGCCCTCTTGACTTCACAAGAAGCGCTGTTGAGGCACACCGGTCAGGTCTGACAAGACTCTACAGGGCTCTTGAAAGGATGGATGCGATTCTCGGCCCCTGGAACTATGATCAAGGTCTTTCAAAACAGTTGAAAGGAGATGCCCTCCCCCTGCCAGAAGAGTTCAGACAGGCAATGGATGATGATCTGAATACCGCAAGGGCGGTGGCGTTTCTCTTTGAAAAGCTCAAGGAGATAAACAGGATCATTGGGCAGGAGGCTTCTCTGAGCGAAAGCGATAGATCTCTTCTCGCTGAAGGAAGGGAGGAACTAATTGTCTGCGCATCGGTGCTGGGACTTCTAAAGGAAAGCCCGGCAGCCTTTTTTGAGGGCGTGGCCAAGGATACGGTTACATTGGATAACGCGGAAGTGGAGAGGCTTGTGGCGGATAGGACGGAAGCGAGGAAGAAAAAGGAGTGGAAGAGGGCCGACGAGATCCGCGACATCCTGAAAAAAATGGGGGTGGTTCTGGAAGACGGACCAAAGGGCACTACCTGGCACAGAGATGTTTAGGATCAGGAGCGATTTTGCGCCCTGCGGCGACCAGCCCCAGGCCATAGATGCCTTAAGCGAAGGAATAGCCCGCGGCCTATCCCAGCAGATTCTGCTTGGAGTTACCGGCTCCGGCAAGACATTCACTATGGCCCACGTCATTGAAAGGACGCAGCGTCCGACCCTTGTCATTGCGCCCAACAAGACCCTGGCGGCACAGCTCTACGGGGAATTCAAGAGGCTTTTTCCGGACAATGCCGTTGAATACTTTGTAAGCTACTACGACTACTATCAGCCTGAGGCATATATCCCTCAAAGCGATACCTATATCCAGAAAGACTCAAGCATAAACGATCAGATTGACAAGATGAGACATGCCGCAACGCGCTCTCTTCTTGACAGAGATGACGCGATTATCGTGGCAAGCGTCTCCTGCATCTATGGCCTCGGGTCCCCGGAGGCATATCACGGGATGATCCTTTACGTGGAGAAAGGCACGACGCTCAGCAGAGAAGACGCGATAGCCAAGCTCGTTGAAATTCATTACGAAAGAGGTGATATGGATTTCTTCAGGGGAAGGTTCAGAGCGAGGGGTGATATACTGGATATCTATCCGGCTCACGAAGAGGACCGTGGAGTGAGGATATGCTTCTTCGGAGACCTTGTGGAAGCCATCAGGGAGATTGATCCTCTGACAGGCAAGACCTTGAGGGAGCTTAACCGTGTTACAATCTACCCGGCCACCCACTATGTCACAACAGTGGAGATAAGGGAAAGGGCCATAGGGGAGATAAAGGAGGAACTCAAAGAGCAGGTGGAGCATTTCAGGGGAATCGGCAAGCTTCTGGAGGCCCAGCGTGTGGAAGAAAGAACCCTGTTTGATCTTGAGATGATGATCGAGATGGGTTATTGCCACGGGATAGAAAACTATTCAAGACATCTGACAGGAAGGCACCAGGGAGAGCCTCCTCCCACGCTTCTGGACTATTTTCCCGGAAATTTTCTTCTGATCATAGATGAAAGCCATATCACTATTCCCCAGCTCCACGGCATGTACAGGGGCGACAGATCAAGGAAGGACACCCTGGTCCAATACGGGTTCCGTCTTCCTTCGGCACTGGATAACAGACCCCTTACCTTCGAAGAGTTTCAGGAAAGGGTAGGGCAGAGCATTTATGTTTCCGCAACCCCGGGCCCTTACGAGCTAAGTGTGGCTCAGGCGGTTGTAGAGCAGATAATAAGGCCCACGGGGCTTGCGGATCCAGAGATAGAGGTAAAGGATGCAAAAAATCAGGTGGATGATCTGCTGGGTGAGATAAGAAAGACTGTGACCAAAGGCGAAAGGGTTCTGGTCACAACCCTCACAAAAAAGATGGCGGAGGATCTTTGCGAGTACTACGCTGACCTCGGGGTAAAGATACAGTACCTCCACTCGGACATAAAGACCATCGAGCGGGTGGATATACTCCGTGATCTTCGCCTGGGTGTCTTCGATGTTCTTGTCGGCATAAACCTCTTGAGAGAAGGCCTTGACCTGCCTGAGGTGTCGCTGGTAGCGATCCTCGATGCGGATAAGGAGGGATTCCTGCGATCCGAGAGGTCTCTGATACAGACCGCTGGAAGGGCGGCCAGGAACATAAACGGGAAAGTTATTCTCTACGCCGACCAGATAACCGATTCCATGCGAAGGGCAATGGAGGAAAGCTCAAGGCGCAGAGGACTTCAACTGGATTATAATGAGATCAACAATATCACCCCTGTATCCATAACGAGGGCGATCGAGGACATAATGGCATCCCCGTACGAGGCTGATTATGTTACGATACCCAAGGTGGCAGAACCTGAATCAGCCTATATGACTACGGAGCAGAAGGAGGCCATCATAAAAACCCTAACGGAAAAAATGAAGAAGGCGGCAAGAAACCTTGAGTTCGAGGATGCCGCTGCCCTCAGGGACAGGATCAGAGCGATAGAAAAGGAAATGATTACGGCATCTCTCGACTGATTCTTTGTATGAAAATGCTCCTCGCCTTTACTCCTCCCCCTTGACGTGGGAGGGCAGGGGGTGATTTTCATCCTTCGTTGCGCCCCATTTGGGCATGGGGGTTATTCTCTAAGGGCCTTGACGGTGGCCTCAAGGGAGGCCATGTCCTCCACATTCAACCTCGGAATATCCGCGCAGATATCCTTTAACATGTTGGAGAGCACCTTCTTAGGCCCGAACTCTATGAAAAGATCGGTTCCGCAAGAGGCAGCTTTTTCGATGGACCCGCGCCAGTCAACTAACCGGAATATCTGCCTATATAGTTCATCTTTTATCTGATGAGGTTCAACGACTATGTCCGCGCTCCCGTTGGCGATGATGGGTCTTACCGCCTTCTTGAAATCAGCCCTGTCGAGGGATTTCTTGAGTTTGTCTGCCGCAGGCTTCATCATGGGGGTATGGAAAGGGCCTTCCACCTTTAGCACCGTGGTGGTCTTGCCGAGTTTTTTCAGCTCCTGCGCTATTTCGGTGAGCCCTGTGTTCAGTCCGCCAATCACGAGCTGTCTTCTGGTATTCTTAAGGGTTATGTAAAGACCGTGTTTTTCGCAGAGTGCCGAGACCATCTCAAAGTCAAGATCGCCCCTTCTGTCCACAACAGCCAACAGGCCCGCATCAGGGAAGTTCCTGCCTACTTCGGTCATGCGGGTGGCCCTTTCCCGGACAAGTGAAAGGCACGGACCGTAATCCATGACGCCGGCTGCGACCAGTGCCGTGTATTCACCGAGGCTATGGCCTGCCGTAAGTTTGAAGTCAAATGGGATTTCTTCAGACCGGCATGTATCCAGGAAAGCACGGAAGCATGCATAGCCGGTCGTAAATACGGCAGGCTGAGTGTATATGGTCTTGTTGATATCACGGCCCTGGGTGATTTTACCACCGGCTTCTGAGGGCTTGCTGAAACAAAGCTCTTTGAGGTCATAGCCAAGGACATCGGATGCCTCTTCAAAGACCCTCCTGGCTGAGGCAAAGTTATCGTAGATGTCCTTTCCCATGCCTGGATATTGTGATCCCTGACCTGAAAATATAAGTGCTATGGATCTATACTTCATTAGAACAATCTCCTGGTTAAGATTTTGTAAGCCTTTTTCGGAGGTTAAAGGCCCTTTTATTTAACAGGATGAAATGGAAATGCACTGAGCTGTAACACTAATTTAAATACGCGTTGCATCAAACCTCCAGCTTTCCATGCCGGCCGGAACCCACTGGCCTCCGTAAGGATTGACGCTGTAATAGGTAACGGTAGATCCTCCGCTTAGAACATTGGCTGATCGCTTAAGGATAACTACCTCGAACTTCGCCCCTAGGTTGGGCTGGCCCATGAAATTGGGGACAGCCAATTCAAAGCGCCATACCCCCTGTGGGAACTCGTAAGTTTGAGGTATGAACCGCCCCTGGACTGACCCGTTCGGCGTGGTGAGAGTCGCGCTGTCTGCCTGCTGGGATACTCGCCATGTCTCTTCCTTCATGTGGCCCTCCTTAACATAAGCGTTGGGCACAGAGGTTACGGTCAGCACCGCGGTTACATGCCAGGTGCCGTCAATGGATGGGGGTTGGGCGTAAGCTGAGGCGACGAGGGACAAGACTGTTGTAAGAAGAAGTGCCATTCCTATTTTCATGCCGGTTAGCTCCTTTCCTAGCAAAAGGGTATGAACAGGACGCAGTTTATCCTGCAAATAGCAGCCTGTATTATACATGGTTTGGCTGCCAAGTAAATAGTTGCCATCCATAAATGGCTATTTTCATCTTTCGTTGGGCCCAAATCTGACACACTGCATGATGTAAAAAAATCCGGGGTAGGTGCGGCTTAAGCCGCACGGTAACCTTGCGCCCTTCGCGTGAAGGCGCACCTACAGAACCTGATTTCTGGTCTTCAAGTCCTGATCTGCGCAAAGCCATCTCCCCAATTATTGAGCTGATACAGAGAGGCTATGTTGACATCAACCCGCGGGATGCGGCTCGCCTTTCTATCAAGGGTGGGGACATTGTGCTCATTTTCCGTATCGAAGGGGTACTATGGAGGCCCCCGCGCGCCTGACGAGATCCGTGCGACCGGGCGTTCTTTTCATGCCCATACACTTCGGTGAGAATCCGGCAAATATGCTTACCAGTTCGGCGTGTGATCCCATCGCCAAGATTCCCGAGTTCAAGGTAAGCGCCGTAAGGATCGAAAAGCTTGCCGCATAAAAAAGTCGTCAAATCTGGGTGCCTTCGCTCGCAAGATGGGCGAGGGCATGTTTAGCCGTTGTGGTGGCTTTTCAGAGCGGCACTATCCTCAATGCCAAGCAGGTGACAGGCAACTCCCGTATCCACGAGGAAGAGCTTGGGGGTTTTGACCAGGCGTTTCCCGAAGTTGCCAGACCAGGCAGGAAGTGTTTGGATAAGAAAAATGGCCTTAAACAGATTAAGATATCGGCTCAGGGAGCTGTTGGGGCTGAACGAGAGTGGTCTTTCCTTTAATATAGCTGTTTGCGGTCCCTTTGGATGAACTCGAGAAGTTCCTTTGAAAAATCGGCGTAGAGAATAATGTTTTCGAAGTCAGGGTCGCAGTCGGTCTTCTGCATGAGAAGCCCGTCGCTGTCAAACCAGCGAGGCAGAGCCCCTCCATAGAAATATCCCTTTTCCCGCAGCAGTTCCGCCGCTCCTCCGACCCAGGGTTCGGCCAGGTTGAGCCAGACCTGAAAAACTATTACATTCTTAGCGCGGGCATTGCTTTCCAGTTCGGAGATGCGGGCTGCGAAGTCCGATCCCGCATGCTCGACAGCTATACGGGCCACCCTTGCAAAATCAAAAATCTGGAGTTCGGCCCGGGTCTGGGAAGAGGAAGGCAATTCTACCTCTGAAATATCTATCGTGCGGTCATAATCAAGGCGGGAATAGGTGCGCCCAAGGATTTCTTCATAAACCGGCGGGAGGAAAATCTGGTGAGGTTTGGTGACATAGCATCTGAATGCGTCAAGCACTGCTACCCTGCCTTGAGCGCTTTTCTCCGTCGTATATGCTTCGGCAGGCATTAGAGCAACCTCTATGGCTGTCTCTTTATGCATTGATGGCGGGATCGTCTTCTGCATGAAGACGTGATTGCAGACTGCTTCTCCGAAGAGTTCCTCTATCTGAGGATTTTTAGGAACGAACTCGTTGAAGAGATAGGATAAGGTAGCTTTACTCGCGCCGGAGTTGCGATAATCCTTCAAAACCAGACCGACTCCTACCTCGTAGAGCCCCCTGTAGGGCGAGGAGCGATACAGGGGGCTTACCCCGATGACCTGTCCGTCAGGGGTGCGCGCCACGATTGAAATGTAACTGCCTTCTCTGTTTGCGGCTATGATTGCCTCGCGGTCGTAAAAAAGCCTGATCGGATAACCTTCACCGTAAACTGATCTGAAGAGGCGGACAATGCCTTCGGCATCTTCCGGCCGGAACGTATCAATATAAAAAGCGCTTTGGTTCTGCGGAATCATTTTCTCCTCTTCGTTCACTGAGGTGTCCTCCGGTAAAGTCGGTCAAGAGGTGGTAGAACCGTCAAAGCGGCTTAAAGACGGGCGCTTGAAGGCTCGCTCCTTTTCAAACCGGCTTGTTGTAAGGGCTGCAGAGTTGGATGCCCGGCTTTATGCGTTCATGCCGTATTCCCCGTTAAGAGGGATTACATACTTCTTCCATACCTGCCTGTACTGAGTTTCATCTCCGTCGGGCCGAATCAGCATTATCTTTCGACAGAAGTCCCGCTGCTCGTTTCTGGTGTTAGGCAGGCTGTAGATCTGGAGCGCGAAACGGGCGAAGTCCCGCACCATGAAGTCGAATATCTGGTTGAGGACGCCCTGGTCGAGATTTATCAATTGGACCTGCTCCAGGATTAGTTGACCGTAAACAACTATTGAAAACATCTCGCCCAGCGGGAGTGAGAAGACCGGGTCAAGGTCCTGAGACTTTTCAGGCCCGGCTTTTTCGAGAAGTTCACGGAAGATCTCCATCTGGCGCATGAAGAGCTCAACATTGGGCAGATCCCGGAACGAATTGAACACCGGCCTGTAGTCGTGAAACCGTATCTCCCCCAGACCACGGGTCGGTCCCTGGTTGAACAGAAACAGATCATCTTTGATGGAGAAATCAGGGGCCACGGCAGGATATTCCGCGGGATTGAAGAAATAGTTTTTCATGAACTTCCGGATGAGCTGGACGTTTACGTGAACCGTGCCTTCCAGCTTGGAAGGGCCACGGACGTCTGCTGCCGCCATGTGAAAATAGGTGTCTTTTTCAAATCCCTTCGCAGCTATGACATCCCAGAGCAGGTTGATCACCTCTTCGGATTGGAGCGTCACCTTCATCTTGCTGGTGGGATTATAGAGAAGGTAGCGGCGGTCTTTCGGGCTGGCCTGTCTGAAATAATCGGTGGCCCGGCGGTGATAGAGTTTCATTGCTATGAGCCTCAGCCAGGCGTCCATGAAGTTTCTTTTCACGTGCGGCATGTCTGTAACCCTCAGGCCGTAAAGCGTTCGGTTGGCGGCGTGGGTTATGGCCTCATAGAAGCAGTGCTCGGCCATTCCTATGGAGGCAGGCCCGATATTGAATTTTCCTACGTTCACTGTATTGAGGGCCGAATCCCAGGCATGGGGGCCGCGGGAAAGGATATCTTCTTCGGTGATGGGATAGTCGTGCAGCGCAAAGTGTGATACATATTCCTGATGGGAGATTACGTTTTTCTTGAGTTCATAGGCCTTGTGGCGGTAATTGGTCACAAAGAAAACAAAATCCTCTGTCCCGTCCTTGACCTTTCCGAGTGTGGAGACCATTTCGGCTTCGTTTCCGTTTCCGATGTAGTATTTCTCTCCATTGGCTGACCACTGTCCTTCACCTTTGGGTGTAAGGGTTGTTTCGGTTGCATAAATATCAGCTCCGTGTGCCCGCTCGGAGAGGCCAAAGGCAAAAATAGCCCCTTCCCTGAGAAGCCGGGCCGCCTTTTCCTTTGCCTTTTCGTTTGGGCTCATCCATATGGGGCCAAGGCCCAGGATTGTAACCTGGAAACAGTACCAATAGCCCAGCCCGTAGAAGGCGAGAAGCTCGCTGTACTCATTATTGCGTGCCGTGTCCCACCGGGCGTCTGGATCTCCGCCCGCGTAAGCGCCGGGGGTCAAAAGCTTTGCGAAGATCTGCTCTCTGCCTATAAAATCAACAAACTCACGGTACCAGATCTTCTTGTTGTAGTCGTCCAGCAGGCGGGTTTTGCCCATATTCTCAAAGAAGGAGATGGTCTTTTCCATTATGGCCCTTGATCCCTCATCGGCCATAAGGCTCTTGTACTTCTTGGGTTGAGCTAAAAAATTCATCCGCTTAACGCTCCTTTCTTATTGTGTATGAACTCAATAATTGGGTGTAGTTGCGGCTTCAGCCGCATGGGAACCGTGCACTCCCTGCGCCTGAAGGCGCACCTACAGAAGCTGATCCCTGGTCTGCGCAGAGCGATCCCCCAAATATTGAGTTGATACCTTATTATTTTCAGCGTTATTGCATAACAAGTTAAATAGAGGAAGTATAGAGTTGATAAACGATTAGCCGGAAACCAACGACAGCTCCGGTATCGCATGGTATTGGGTCATTCTGCGGGAACCCGGCTTGAACTCATTGCGCGGCTGAAAGTCTCCCCGGTAGATCAGGTCACCTCGCTGTAGTGTAAGAAGCCCCTCCCCTGAACTGGATTACAAGCATTGTGATGTCGTCGGACTGCGCGGCATCTTTGGCGAATGCTTTTACACTTGCCATTATAGACTCGGTAATATCTTTGACGGATCCATTTGTCACGGTTGAAAGGTCTTTTATGAGTCTTTGATCTGAAAATAGGGCGCCTCCGGCGTCAAAGGCCTCGGTCACTCCGTCAGTATAAAGAAAGATCACATCTCCGGGGCTGAGGACAACTGATCGCGACTTGAACACCAAACCCTCCATGGTGCCCAGGGCTGTTCCGCCTGTACCCTGGATCTTTTCCAACGCTCCGGCTTTCCTCATGATAAAGGGTGGATTGTGTCCGGCGTTGCTGTAGCGTATCTCCCCGGTTCTGACGTCCAATATTCCCAGGAAAAGGGTCACAAACATCACGGCATCATTATCAATGCAGAGGTCTTCATTTACCCTTGTGAGGAGCGTGCCGGGCTCAAGGCCCTGTGCCGCCTTGGCCTTTATCAGGGTGCGGGTTATGGCCATGAAAAGTGATGCAGGCACCCCCTTTCCGGACACATCACCTATCAAAAAACAAAGGTGAGTATCGTCAAGAAAGAAGAAATCATAGAGGTCTCCTCCTACCTCACGCGCGGGCTCAATCGTGGCGTAAAGATCGAATTCATCCCTGTCGGGAAAGGGAGGAAAGGTCTTGGGAATAATGCTCATCTGGATGTCGTGAGCGATCTTGAGTTCGCTCTCTATCCTCTCCTTGGCCGCAGTTGTCTCCCTAAGGTCGGCGATATATTTCTTGAGCGAGGTCTTCATAAATCTGAAGGATTCGGCGAGGTCTGCAACTTCATCCCTGTTTCTTACATCCGGGATTTCGGCGTCGAGGTCACCCCTTGCGATTTGGCCGGCTGCCTTTGAAAGGCCCCTCAAGGGGCGGGTAATGGATCGCGCTATCCACACGATCACCAGAAGCAAGAAAAAGAAACCGGCAAGCCCTATTGAGATTACAGTCCGGTTAAGTCGGGCGATATCGGTCATCAATTCGTCCTGGGGAAAGAGGACGGCCAAAGACCATCCGCTTGCAGGAAGCGGTGAGTATTTCAGCCAGCACCTCTTGCCTGTCACAAGGCTCGTAAAAGGGGCATAACCCGTATCACCTTGGACCATTCTTCTTCCGATTTCTCTTAGTTGAGCGTCGCTCCTGGCCTCAGCTACACTGAAGATGGTTTCGTTCATCACGAGGTCAGGGTCAGGATGAGTTATAAAGGTGCCGTTTTTTGAGATGAGAAACGCATAGCCTGTCTCAGAGATCTTCAGTGAAGAGAGGATCTTCTGAAGCCAGGAAAGAGATATGTCTGCTGTAACAACCCCGGTAAGGACCCTTTCTCCTTCTATTCTTTTGTAAAAAGGAACGGAAAAGGTCGCCATTATTATTCCCCCTGCTCCCTCATCGAAATAGGGCTCAGTCCATACCGGCTTCTTGAGTTCCCTTGCAATCTGGTACCAGTCCCAACCGAAATAGTCATAGGGAATATAAGTGAATTGGAGCTTTCCGTCCTGTTTGAAAAAGTATGGGGCGAAATCTTTTGCATTGGGGCTGTAAGCATAGGGTTCGAATGCGATGGCCGCGCCGTAGATCTCGGGGTTGTTCTCTACTACTGCCTTTATCAGCCCTATCAGCTCTCCTCCGCTGTAGCTGAATTCCTCGAGAAAGACGGCGAGGTTTATGGGGACCCTCTCCACAGCGCTCAAAACCCCGTCTATCTTGTTTACGGTGGCCTGCGTGAGGCTTTCGGCGTTTCTTTCAATGTTTGTCTGGATGATCTGTCTTGAAAAGAGATAGTTGTATATAAAGACGCTTGAGAAAATAACGGTTATGCTGCTTAGGACTAGCAGGCTGATTCTGAGGGCTATGCCACTTTTTCCGATCAAGATGCCTCTGTCTTTCCTTTTTTGTTAGCAATCTCATCTTCCGGCATGAGGATGGAGAAGGTTAGAATGTTTTGATCTCCTTGGCGTCTGTATGAGAGTCCGTCAACCATCCGTCTGATGAGCAGGATGCCCAGCCCTCCGATTTTCCGTTCGGATATTGATAGCTCCGTGTCCGGCTCAGTCATGCTGGTGGGGTCAAAGGGGGTGCCTCTATCCCTGAACTCTATTTCCAGTCTCTTGTCGGTTTTATCATGGAAGCTGAGTTCCAGATCCCCCGGTTTATCCAGTTGATAGGCATACCTGATGATATTTACCAGTGCCTCCTCTGCCGCGATTTCAATCTCTTTGCGTCTTTTCAAAGAAAAGGAGCGCTCTGTCAGAAAATGCGTTAGAAAACCCAGGAAAACCGGTAGGTTTTCTATGCCTGCCTTGAGGCTAAGGGTGTTCATTTCACTCAATAATCCCCTAGGGGGCGCATTGTCTGACCCCTAACTGCCTGCCTTAAAAGCACTGTCTGCTGTGTCAAAACATGGGATGATAGAGTCAAAGCCCGAGACTTCGAATACCTCTTTGACAACACCCTTAAGGCAGGCAAGCCTTAAGATCCCTTGCTGCTGTTTGATTTTTTTAGCGCCCGCGAGCACGACTCTGAGGCCTGCGCTGCTTATGTAGTCAAGTTTGGCGAAGTCGAGTACCAGGGACTTGTTGCCTTCGGCAATGATACTCAAAAGCTCCTTTTCCAGTTCAGGGGATGTTACCGCGTCCAGCCTCCCTGACACCGCAATGACCATTATATTGTCTTCCTTCTTCTTTTGGATTTCCATAGCCCTTTCCTCTTGATATTCACCAACAAAGTTTCAGTTGGATCACTTTTTCTTCCAGCTTGCCCTACTCAGAATCTATCCTTGCTCATCTGCCAGTCCGCCTTGACGAATTCAAAGATGCGCCTGCCGCGGTCGAAGTGCACCTGGCAACCCTCCCAGTTAGGGAGCTGCATGACCTTCTGCATAAGGATTCCGTCATGGTCAAACCAGCGAGGGAGGAGCCCGCCAAGAAAATATCTCCTTCTTCTAAGTTCCTCTACAGCCTCTGAGATCCAAGGCTGTCCAAGACTGAGCCAAACCTGAATCACCAGTGCGCCCCTCCCAAGCAGTGTTGCCTCTTCATTAGCCAATAGTGCGGCAAAGTCGTTACCGGTTTCCCATACTGCAATCCTTGCTACCTGCGCAAAGTCAAAATATTGTGTGTTAAATCTGCTCCTGCTTTCTGCGCCCGGCTTCTCGGTTGAGATAAATATCTCTCTGGTGTCATCGAGTTCGGAGTAAAGGAATCGAAGCTCCATTTCATAACATGCCGGGATATGCACCCTGTGGGGCTTCGGAGTAAGGGTCTTAAAATCCAGGAGGGCTGATACCCTTCCTGCCGCGCTCTTTTCCTTTTCATAAGCGGATGCGGGCATAAGATCAACCTCCATCGCGTGGCTTATCCATCCAAGGCTTCGGCACATCTTCTGGCTGAATACGTGGCTTAGGATCGGTTCGCCGTGTACCCCCTCAACTCCGAAATCCTGGGCGCCTTTTGTTTGAAGAAGTTCAGTGAGCTTTGTGAATATGCCTGCTCCTCCCCTGTAAGAAGTGTGGACAACGCCTGCCCCGGCCTCACGGATACCCCCGTAGGGCGCGCTCTTAAACATCGCGTTGTGACCGACCACCTGTCCTCCCGTGGTCCTTGCGACAGCGGAGATGATATTGCCGCTTTTGTTCTCAGCGATCAGCCGTTCAGGTTCAAGATAGGTCCTTATGGGATAATCATTGCCATAGACGGAGACAAAAAGCCTCGCAACACCTTTGGCATCTGAAGGCCGCATCAGATCAGCCTCCCATGCCTGTCCGTCCTCTACAAAATATTCATCATCCTTATATCCTGTCATGCATTCCTCCTACTTGGACGTTTTGTTTCGTCCATTATCCCTTATCGTGCCTTTGAGGCATAAAAGCAACACGGCCGATATCAGGCTTGCCAGGGCGCATGCATCAAAGAGGAATCCGTAACCCCAGCGTGAGACGATGGGCGCCCCGGCAAACGGCCCGAGAAAGAACCCTCCCTGAAACATCTGAAAGCCGAGGTTTGTATTGAAGGCCCTCATAGCCGGCCTTGATATGTCGAACATCAAACCGTTAAAGACCGGCATGGCTATTCCCCAGCCAAGGCCCAGAAGAAGGCCCAGGGGAAAGAAAGCTCCGCTCCCCTTTATGCGCCCCAGTACAGCGTATGCCAGACAGAGACCAAGCATCGTAAAGAAGGCAAGGCGTATCTTATCAGTTTTGTCAAAGAAGGCGCCTCCGAAGACGCGTACCGCTATCTCGCCTATCGTGGCGAGGGTAAGAAAGAGCCCTGTCTTTAAAATGCCGATTTCTTTCCCAAAGCCGTCCAGGAAGAAAAAGACCAGCGCATAGGCGCTATAGAGAAAAAGCATGGCAAGCAGAACCAGAACAACCGGAACATCTTTGATGTTGGTTAGAATCTCCTTGCCGGATGGTCTCTGACTTGCTTTCATGGAATGGGGTGAAGGCCCGGCTGATCCGGCCAATCTTACCAGAGGAAGCACCAAAAGGGTGATAGCGCCGAAGAGCAGAAGGACCCTTGTAAATCCACCGAGCGCGTGGGTCAGAAAGGGCAGGATCGGGGGAATGAGGGTGTTGGGTATCAAAACAATTATTGAGATAAAGCCGAAGAACTGAGCACTTCTTCCCTGAGGCACATATTCGACGGTAATGGTCATGAGAGCCGCGCCGAGGATGACAAAGGAAAGTCCGTGGAAGGATCTCACCGCAAACATCTCCCAGAATTCACTTGCCAGGCTGTAGGCTGCCAGGGTTGCAGCGAGCATGAGAGTTCCGAACGCCAGATAACGGTAGGCGTTTCCCCTGTGAAAAAAAGGGCTCACTATGGGCCTTGCGAGCAAAGATACGGCAGAGAAGACCGATATGAGAAGGCCGAACGATCGGGGATCAATGTGGAGGGTCCGTAGATACTCATAATAGAAAAAGAAAAGCGAGATGCTCGAATAGGCAAGAAAGGTAGCGGCAAAGATAAAGACGATCTCCCTGCTCCAGGTCACCTTTGATTCTGGAAGAGACATTTGCTCCCCTAGTCCGCTGGCGGCAGCCAGGCGGGCTGCGGCGAGTTTCCGTCAACGCTTGCGCCCAGGCGGAGGACTAGATTGCCGGATACCAATCTCCTGTAAGACTTGGAGGCGCGCACATCATCAATGGGCGATACCGCATCCATTGCAATTCTTGCTGCCTCACCGAGGGCACCGGGTTCCGGGCGCTTTCCTGCCAGAAACGATTCAGCCTCCTTGGACACTGTTACGGTGGGACCTACACTTCCCCAGGCAAGGCGGGCTTCCTCGATTATGCCCTCCCCGGAAACGCGCAGGAGAGCCGCAAGGCTTGCGATGGAAATGGCCAGGGCCTTTCTTTGTCCTACCTTCTCAAGGCTGAAAATATTATAGGGCTGATCTTTTTTTATCCACACGCCAGCCAGTATCTCTCCGGGCTTAAGATCTGTATGCCCCGGTCCCCTGATGAAATCCGCAAGGGAAAGGCGTCTTGTTTTATCCATGCTCATGATTTCGACGGCAGCTCCAAGGATGTACAATGGGGGAAGGGTATCTCCTGCCGGTGAGGCGGTTACTATGTTTCCGCCAATGGTTCCCATGTTGCGTATATGCGGTGAGCCGAGGCGGGAGATTGCCGCGGCAAGGACGGGGAAACTGCGCTGAACTATGGGGTCTGCAAGGAGCGCGGTGTGACTGGTGCAGGCTCCTATGAATATCTGATCTCCTTCTTCTCTAACTCCCTTCAGGCAATCCATCCTTTCAAGGCATATAAGCGCGGAGGGATCGCAAATCCCCTTCCGCATCCTAACCAGAAGGTCTGTTCCTCCGGCATAAATTGCCGCCTCGGGATACTGTCGCAGCATGTCCCAGAGTTCATTAGTGTTATTGGCAAGAAATACCCGTCTCACCTTTGATATACCTTTCTTTCGGAAGCGAAAGTCTTAACCGCGTCCACGATCTTTTGATAGCCGGTGCAACGGCAGAGGTTGCCGCTTATAGCCTCCCGGATCTCTTTACGGGTCGGACAGGGTTTTCGGCCCAGAAGAGCAAGGGATGTAAGGACCATTCCGGGCGTGCAATAGCCGCATTGTACGGCTCCATGCGCAATAAATGCCTCCTGCAGGGGATGAAGACCTTCCTCCCCGGATATGCCTTCAATGGTGGTTACGCTTCGTCCCTCCAACTGGGCCGCCAGCATGATGCAGGAAAGCCTGGCTTGGCCATCCACTAGGATGGTGCAGGAGCCGCACTCACCAGACCCGCAGGACTCCTTCGTGCCGGTAAGTCCCAGATCCTCCCTCATTAGATCAACCACCCGGCGATCGGGCCGCGTCTCAATCTCCAAATTCTTTCCGTTCAGACAAAAGCGGATTTTCATATAGCTAACCTTCCTCTTGGCAGGACGGTTTCTTTTCTAAGGCCCCAAGCACACGTTCCGGCGTCATCGGGCCTTCAAATATCCTTATGCCGCATGCGTCAGCAATGGCATTTGCCACAGCAGCGAAGGGGCCGTTCATGGCTATCTCGCCTGCGCCCTTAAGCCCGAATGGTCCCATTTCCTCATGAAGTTCAACAGCCGCTGACTCCATGTCTGGGAGGTCAATCGAGGTCGGGATGATATAGGTGCCCAAATCAGGCGTGCGGATCACCCCTCGATCCGTCTTCAGTTCCTCGCACAGTGCATAACCCAGTCCCTGCGCGATCCCGCCCTGTATCTGCTGTTCAAATATCTGGGGATTCAGGACGCGGCCGCAGTCGGTCACCGCCAGGAAACCCTTTACCTCTGTCAGGCCCGTGAGGGTGTCAACCTCAACGAATGCTGCGTGCGCCGCGTATGAAAAAACAATGTGAGGGATTCCGTGAAGCGACAAATTTGGGTCGCGGGTAGGGCTATCCTTTGCCGAGGGGGTTCTGTACCTGGCAACAGAAGTCCTCTCTGCATCGCTCAGGATACCTGCCAGCGCGGAAAGCGGCATCTCCTTTCCGCTTGGTATGTGCCTGACCCTGCCGGGCACAAGCGTCATCTCCTCAGGCCCCTTTGCCATCAGAAGGTCTGATGCCCTCTCAAGCAATCTTTTCTTCATTGTCTTTGAAGCAGTTATAAGTGCATTTCCATAGGTAAATGTCGTTCGGCTGGCCGATGATGAACCGGAGGGCAGAGTTCTTGCTGTATCCGGGAGAACAAGCTCCATCCCGGAGAGGCCCTGGTTGAGTATTTCACCTGCTATCTGAAGGTATGTGGATGCATTTCCCTGGCCCATATCCACAACTCCGCAAAATACCCTGAAGAGGCCCTCCTGCGTTAATTCTATCTTGGCGTTTGCCGTATCAGGAATCAGAGGACCGTAACCCATACCCTGCATGGCGGAGGCGAGCCCCGCGCCTCTTTTCTTGAAGGGCGGGGAAGCCTTCTTCCACGTCTCGCTTTCCTGCCACAGCCTGCTCGCCGATATCTTTCTCAAGCACTCCCCGATTCCCGTCGAACCGGTAAGGGTTGTGCCCGCAGGATTTCTGTCTCCTCTTCTGAGGGCGTTTTTGACGCGGATATCGAGTGGAGAGATACCGAGGCTCTTTGCCATCATGTCCACCGTCTGTTCCATGGCGGCTGTGACCTGTGGGACTCCGAATCCGCGGAAGGGGCCGCCGATCGGGTTGTTCGTAAAGACAGCCCATGCCTTGAGGCTGGTGTTGGGAATGCGGTAAGGCCCCCCCGAGTGCTCCAGTCCGAGGGCCGTTACCGCTCCTCCGAGGTTATCGTACGGCCCTGTGTCAAAGTATATTCGGACCGAGAGGGCATGAAATATTCCGTCCTTTTTTGCCCCCAGCTTGTAGTAGAGGCGCGCGGGATGACGTTTTGCGCTAGCAAGGATGCTCTCCTCTCTGGCCCACCACATCTTGACCGGCCTTCCTGGATTGTTAAGGGCCGCAAGACCCAGTAAGCTTTGAACCGTTATCCCGTCTTTTCCCCCAAAGGCCCCTCCGCAATAGGGAGCGATGATGCGGACCTTGTGCATGTCAAATCCGATGGCCTCTGCCGCCTCGTAGCGATCCCTGAAAGGGCTTTGCGTTGAAGCGGTTATCTCAAGAATATCATCCTTGAAAATGGCCCATCCCGCCTCTGTTTCAAGATAGGCGTGTTCCTGGCTGGGAAGTCTGAATAGGGCCTCCACAGTCTCATCGCATTCTTCAAAGCCCTTTTCTCCCATTCCGGCTTCAAGCGATCCCTTCAACAGAAGATTTCCTTCAGGGTTTTCCTCGTGTACCAAAGGAGCGCCCTGGGCCATGGCATTCTCAGGGTCGAATACGCCCGGAAGTGGCTCAATATCCAGGCTTATGGAGGCCAGGGCCTTTGCCAGAGTCTCCCTGTCTTCTGCCACAACCAGGGCCAGAGGGTCTCCGCAGTGCCTCACCTTGTCGTCCGCTAGCACCGGCTGATCTTTCCTTACCACGCCCTGTCTGTTGGTTCCCCTTACGTCTTTTGATGTTAGAACCGAAAGCACTCCAGGAATGCGTATCGCATCATCAGTCTTTATCCACCTGATCCTTGCGTGGGGGACGCCTGCCCTCTTCACTCCGGCCCAGAGCATATCCGGTGCATAGAAGTCAGAGGCGTATTTCTCTTTGCCTGTCAGCTTGGCGTATGCGTCGAATCTTGGAGCAGCCCTTCCTATCTCAAGGGGTGTGTCTTTCATGCTTTTGTACCGGCTTTTGTGTTAAAATTCATTCCCATATACCTGCTGACTCTCATGCCCGGGCAGGGCATAATAAAAGATGAAAATCACCGCCACCCCTCCCTCTTTCGCCTGCTTAGAATGCCTGGGCCCCGTGCAGATCGGCATCAAGGCCTCCTGTCAGGCATTTCAGCAAGGATCGCCTCAAGGGCCTCAATAAAGGCCTCCATTGCTTCCATGTGGGAGATGGTGATTCTTATGTAGTTTGGAAACCTGAATCCGGTCATGGATCGGATCATAATTCCGCGGGTCATGAATTTCCGGTAGGCCAGGGTATCGCTCATGGGAAGCCTCAGCATAAGGTAGTTACCCTCTCCGCTCACAAAGGAAAGCTCAAGCCTCCCAAGTTCACGCTCCAGGAAATTCCTTCCTTCCCTAACCATCCGCCTCGTGCGAGTGATGTGTTCACCGTCTTCCAGGGTAGCCAGAGCCGCCTGCTGGGCAAGGGAGTTCACTGAATAGACAACGCATGTGCGACGGATGATATCCACAACCTCCCTGGATCCAGCAAGGTAGCCTATGCGCAACCCCGCCAGGGCGTACATTTTTGAAAAGGTGCGGAATACGACAAGGTTGGGATAGCTTTCCATGAGGGCCATTCCGTCTGGAAAATCCTCCTTTTCAACGAACTCGAAATACGCCTCATCCAGCACTACGATCTGACGGCCGTCCACCACATCCAGGAATCGCAAGAGTTTTTCCCTGCTCCAGTATGTTCCTGTGGGGTTGTTGGGGTTGCAGACAAAGATGAGCTTGGTCCGGTTGTCAATAGTCCTTAGCATGCCCGCGTCGTCAAAGCCGAAGTCCTTTAAAGGCACAAGCCTGGCATCAAATCCTGAAAACTCCGCTACCCATTCATAGACCGCGAAGGTTTTATCCGCAGTGACTATATTGTCACCCTCCTGGCAGAAGGCCTTTATCACAAAGGTTATGACCTCGTTTGCGCCGTTACCCACAAGGAACTGATCCGGATGCAGCCCGAATTTCTCAGCCAGCTTGTAACGCAGGTAATAGGCGTCTCCGCTGGGATAGACCGAGGCGGCAGGCGGAGGAAACCCGTCTATCACATCCCGGGCGGCTGGCGGTGGGCCCAAGGGATTTTCATTGTTGTTGAGGCGCAGGAGCCGCTTGCAGCCGTATAATTTTTTTAGTTCATTGTCCGGTTTGCTCGGGATGTAAGGCTCGAAGCGTTTTATATACTCGGGGACGAGTCTGTCCAATTGGGGCGCGTGCATGATGATCAGGCGCCCAACTGGAAGATTACCTGGTCACCTTCTCCGCCGTAGGGAACCACTACCCTGGGAGAAAACCCGCTTTGAAGAAGGGGATGAGTAAATTCGGTCTGCCAGGGTATTCCCAAATCCATCACAAAAAAGACGTTTTTAAGGGATTCCTTTTTCAGGAGAGACAGATGCCCGATCAGGTTTTCCTGCATATCCTTTCCGGAGCGAACGGGTCGAATCGTTGCTTTGTTTCCGCTTCTTTCAATATTCACTGAAAGGACTGAGAAGGGGCTTTTTGTTTCTCCCAGGTCTCTAACGAATAGGATTTCTCTTGGCATCGCAAGGCGACCGTACTGAGAGCGGAGAAAAGGCTCAAGTTCCGGATGACACCACGAATAGGCGCCGGGGTCTTCGTGCATCTGCCTGAAATAGGCGGTTAAGGCCGTTCCATTTCCCTTCTCGTCAAAAAGCGTTAGTGTCCCGAGGTCCTCAAAGTGCTCCCTTGGAAGTTCATCTGTGGGAAGAAGGCTTACAAGACCGAGGGCAGGGGATTTCGCGATAGCTCCGATGCAGGCCTCCATCAGCTCTCCGGAAATGGCCGAGCCCTTGGCCTGTCCAAAAAGATACGGCCCGAAACACTCAACCGTCTTCTCACTCACCCAGTGCCACAGCAGTGCCCCTCCCACGGAGCCGTCAGGCCCTGTTGCGGCCAAGGCCTCGTATTCCCCGCCTTCAACCATGTCAACCACCTTGCCCGGATATAGGAAGGCCTTTGGGAAAAGATAAGGGGGGTAGAGGGCTTTTACGGCCGTGGTAATTATTTTGAGCAGTTCCGGCTGCGGCCTTATCAGGGAAAAACGACTGACCTCCTTCGGATGCATCGTCATGATCTGATCCGCTTCCGGGTAAGATTTCTCTTTTACAAGGGAGAGGAGGATGCCATTATCCGGTCCCTGCGTCACATTGAGCCTGTCCACGAACCTTGAGGCGATAAGAAGCCCCATCTGTTCAAGTGCAGTTTCATCCTCGGCTGAGACCCTGGCAGTGAGGTTGAAAAGGCGCATGTCAAAGTCCTTAACAGGGCAGGATATCTCAACGAGATTATAATAACGCCTGGAGGAGGAGCGGATAGTAACCCCGCGATCAGGACTGCTTATGCGGCAAAGATATGAGAATATCTCTTCCACCGCGAGGGTAAGGGCCGTGGCCCCTCTCTCGTCAAGCCCGAAGGCAAGCGCCCCATGCTCGACAAAGGAGGTGCACATGGGCAGAAATCCCATTTCCGTATATACGCTAAGGCTCAAGGCCCTGCCGGTATCCTTTTTCAAATATCTCCTTTCGATGCAAGTGCGCCGGAAACGGTGGTCCCGCAAGTGGCGCGCAACCGTCTTACTTAACCGGGCATCACGGCGCTTGTTCAAGATCAACGCAGTTTAGGAAAAAACTAGAGTCGTGTCAATGAGTGGAGCCTTCAAACGGCAATCTCGGTCGGTCTGAGCCGAAAAGGAAACTGGAGGCTTTCTCAGTTCCTTTATATGAAAATGGCCCTTCCCTTACCTCCTCCCCCTCGACGGGGGAGGGAGGGGTGGGGGTGATTTTCATCCTTCGTTGTGCCCTGCCAGGGCATGGCAGTTAGTCCAGATTCAATTTGGCTTTGCACTGATTGCATTTCATGGCACCGCGAAAAACCTTGTTGCCGCATTCAGGACATATATAGCGGGCCTCCTCCTCCACAACCCATCTTTCAGTTCCGAATTCTCGTCGAAACGGTATGGACCGCAAAATGACTTTCTTGCCAACGGCCATGGGAAAACTATCAATGTGCTGACACGGAAAAACATCGCATTCGTGACAACCCGTGTAACCTTTTCTAATATTACAAGTCCTGATCTCACATTGCCTGCAATGCATGAAAAGATCATCCGACAAACATCCGCCACAATGAATATCTTCCTGCGAAAGCTTTTCGCTGTTGGGAAGTGTTCCTTTGCCTGGAGTACTTCCCTTGTACAGGTTTACGAGTCCCTCCTTGAGTTTTTTGTTATTGTCCCGCGCTGCAATATAAATAGCGCAAACACCGCAATAAAGACCGCAGGGAGAAATGAAGTCCGGATTTAACGCCATGTCCTCTGGCCCTCCTGATGTTCTTGTTATTTACGCATCGATATTTTCCTTAATAAATACTTTCCTTACCCTGATCCGTGTCTTTGATATCTTTTTGTACCCCGGCAAGCGGCAATAATCTTGCCGGGCAATTGAGGCCAGAACTAGATTTTAGGTTCTTTCCACCAGGGATAGAAATCAGGCATATCGGAAGAGACCTTCATGGAAAACATCGGAGGCCTTTTCTGCAAGAAACTTTCAATCCCCTCATAGGAGTCCTTTTGTCCGCCCATCCAGAAAAAGCAGCGAGAGTCTATAAGGTGGACCGATTGAGGGTCGGGCTCCGCATATCCATGCCACAGGAGCGCCTTGCCCAGGGCTACGGAAACCGCTGAGGTGTTTTCCGTAATCTCCCTCGCGATGGACATCGCCTTTTCCAGCACCTGCTCCTGGGGCACCACGTAGTTGAAAAGGCCGGAACCCGCCTCTTCCGAGGCGCGGAAGACCCGTCCCGTATAAACCCACTCAGTCGCCTTGGAAATCCCTACGATCCGCGGCAGGAACCACGATGAGCAGGCCTCCGGGACAACGCCGCGGCGTGTAAATGGGAACCCGATCTTGGCATCCTCTGAGACGATTCGCATGTCCATGGGAAGTGTCATGGTAATGCCTATGCCCACCGCATGACCGTTGATCGCCGCAATGACCGGCTTGCGGCATCTGAAAACGGCCAGAGAAACCTGGCCCCCGCCGTCCCGATGTTCTCCTATGCGCACGTTGCGGCCATCCCGGGCGCTCCGGTCGAATGTGGAAGGCCCGGATGAGAGATCCGCTCCGGCGCAAAAGGCCTTGCCGGCACCCGTTACCACCACCACACGCACGGAATCATCCTGATCGGCTTTTCCGAATATTTCGATCAGTTCGTTTCTCATGGGCAAGGTAAAGGCATTCATTCTATCCGCGCGATCAAGGGTAACGGTAGCCACACCATTTTTGATTTCATACCGTGTCTGGGTCAATTTCATCAATAAGCCTCTCTTCATCTACTGAGTTAAATCAGGGGCAGCACCAGGCCATCATCCTGATATTGATATATATTCATGGCCACGCAATGCGCAATTAGACTGCTTCCTGATGCGCTGTAAGGTCTGGTCTGCGTCGCTTTTTACCCTCCCATTGGAACCATGCCCACAAAGGAAAACACCATGATTTTGGAGGAGGGCCAATACGGGTCTCCATCTGTTAGACCATCCACCGATATGGTTGAAACCAGGTTTCTTCAGTGATATTTTCCCGTCTTGCCCGAAGAATTCCTCTGTTCTGAAGTTCTAACCAAGCCCTTTCTGTTTGTATGGTACATAGGATCATTTCAACACTTTGTCCCCAAAGCCGAGTTCACCGGGAGGCCCGTTTCTTGGCCGATTCGGTGGAATGACTTGTTCGGCCTTTTGATCTTTCTGCCAGATTAATAAGGGACCGAAGTGCCTCATTGACGGCTTCTTCGGAAGAGAATACTTTTGCGACGTCGGGGCTTAAAAGGACAAGGTTTGTGCCTTTGCTATAGTCCTTAAAATATTTACCACGGACTCCTACGCCAAGGTCTTCCCGTTTATACTCCGGTCGGAGTTCATCTGTTTCTTTAGCCTTACTCATAGATCACCCTTTCATTGCGGTCCATAAGACGCGCATTAATAATTCTTGTTCGGTCTCCCCGCTTTGTATTAGAAACCACGATAAGCCGCCTTTGAAGAGACTGCCCAAAAGTCAATTGCCTTTCTTCTTGAGGGATTTGCGTTGCGCCATTTTTTGCCAGGCTCGGCAGTCAACCGGGGCGGCGGAGGAATGCGGGGGCAGGCCCTTATAGCACGACATGGCGGCAAAATATGAGTTTAAGGACTGAGTTGCCCCAAACAGTTAACAATTGCGCATAGTAATCCCCTTAAGCCAATCTCTAAATGGCTAATTACTTGACTTAACTGAAGTTGTCAGGCTGCAAGAGCTATTGGCCGGACAAGGGAGCGCATCTGCTTCATGCGGCCCGCCCTTACATGGCCAAGCGCCATCGCCATCATTACTGCT
>Ga0210051_1000314_pt1 | contig 42618 bp, 32 predicted proteins | sample CryGey092014_all_FD_185464 | JGI IMG/M metagenome (GOLD analysis project Ga0210051, IMG submission 185464) | Groundwater microbial communities from aquifer - Crystal Geyser CG23_combo_of_CG06-09_8/20/14_all (SPAdes) (version 2) | ecosystem: Environmental > Aquatic > Deep subsurface > Groundwater...
ACTACGAATCGACAGGATCCTTCTTCTCCTTGTCATTCTGGCTTGTCCAGAATCCTTCTTCTTATCCGATCACATCTGATGTACTCAACAAAGAAGGATTCCCGACAAGCGGGAATGACAGATCACAGAGGGCATGGACTTCTTGTCTATTCTGGCTTAGCCTGTCCCTGCCTGTCAAGAATCGACAGTATCCTTCTTCTCCTTGTCATTCTGGCTTGTCCAGAATCCTTCTTTCCTTAAATCGCAAAAAAACGCGAAAAATTCTGATTCACAAATTCATTCTGATTATTAATTTTCGCGGTTTTTCGCGTATTTCGTAGTTTTTCCGTCCAATATAGCTACAAGTAGTTACAGTATACCCTTGTGTCTCCGTGGTAAATTCCTTTACCTGAGTAGTTACAATTGATAATTTATTTGTCCCTCAGATGATGTGGACAAGTGGTCTGAGTCACAGACAAGAATGTCTGTGCTACACTTCCACTTGAGAGTTGACACAACACTACGGCTGAAGAGTTACCCCTATCTCTTCATCGGTAAGGTAGCAAGCTGGATCTGATGCCCAGACATCGCCATAAACAGCCTCTGCCCGAGAACGCATATTGCCATTGCAAAGGGTAAGATACTTGCACTGGCTGCATCTACCCTTGAGCAAACCCTTTCTTTCTTTTAATCCCCTCATCAACTCATTGCTAACATCCATCCAGATATCACTAAATCTTTGTTGTCTCACATTACCAAATGAATAATGCTGCCAGAACTGGTCTGCATGAACCTCGCCCAGATTATCTATACACCCTATGCCAATACCAGAGCTATTTCCACCATTAGTTGCTAATAGATTAAATACCTGTTCAGCCTTTTCAGGGTCGGTTTGTTTTAATCGTAGATATAAAAAAACCCCATCAGCATGATTATCTACTGTGAGTATCTCTGGATATTTTGACCCATTTCCCATCACCCAATTAAAGATTACCTCAGATGCCTGCATGGACTCTTTTCTGGAAATATCCTTATCTATGAGATGGCTTCCTCTGCCGGCATAAACAAGGTGATAGATACAGCACCGCTCAATATTCTTTTCCTTGACCAATCCCAGGATAGCGGAAAGTTCATGGTAGTTATATTTATTAATAGTAAATCTTATGCCTGTTTTTATGCCTGTCTGTTGGCAGTGATGGATTCCATTTAATGCCAGATCAAATGCCCCTTTTTGACCACGAAATTTATCGTTAGTCTCTCCTATCCCATCTAAGCTGATGCCAATATATGTAAATCCTGCTTCCTTAATCTTTGAGGCTATCTTTTCTGTAATAAGTGTGCCGTTGGTGGATAGTGCTATTTTTAGCCCTGATTTAACCGCAAAGTCTGCTAATTCAAAGATATCATTCCGCATAAGCGGCTCACCACCAGAAAATAACAGCACAGGGATATTAAAGTCAGATAAATCACTAATCATAGCCTTAGCCTCTTGAGTGGTTAATTCCCCCAAATAGCTCTTATTTTGTGATTGGGCATAGCAATGAAGGCAGTTAAGATTGCAGCGAAAGGTTGTATTCCAGACAACAATCGGTCTTCTTTCCTGCCAGGTGCGAGTCCCACCATACCTTAACATTTCTGATGTAGAAGGCGTATCTAAAATTAGTCGATTCCATTCAATCATTGATTTTGTCTCCTTTAGATGGGGAAAATGGGGACAGGGAAAATGGGAAAATGGGGGAAAATGGGGAAAATGGGGACAGCGCCCTATTTTTTCTTCTAAAAATAGGGCGCTGTCCCCATTTTCCCCATTTTCCCCCATTTTCCCATTTTCCCTGTCCCCATTTTCCCAAGGTATACTAATGAAGAAGGGCAGGAACAAGATTCCTTAATCTCTCCACAGCATCCTTTGACAGATGATCTTCAAGCCTGACAGGCATAACGATAGCTGCCTTTTCCTCATCCGTGATCATGGTTTTTACCTTTTTCTTTAATTCAGTTGGTGTAACCCTGAACGATCCCTTGCCAAATATCATTCGTTGCTGGGCATAATCTGCTGTGGCAACAAGAATATCTTGAGGGTTTTGACTTTGATAAACCATTTTTTCGATAATGGCATCAGCGGTGATATTGCCTGAGAACAAGACATGTATGCCCTTATCCATACCATCTAACATTAAGGAAGGCTTGGGATGTCCATCAAAGACAATATATATGTCCATATCAACAGCATTATGATAATCTATCATCAAATCAATCAGTCTTTGCATGGCTGAGACAATATTGACCCTTGCCAAACAGCTGAGTTCCTTCCATTGATAGATGATATTATGTCCGTCAATTATTAATTGCATGATAATATGCACAAAGCAGGAGAGAAAAGGCACAAAGGCACAAAGTTAAGAGGAGAAGATAGCGATTCTCTTTTCTTCTCTGTACCTTTGTGCCTCTATGCCTTTTCTCTCCTCCTATCTCCTCACCATCTCCTTTACCTTCATCAATCTTGCCAGATTGGATCGTTCTGCCTCATCTAATTTTTGTTCAATAGAAGATATTGCCTCGCAAATACCGGGGATTAACACATGCTCTAAGGCATTTACCCTGCGCCGAGTGGTTTCTAATTCCTCTGAAATAAGCTGGATACATTTTTCCTTACTTGCCATATCTATAAGTTGCGGCATTATTCCCTTGAAAATATTCAACGAAACATCCATATCACCGGATGTATGCCAATTTACCGGACATAATTTATCAGCCTCCCACTCTAATTGAAATTGCGGAAGCCGTAGGTTTAAGATACTTGTTTGGTTCACTATTATCTCTACCCGTCTTTTTGATCTCCAGAGGGCATCGTCCATAACCTCAATGGATATTTCCATTCGGGCAAAGAGAAATGTATTATAGGCTTGCATAAGCCTTTCCTCAACCAGCAATCTTAAGCCTTGAGTTTCCTTTATCATTGACCAAAATCTCCGCATCAACTCTTCTTGTTTATCCTTCAGGAGTTTATGCCCCCGGCGAACAAGCCCGAGCCGTTTCTTTAATCGCATTAATTCCATCCGATTTGGATTTACTTTAAGTTTCATTTGAAAGTCCTTTTATCCAATTATGCGGCTAATTTCAGTAATTCTTCCTTTATCACTACCATCTCACGCTCCATATTCATAACCCTTATTTCTAATTTATCCTGCTCCTCTCGTCTAACAACTACTCTATAAAGTTGGTCAATTCGTTCATTTGTTCCATCCATTCTTGCAATTAACCATCTATTTGTCTCATCTATTCGTTTATTCGTTTCATCTATTCGTGCAATTAAACTTCTATTCATCTCATCCATTCGTGCGATTAACCCCATATTCGTCTCATCTATCCGCTTATTTGTTTCGTCTATCCGCTTATTCGTCTCGTCTATTCTTCTACTCTGGTCAATAAGATGAGCGTTCATATTGTCAAGCCGCTGATTTGTTAACTGAAGCAATCCCTTAATCTCTTCATTCTCTTTTTTGATTGTGCCAAATTCAGGAAGTATAAGTTCTTGAACAACCTTTTTAATAATTTCTACTATTTCCATTTTTTTCTCCTTTATTTTTATTGCAAACATTCACGGAACGCTGAAATTGGTCGCTGTCCTTATTTATTACGCAGTGACAGGGGGTGACAGATACTTATCAATATACTCTTCCTTCACCCTCTTCAACTCTGTTCTCGGCAAGAGTGAAAGCAGTTCCCATCCAATATCAAGTGTTTCCATAATTGTCCTGTTCTCATTTATTCCCTGGGTAACAAACTTATCCTCAAACCCTGTGGAAAACTTTAAGAATGCCTTGTCAGCATCAGATAAAGCTGCCTCACCGAGAATAACCTTTAATTCCTCTGCCTGTTTACCACGGGCATAAGCAGCAAATAATTGATTGGACAATCCAGCATGGTCATCCCTTGTTTTTCCGCTACCTATCCCCTTGTCCCGCAATCGTGAGAGTGAAGGCAGGACATTAATTGCTGGATAGTATCCCTTGCGATACAGGTTTCTATCAAGAATTATCTGTCCCTCGGTGATATATCCTGTCAGGTCAGGGATAGGGTGAGTTTTATCGTCCTCAGGCATGGTAAGCACCGGAATAAGAGTGATTGACCCATTTTTATCCTTAATTCGTCCTGCCCGTTCATATAGCGTAGATAAATCTGTATAAAGATAACCGGGATAACCTCTCCTTCCCGGCACCTCTTTTCTTGCCGCAGATATTTCGCGGAGTGCCTCACAGTAATTGGTCATATCAATAAGAATAACCAATACATTCATTTCATGTTCAAAGGCAAGATATTCAGCCGCAGTTAAAGCCATCCTTGGTGTAGCAATCCGTTCTATTGCCGGATCATCAGCCAAATTTATAAACAATACTGCCCGTTCTATGGCACCTGTCCGCTTAAAGTCAGAGATAAGGTAATTTGCATCCTCAAAGGGAATACCCATGGCTCCAAATACAACAGCAAATTTTTCATCCTTTTCATCTGCCTTCTGCCTTCTGCCTTCTGTATTCTGAAGTACCGTTGCCTGTCTGGCAATCTGAGCCGCAAGCTCAATATGCGGCAGTCCAAACCCGGAAAAGATAGGAAGCTTTTGCCCGCGAACAAGGGTATTTAAGCCATCTATAGCTGATATGCCTGTCTGAATAAACTCCAGAGGATAATCGCGGCTATAGGGGTTAATCGGATGTCCAGCAATATTTAATCGCTTTTCTGCGATAATCTCTGGTCCTTGGTCAATAGGGTGTCCAAGCCCATCAAATATTCTGCCCAGCATATCCAATGACACACCAAGCTCCAACCCCTTACCCAGAAATCTGACACGGGTTTGTTGAATATTAATCCCTGTGGCACTCTCAAATAGCTGGACTAATGCCTTATCACCCCGGCATTCCAATACCCTGCCCCTTCGTATCTCCCCATCTGGCATGGATAGCTCTACTAATTCCTCATACTTAACATCCTCAACCTCTCCAACCAGAACTAATGGTCCAGCAATTTCTTCAATCGTTAAGTATTCTTTGATTACTTGCATGTGCGAGTTGCCTCCCTTGATATATACTCAAGTGGGGCATAAATTGCGTTTTTCGCTGGTCTTAATCAACGATAGCTGTGTTGTTCAGGTTCGCAATAGTACACTATTGCTCACCTTCACGCCTTGCTCTCCTTGATTAATTCTCACCCCGAGAAAAATCGCAATTTATGCCCCACTTGAGTATAGTGCAATAGTATAACATAAATACCCTGATTTTGCAATTGTTTTTTTGGCACGGCATCCGCAATTAAATACTTGAATTTTACTCCATTAAGTGCTATAATAGTATTTGGGATTTATTTAGTAATTACAAAAGGAGAAAACTCATGGATTATCAAAGCTTCAAGCAAAAAGCAGAAGAGGGTGCAAATCTTATACCTGTGTACAAGGAAATTCTGGCTGATATGGAAACGCCTGTTTCTGCCTTTCAGAAGATAGCCATGAATGCAGAGTATGCCTACTTATTGGAAAGTGTTGAGGGTGGTGAGAATCTGGGGAGATATTCCTTTCTGGGAAGCAACCCATTTATTATCTTTCGGGGTAAGGGTGATGTGGTAGAGGTCATCAGGGATGGGATGGTTGAAAGGTTCAATGGTGTTGACCCCTTGATGCACTTATTGGGATTTATGAATGAATTTCATCCGGCAAGGGTTGCAGAACTTCCAGGATTTTTTGGTGGTGCTGTAGGTTATATTGGGTATGATTATGTGCGATGCATTGAAAATATTCCAGATGCAAACCTTGATGAAATCGGCTTGCCGGATGTGTTATTTGTCATTACTGATACAATGCTTGTTTTTGACCATGTGAGGCATACCATTAAGGTTATTGCCAATGTCTGGTTAAGGGATGATAATATTGAAAAAGCATATCAAGAGGCAATGGAGAAAATAGCAGCAATAATTGAGAAATTGAAACAGCCATTACCTGCTAAAAATGAAATATTCCCTGTAGGTGATATTATCCCAGAGATAGATATTCAATCCAATGTTACTAAACATGAGTTTGTTGACAATGTATTAAGGGCAAAGGAATATATTGCCTCTGGGGATGTATTTCAGGTGGTGCTTTCTCAGAGGTTTTCAACGGCTGTTAAGGCTGATGCCTTAAGTCTGTATCGAGCCTTGCGATGGGTAAATCCGTCTCCATATATGTTTCTGCTTAAATTTGGTGAATTATCCTTAATTGGGTCTTCGCCTGAACTTTTAGTCAGCGTGGAAGATGGGAGCGTAGAGGCAAGACCTATTGCTGGTACAAGACCAAGGGGGGGAACTAAGCAAGAGGATGAGGCTTACGAAAAAGACCTTTTATCTGATCCAAAGGAATTAGCAGAGCATGTAATGCTGGTTGATCTTGGGAGAAATGATATTGGTCGGGTTTGTGAATACAGCAGTATTACCCTGCCAGAGTTTGAAATTATTGAGAGATATTCTCATGTAATGCATATGGTTACTTCAGTAAAAGGAAAACTGATGCAGGACAAGAATTACCTTGATGCCCTGCGAGCTTGTTTCCCGGCAGGAACAGTTACTGGTGCCCCTAAGGTGCGAGCCATGGAAATAATCGATGAGCTTGAAATGTCCAAAAGGGGGGCGTATGCTGGTTGTGTTGGATATTTTAGCTTTTCAGGAAACATGGATACCTGTATCACTATCCGAACCATGGTAATGTCTGAGGGAAAGGTTTTCATTCAGGCTGGTGCAGGAATTGTAGCTGATTCTCAACCTGAAAAGGAATACGAAGAGACGATCAATAAGGCAAAAGGGATGCTTAAGGCTGTGGCAATTGCTGAGGAATTGCGACCTGTGCAATCGGAATTAATCACGCAAAGACACAAAGAACACAAAGGATAGAAAAGAAGAAAAATCTCATATATCTTTGTGATCTCTGTGGCTTTGCGAGAAGAAATATTTGCGTAATCTTTGCGTTCTCTGTGTTAAAAAAACTCGATTGCACAGCTCGAGGAATTGTACGAACACTGAATTTTTATTGACAATATCATTGATTGGTGTTATACTTATCATTGTAGCAGTATGACATCACTGAGTGTATGATGGAGAAAATTATGACCAAAAAAAATCATTCAGGATACGCTGGTATAATCGGACGGCCAAATGTAGGTAAGTCTACATTATTAAATGCCTTTCTTGGGGAAAAGTTAGCTATTGTTACTAAAAAACCCCAGACTACAAGAAACCGCATCATGGGCGTGCTGACGCAAAAAGATTGTCAGATAATCTTTTTGGATACACCAGGAATATTAGAGCCTCATTACCAGCTTCATCAGAACATGATTAAGTGTGCGTATCGTGTTTTAGAAGAATCAGATACCATCATTTTTATGGTTGAACCTGCCATGCCACAGAGGATAGAGACAAAGATTATTGAACGGCTGACAACCTATCATAAACCCAGCTTTCTGGTTATTAATAAGATTGATACTATTCAAAAGGATAGTTTGTTCCCATTAATTGAAACTTATGCATCAATGAATATTTTTCAGGAGATAATTCCTATTTCTGCCTTAAAGCTTAAAGGGATTGATAGCTTGTTAATGGCAATAAAGACCTCATTGCCAGAGGGTGAACCCCTTTATCCGCCAGATATGCTTACAGACCAGCCTGAACGATTCTTCGCTTCTGAGATCATCAGAGAAAAAATATTTAAGTATTACAGAGAGGAATTACCCTATTCTACGGCTGTAGTTATTGAAGAATTCAAGGAAAGAAAGCCAAAGGATTTTATTTGCGCAATAATCTATGTTGAAAGAGAATCTCAGGAGGGAATCATTATTGGCAAGAATGGATTGGACTTAAAAAAAGTAGCTGTTGAGGCACGAGCAGATATTGAGGCATTGATTGGCAGGGAAGTGTATCTTGAACTTTGGGTTAAAACAAGGAAAAATTGGCACAAGTCGTCAAATGCTCTGAAGGAATTTGGGTATGAGCGGGGTTGAGTATAACTACTCAGATGTGTAATAAAGTGGAAAGGGAGAAAATGGGGAAAGGAAGAAAGATTAGAACGCAGATACAGAATATTATTCTGCTAATAGTGCTTATAAATATTACAATTGGCTGCACAGGCATACATTCTATGATTGCAGTGGAAAACAGTCAATATGGAACCAGATGTATAACAATGGAACTCTGGCATGATGCTAAGTTTCATCTTGAAAAAGCCATGAAGAATAGTCCTGATAACATGTTTGTTTGTAATAATCTTGGTGTGGTTTATGAGTATTTTGGGGATAATGAGGCTGCAAAACGGCTTTATGAAAAAGCGGTAGACATTTCCATTAAAGGTGCAGAGGTAGAGAGGGTAGGGGAAGTAGGAGGGCATAAAGGCACAGAGACACAACGGAAAAAGTCAATTCCCAACTCACCTGATAACAATATTTGTTATCAAAATCTTAAGGCTTTCATGGAAGAGCTGGGGCAATCGCACATTATGCCTGTAACAGGAACATTTTCTGCCTCGAAAAAGATATTGTCCAAAAGGGTGGAGATAAAGAAAAAACTTACTCCTGTATTGACCGTAGATGGTATAAACCGTGTAGGGATATTTGTCTTGTTGCCAGATAAAAGATCCATGCCTTTGCAAGATACAAAGGGGAATTTAATAGCTACTCCTGCCCCTTGCCAATGGGAAATGGCCACGCATCCCGCATTATCAGATGAAAAGGCAGAGGCAATAACATCGATGATTGTTGAGGCATTTAAGGAAAAGATACAAGAGGAAAGTTCATTTTATATCGATGAAGAGATATTACAGGCAATAAATGAGGGATCCCCTTTGGCAAAGGATAAACCCTTATCAATTTTTCTGCAAAATAATGAGGCAGTGATAGACCTGTGCAATGATTCTGATATTCAGGGGGTATTTGTCCTTGAGATAATAGAATTTAATGATAGCAGAACAAAAATGCTAACAAGTAAAAGCCGTTATTCAGAAGAGGAAAGGCGATATATTTATTATGATGTTCCAAGTATTATCCGTAAGGTGGTATTAAAGATAAGGTTCTGCTTTTTTGAGGCAAAGACAGGTAACCTGTTGTGGGATAAAAAATATGATATTTCTAAGATTAAGGAATACCCTGTCGAAGATGAAGAAAAGATACCTCTCTGTGATATGGAACTCTTTGAAAACCTGTGTAATGAGCCGTCAAGTAATTTTATATCAGCCACAAAACCACAGTATAGGTGTTCAAAGAGGCAGATATTGATGGAGAGATAAATTGATGTTTCCTTGCTTGTCTTCCCATAAATTATATTTTAACATAAAATGATAGCTTTGTCAATATTTTTGTTGTAACTGATGTCTTCTATTAATGTTACATAAACTGTCTCCTTCCTCTTTTTCCCGATACATTTATCCTTCTACTGGCACATCCTGAATTGTTGCAAGTAATTTCTCCTTTGTTCCCAGAATACTCCTTACCTCATCTGCCTCTAACACCTCTTTTTCTATTAAAGCAGAAGTCAATTTATCTAATTTTTCTTTATTTTCTTCTAATATCTCTCTTGCACATTGATAACAGGCATCAACTATCTTTTTTATTTCTGTATCTATCTTAGAGGCAACCAATTCGCCATAATTTTTTTCCTTAAAAAGATCCCTGCCAAGGAATACCTCTCTATCCTTTCTACCATAGGTCAGTGGTCCCAATTCATCGCTCATTCCATATTCACAAACCATTTTATGAGCAGCCTCTGTTGCCCGTTCAATATCATTCTGAGCACCGGTTGATGCCTCATTAAAGATAAGCATTTCTGCCGCTCTACCGCCGAGCAGAACGGTCATCTTGTGCAATATCTCTGACTTTGTGGTCAAGTATCTATCCTCAAGCGGTATCTGGAGTGTATAGCCCAAGGCATTCATCCCTCTGGGAAGGATAGATATCTTATGGATTGGATCACTATCAGGGATCATCTCGGCTACAAGGGCATGGCCTGATTCATGATACGCAATTATCTGTTTTTCCTTGTCCGAGAGAAGTCTGGATTTTCTCTCTGGTCCAGCGATTACCCGGTCAATGGCATCCTCAAAATCTTCAAATTCTATCTTTTCCTTATCTTTTCTGGATGCAAGGAGGGCAGCCTCATTTACCAGATTTGCAATATCTGAGCCAACAAACCCAGGGCTTCTTCTGGCTATGAGCTTAACATCTACATCATCAGCCAATGGTTTTTCTCTCAGGTGTATCCTAAGAATGGCTTCCCTGCCAATTAAATCAGGGGCATCAACCACAATAAGGCGATCAAATCTCCCTGTACGGAGAAGAGCCGGGTCAAGCACATCCGGTCGATTACTGGCTGCAATAAGGATTACCCCCTCTTTTGAATCAAACCCATCCATTTCCACTAAGAGTTGGTTAAGGGTTTGCTCTCTCTCATCATGTCCACCACCAAGTCCAGCACCCCTTTGTCTTCCAACCGCATCAATTTCATCAATAAAAACAATACATCCCTTGCCTGTAGATAAAGCAGACTTTCTTGCTTGTTCAAACAAATCCCTGACCCGAGACGCCCCAACACCAACAAACATCTCTACAAAGTCAGAACCGCTGATACTCAGGAAGGCAACATCTGCCTCTCCAGATACTGCTTTGGCAAGCAAGGTTTTACCTGTCCCAGGCGGACCAACGAGAAGAACGCCTTTGGGTATCTTTGCTCCTAATTTTTGAAATTTCTTGGGCTCTTTTAAGAATTCAATTATCTCTGAAAGTTCTTGTTTGGCTTCATCTACACCAGCCACATCCTCAAAGGTAGTCTTTGCTTCCTTATCTTTATCTTTGGGCAGATTAAACCTTGCCCTGCTTTGACCAAAGTTCATTATCCCCCTTCCACCCGGCATTCGTGTCTGACGATAGAAGAGACCCCAGAGCAGGAGACAGAATAACACCGGGGAGCCAATATACCAGAGTAATCCCATCCACCATGTGTTTCCAGTTGGCAAATCCCCTCCAAATTCAACACCGTATTCCTCTAATAATTGGATAAGATTTTTATCCTGATAGGGGATATATGTTGTAAATGGGATAATTGCCTTATCCTTTATCAATTCGCCCTTAATATTTTCTTGCCCTATTATCTTTACACTCTTTACATCGCCATGTCTTACTGACTCTAAAAATTGCGAATAGCCCAACCTTACCGGCTTAATTGTTTGAGGTGACTCAAAAAACTGTAGCCCAAGCGGCAGGATAAGAAACAAAAATATCAACCAGATGCTTAAATTCAAACCCTTATTCAACTATTTCCTCCTTTTTGCTCATTTGCAACAACTACTCAGGTAAAGTAATTTACCACGGAGAACACATAAATTGATAGGTTGATGAGTTTATAGGTTAAAGGAACACAGATCCATAATTCATAACCATTTACTATCAATTCATCCACTTATCAACCCATCAACTATTCAACTTATCAACTTTTTGTGTCTTCGTGCCTTTGTGATGAGTAATTACCATTTGCAACAACCCATATTTACCATTGATACCACCAGCACCTTTTGTGTTCTGCTGGTTATTTTCACTTGTTCACCAATTCGTAACCCAATTACCCAGAGGACATTGCCCTTTTTATCAACCAATAAAGGTATTCTGTTACGGGTATCCATTGGCAGTTTCAGATCAATAAAAAAATCCTTTATCTTTTTCCTGCCCTGCATTCCATAGGGTTGAAACCTATCCCCATCCTTCCTGCACCTGAGGGTAAGAGGCTGGCTGATTTGGTCATAATCAAGGTAAGCCCTCAATATCAGGGGATGCGTGGTATCCTGTATTAGATACCTGTACTCTGTTGGAGGATGCTTTTCAATATATTCAATGTCCTTGAGAATAGTTTCCTTAAGTACAACCTCTGTTTTTATGGTACAGTTCAGGTCTTGTATCTCATTTGTCCCTGGAGCCTCAATAAGATACTCATAATAATCAAGTGGTTTTAATCTATAAATCGATTCTTCTTTGATGATAAGCTGTTTATAATCCCTTTGTGCTGATATAAAAAAGGGTAATGACAATCTACCCTGTGGATGAATACTTAAAATCAATTGCCTGATACCCTGAATATGTTTATAGTTAAATCCCTCTACATCCCCCTTAATCATGGTTATTATCCTTCTAATAACCCTGGTCTGGATAGCAGGATGTAGTCCAGAAATCGATACAACATCCATAACTACCATCTTTTCTTTTCGTTCTACAACAACTTGCAACAGAGCATGATTTACCGCTTCATCTATATAATCCTCATCCATTTTTAACAATTGGGATAATTGAATAAAGGCATTATCAATCTTAGGGTTATATTCCTTTCTTAGTATCGGCAATAATTGGATTCTGACCCTATTTCTTAAAAATATTGGTTTAAGGTTAGAGGAATCAACTCGAAATTCCAGATGATTCAACGATAGATATTGATGGATTTGCAGGGAGGATATTTTTATCAAGGGACGGATAAGCAGAAGGTCTTCATCTATCTTTCTTATTGGGGCAATCCCTTTTAATCCCTCTGATCCGGTTCCCCGAATAAGATTTATGAGTACAGTTTCTACGAGGTCATCAGCATGATGTCCAACCGCAATCTTATTGGCGTTAAACCCCTTAGCTACCCTTTTTAGAAAATCATATCTTATCTTTCTGGCAACATCTGTTAATGGTCTATCTTTTGCCTCTTTTTCCTTTATTGCCTTAATATCTATCTCTTCTGAAATAACAGGTATCGAGAGTTCATTAGCAAACTTTAGAGTATACTCTGCATCCTCTTTACTTTCCTGCCCCCTTTGCATATGATTCAGATGAGCAACCCGAAGGCTTAAGGAATATTCTTCTGACAATTGCCAGAGAATGTGTAGAAGAGCGATCGAATCCGGACCACCAGATACGCCAACCACAATCCTATCCTTCTTGGCTAATAGCTGATATTGGGAAATAACATCATGAACACCTTGAGGAATCATAGGATAATCCTGAGTAACTATTCAGGCAACCTATAGCCTAAACACTTGAGTAGTTACAATCCTAAAGATAATAGTGATGGTAGCGGTGCAGGGATTCGAACCCCGGACACACGGATTATGATTCCGTTGCTCTAACCAACTGAGCTACACCGCCAGATAAAAAGTAAGGGTGAGACATGTCTCACCCTTACTTTATTCATTTTTTGGTGGCGGGGACAAGATTCGAACTTGCGACCTTTGGGTTATGAGCCCAACGAGCTACCACTGCTCCACCCCGCTTCGTTTTGGTGCCGAGGGCCGGACTCGAACCGGCACGAGGAAAAACCTCAGCAGATTTTAAGTCTGCTGCGTCTACCAGTTCCGCCACCCCGGCGATTCAACATTGTTTATTATACACTACGATTTAATACTTGTCAAGGAATATTTTATGGCATTTGTGAAAAATGCTATCGGCATTGTGTCCGTTCAATGGCATGTGTTATCCCCAAAAAAAGTCTCCACAAAAATATATGAGTCTTTCTAAAGGTAGGGAGTTTTGATTTGCCCCATTTTCTTTCATATTCATGGCTGGCAGTTTCTCTTACCTTAAACCCCATCCTTAAACATGTTATAATCATTTCATGCTCTATGTCAAAGTCATTGGCTGTTAATTTCAGGCTCAAAAACACATCTCTTTTAATTGCCCTGAAGCCATTCAGCACATCAGTCAATTGGGTTTTATACCTCAAATTTATTATCAGAGTAATCAAACCGCCGCCAACCATTCTAAGATAATTGGAAGTATTTCCGTGAAACTCATCGCTTCCGCCCATCATCCTTGAGGCAATAACCATATCAGCCTGTCCACAGGTTATCAGTTGAACTAATTTGGGAATATCAGACGGTTCGTGAGAGCCATCTGCATCTATAAAAACAAGAATATTGCTATTTGCAGCCTCTGCACCCATCTTATAAGCATCACCCTTTCCCAGTCCATTATCTAAAATCACCCTTGCCCCGGCTTGCTCAGCAAATTCCCTTGTTTTATCCTTAGAATGACCATCTACAACCAGAACCTCATCGCTATAAGGCTTGACCTGCTCAATAACCGATTGTATCCCTCCGGCTTCATCCTTGGCAACAATAATTACGGTTACAGTTTCTGTACCCACATAACTATTCACCGATAACCTCCTTCCCCTTTCCCCCACTGATAATCAATGATCCCGCCATATTCCTCACCCCATAAATCCTTTCCATAAACCCACCCAAAAGGTTGACAATCCCTACCATGCTGTCAGGTACAATCGGATGCAGAAAATCAAATGGTTGTGCCATTGGTTCACAAAAGCCTGCTTTTCTTAATTGTTTCAATATTTTCCAGCTAAAGAATGCTGTCTCATCAGGGGATTCACCAAACAGATGTCCCAGAAATTTGACATTTTTAATCAACATATTCTGGGGATTAAGCATGTTTGGTTCGGTAAAGGCAAATCTTCCTTTGTGGGTTAACACCCGTTTTATCTCTTGTAATGCAAGTGACAGGTCAAGATGATGAAGAACGGCATTCCCAACCACTGCATCAAAGGACATATCCTTAAACGGCAACCTTTCTGCCTGACAAAGGATATTTTGCCCATCATTTTGTTTTGCTGCATGAGTCATCAATTCCCATGAAATATCTGTGGCAAACAACTGTGCCTTTGTTTGAGCAAACATACTGGAATATCGCCCGGTACCGCACCCAATCTCCAGCACCCTCATTCCCGGAACAATCCCACACGCTTTAATAATTAAATCGCTTCTCCGCTTAATTCTTTGCCTGCCGGCAAGGGTGGCCTCCCCCCAGACAATCTCTGCCTTTCCTGCAATCCTGCGATTATGTTCCTGTTCTCTGTAAAGACGCAAAATAATATTACCTCATGAGTGGGGAGGGGGGAGGGGGATGAGTTGATAAGTTGATAGGTTTATAGGTTTATAGGTTTATAGGTTGGAGAAACATCAACTCATCAACTCATCAACTAATCAACCAACCCATCAACCCATCAACCCATCAACTAATCAACCAACCCATCAACTCTCCCTACCAGATAGCCATACTTCCACTCTTTCTTGGCGGTGTGGGCGGCGGCGACGGTGTCTGCTCCTTAGTATCAAATCCCATCTTCCCCTCATACTTAGCCTTATAAGCAACAATAGAATCACATATTGAAGAAACCAGATCATTTCTGAACCTATCACTTCTCAATTTATTCTCTTCAATCGGATTAGAAAGAAATCCTACTTCAATCAAAACAGCAGGCATCATAGCATCTCGTAGTACCCAAAAAAAAGCACTTTTTGCCCCACGATTTACTAATCCCAAGTTTTTACAGGTTATTAACTGAATTATTCCAGCCAATTCTATACTTTCTTCAATAAATTCTTGTTGAGCAATATCACCAAGAATAAGTTTAATCATATCTGTATTATTAGAATTGCTTTCCTTTTTAAGAGAAATAACCTCATTTTCAGCAGCAGCCAATGCTCTGGCAGCATTATCCGAAGCCTCTGTAGAGAGATGAAAAACCTCAAACCCATGTGCTCCTTTGGAATATGAGGCATTGCTATGGATAGAAATAAACAAATCCGCTTTCTTGTAATTGGCAAATCGTGTCCTTTCACGCAAAGGGATAAAATAATCACTATCACGAGTAAGGAGGATATTAATATCCGGTAATGCCATTTGAAGGCTAAACTTCAATTTTTTGGCAATATTCAGAACGACATTTTTTTCCAACAACCCACTTTTGCTTACAGCACCTGAATCCTTACCCCCATGACCAGGGTCAATCACAATAGTCATAATCCGAGTATTCTCTGGCGGACTGGTTGACATTAATGCTCCACCTTGTTCAGTGCTATTCATTATTTCCATACTACCTGATTTTTCTTGTATAGAATTTTTTACTTGTTCTTCGTAGATTCTATTGGTTGATTTTATAGGACTATTCGTTGCTGAGGGAGTACCTCTGGCAGGTAAATTAGATGAAGATGGAAATCTCCGCACCATCTCCTCTTCCATAGAGGAGACATAGGTGCCTTTGGAATCTATAATTAACCTTTTGCCATCTGCATCCCATCTTATCAAGAGACTAAAGGGGTTAGTGAAGTTACTGACGATAAAATTTAACGGGATAAAAATTCTTCCGGTAATCAACCTGAGTGGATATTCCATCTTATAATAACGGTTATTTATCTGGACATTTGGGCTGCCAATACTAAAATTAAAGGTATTTTTACCCTTAGTCAGGATTACCACCTTAGTAATTGGGTTCCATCGCATATATACCTTGAATACCTTTGCCATTTCAGATAGACACACCATTGTCTGTCCATCTTCAACGATGTATTCCATTGTTATCTTTAATCGATTAACATTATCTACAATGGTGATGCTTTTTCCAAACACAGTGGAAGAGAAAAAACAGATTATTAAAAGCATTCCAAGTTTTATTCTTTTCATTTGATCACCTGTCCTTACAACGGCATATACATTATCACCTTATTTCTTCCCTGCTGTTTAGCATCATAAAGTGCCTTATCTGCCTTTGCCAATAGCTCTTTTTCTGTGGATATGCCTGTATTGGGATAGGTGGCTGTGCCGAGGCTGGATGAAAGTTGATGGGGTTTTCCATTAATCTGATAGGGGGATTCGTAGATATTTTTTCGTATCTCATCAGCCAGATTAAACCCTGTATTCTGGTCAGTCTCTGGTAAAACAACGGCAAATTCATCCCCGCCAAATCGAGCAACAGTACCTTTATTGCCAACAGTTTCCTTGATAATATCAGCTATGGTCACGATTAATCTGTTCCCCTCCGAATGACCAAAGGTATCATTAACAAACTTCAGTCTATCAAAATCTAACATAAGAAATGATAATGGTTTCTGGTATTGAGCCGCAAAACTGAACTCCCTGACCATCAGATCCTCAAGATACCGATAGTTATATAACTTGGTCAGTTCATCCCTTTCAGCCATCTCTTTCACCTTGGCAAAGAGCCGTACCTTTTCGAGGGTGACTGAAACCTGATTGGCAACAATAGTCAAAAGCCTTCTCTGTAATGGAGTAAAGGCATTTTCATTAAAGCTGTTGATGTTTAAGAAACCAATTATTTCACCCCTGTAATTTAATGGGGCAATCAAGGAACTCTGAAATTTTTCTACCCCAATCCAATACAAATTGCCTGCTTCTCCATCCTCTGTTGAGTAGGCAACCTTTTTAATCTTATCAGGATTTGTCTCTGCCCAGGCAGATTCTAATTGTCTTTTTATATGATTAAGGCAGTTATCATTAATAAAGCAAGCCTGTTTTATCTGGCTGAGGATTCTGCCATTTTCAAAATAAAGATAGCTGCCGGCATGATAATTAAAAAATTGCTGAATGCGTTCCAATACCCAGAATAATATTTCCTGTGGAAGGGACATCAAGGGTATCTCCCGTGATATGCTATACAAAATCCCCAATTCCTCGGTTTGAGCCTCTAATTCTTCCTTTTCCTTTATCAACTCCACAGCCTTTTTTTCTAATTCTTCTTTTTCCCTGATTAAAACCCCTTTTCCCCTCACCTCTTCCAATAAACCATCTTTTTCCTTTTCCAATTCCTCTTTTTCCAGCTCAAGCTCATTCAACTCTCTTTGCAATTTTTCTTTTTCAGACATACTGGCTGCGGCTGCCTGTTTTTCTCTCAGCAATGCCTCTTTGCTCTGGATCAGCTCTTCCTTGATCCGAATCATTTCCTCTGTTTCCTTGAGTTGTGTCTCTGCCTCTTCTCTTTCTTTTAATAAATTTTTCTTTTCTTCCTCTTCCTTTCTCATCTGCTCTTCATACTGTTCTATCTCTTTTAATACCATTTCATTTTTTTCACGAAACATGTTCTTTGAGTTTTTAATGGCAATAGCTGCATGATCACAAATAATAGACAGAAGCTTAATATCACCCTCATCAAAGGGTTGACGGGTTGATTTGTTATTAACATTAATAACCCCAAGTATATCGTCTCCTATCTTCAGTGGGGCAGAGATTAAAGACTTGGTATAATATTTTGGCGAATTTTGTTGAACACCAAATCTGGAGTCCTGGGTTACATCTTTAACCAAAAGTGGCTCGCCGCTTTTAGCCACAAAACCAACAACCCCTTGCCCAACAAGCAATTTGGTCTTTTTTATAACCTCATTATTCATGCCTATAGCTGCCTTAATGGTCATCTCCTGAGTAAGCTGATCAATAATCATGAGTGAGACGAGTTCAGCATTCATGGCTTTAGCTGTAAGGCTAACAATAAGACTATAAAGTTTTTCAGGCTCTAGGGTCAGAATAAGCATTCTGGATTCCTCAAATAACTTGTAAAATTCAGCCAATGTATGAACCTCCTGACTTTTTTCTACAAGCTCTTTATGCTTTGTCTTTGTCTCCATAGCCAATTGACAGATAAGGGAGATAAGCTCTATGTCCTGTTCTAACATGGCTACAGATATTCTGTGTCCCCTTTCAAATGAGGAAAAAAAGGTAGTTCTATCTGCCACACCAAACTTTTCAATAAGAGACGCATAATGAGCAGGTTCAACCCTTGGATCAATGAGTTCACAACCGCCAAGCACACCAATCACCATGTCATCCGCAAGAATTGGACAATAAAATCCCAGAAATCCTGCTGGACAGGAGAATGCCGTAGGTGTTTTTTGTTCCACTGCCTGCTGAAGGCAATCCTTAAATACCTGTGAACATTCTATCTTCCCCTTAGTGGTGGCTTTAATTGCCTGACAATAAAGGTGATCCTGTTCCTCATTAAATACTAATTGTCCTTCCGGTGTGGCAATCCAGCAGGAGGTTATACCTATTCTTTCCAATAAAACACTTCGAATCATTGACCATCCACGGGTATTTATAAATTGTTCAAGAATATCTATGTTATTCACTTCTGCTCCTTTTTTGAGACTTTGATGCGACACTACCGTCTCGTCAACCTTAAAATTACGGATAAGTCGGTAGGACAGACATTCTTGTCTGTCGTTTATCTCAAGTTAGACAAATGAGTTAGGCAAGAATGCCTGACCTACAGACTATAGTAACCTTATCCGACATTTGAGAGTTGATGCGACACTACCTATTTTTCTCTCCATAGCCGTACCGTAAATGAATATTCTTCCTCAATTAAATCTGGCTCTGTGTTGTTGTGTTTTAGCATACCGGCAATAATCTTTCTTGGAACCCCAAGACCTGTTGCCTCAACATAATGATAATCTCTGAGCACTTCCTTGATAAGTTCATTACGGGTTGCCCGACATCCTGCTTTCATTCGTTCTATAGTTATCGTGTTTGGAAGTGTTCCTGGACTGATTACCTCTAAACGGTCAAAGTAAATGGATATTTCAATATCTGTCCCATTGATAGTATAATCTCGATGGGCAATTGCATTGACAATCGTCTCCCTGATAACCTCTTCAGGATAATCAGGTTTGTCAATACGCCTCCCTTCCACAAGATATGATTTGGAGCCTGTGTTTCTACGAACAAAATCTACAGCTCGCTCTACCAGACCTCTGTCTACTATATCCTTGTCTGATAAAGTAACAAAATTAGTAGGTGAGAACGAGAGCATATGAGCAGGTGTGAATTTAACTACTATTGCCCCCCTAATTGTTCCTCTCTCAATTGATTCATAATCCTTCTCCTTTCCACGGTAAGCAACGGCAGAGATCCCAGCTTGAGGAAGATAATGATTAGGATTTTTCCCAAAAAGCAGTATTCCTCCTACCACAGGAATCGCTCTACCCCGGGATTCAACCATAATCTCTGTATTTATAAGTAAAGTCTCCCATTGTTCAATCTCATTTTGTTCCGGACAATCCTGTCCGCGTACATCCCTAAAATAATTTATGAGTCTGCCAATGTCTAAATCCGAAAAAGTTGAACCTGAAACAGGTTTAATATCATACCGAACCATGCCAGAAGCCTGATAAAGCCTTTGTTCTTGTTCACGAGTTGCTTCCCGTGAAGTACTTCCTATTCGAACAAAAGTAATCCACCTACTTCCTTGGCGAGCCTTGTATGGTTTATCAGGGCTATCTTCTGGAATGGTTATAACTCCAATCTTTTTATCAGTTTCCCATAAAACAATCTCAAAATAGGGAATGATTGGTGGGTTTATGTTATTAGAACAGATATTCATTACCCATTCTTCTATATCTTTCTGTATAAGTCCTGTAACGCTACCGTCATCTTCAACACCAAGAATAATGTAACCACCTTTAAGATTTGCTAATGCTGAAATCTCCTTTGCCAAACTTTGTGGGGCTACATCGTCTCTTTTAAGCTCAACCCTTGAATTTTCGCCGTTTCGGATAATCTCCAATAATTCTGTTTTATTCATAATTATCACCCATTCCCTTGTCTGATCATTCAATGTGCCCCTTTTCGATTGAAAATCACCAACAATGTTTTCAGCATCAGCTTAAAATCCAGGACAAGGGAATAATTCTTTACATATAAAAGATCGTATTTCAGCTTACTTTTGGGAGAAATATCATAGCCGGCATTGACCTGTGCCAGTCCAGTAATTCCAGGTCTGACCTTAAATCTTTTGGTATATCCAGGGATTGTTGTCTTAAATTGTTCGACAAAGAACAGCCTTTCTGGCCTTGGACCAACCAGACTCATCTGACCCAAAAGCACATTAAGGCATTGAGGTATCTCATCTATTCGGGTCTGTCTTAAAAATCTGCCCAACTTGGTGATTCTTTCATCATCTTTTTTTGCAAGTACAGGACCTGTATCCTGTTCTGCATCTGTCTTCATTGTCCGAAACTTATATATCTTGAATAGATTACCATCACGGCCAACCCTTTCCTGACTGAAGATAATTGGTCCACTCGAATCAAACTTGATGAGTAAAGCAACAATCAGCAAGAAGGGAGAAAGGATAATAATCGTTAGAAGTGAGGCTACCATATCCATGCCCCGTTTAATACTCCTGTTCCACCCTGAAATAGGCTGGATATTTACATCAATCAATGGAATAGTCTCTATCTGTATGGTTTCCAGCTTGCCAATAACAGATTCATATATATCAGGTACAGTCTTAAATCGGACCCGTTCATCCTCGCAACTCAACACTATATTCCACAGTTCCTGATTAGTAATTGGAGGAATAGTAATGATTGCCTCATCTATTTTGTGTTCCTGTATTACTCTCAGCAAATCCAAGTATTGTCCTAAGACATTCTCGCCGCGAGTTTCTCCAATAAATCCAACCAATTCATACCCTGATTTTGTTGCTTTTTGTATCTCTTCGGCAACAGCCATACCCTCATCCCCAGTACCAACAATCAAAAGCCGTCTAATGGGCATGATTAATTCCCTGATAAGTACCCTCCAACCACTCAAAAGGAAGGTATTCAAAAACCATGAAATAATAAAGACAGAGGTAGGAAACGCTATGGCAATGCTTCGATTAGCATAAATAATTCCAATAACTACAAGCATACCAGCCGTGGTTGCCTTGAGTATGGTTGCATGAATATCTTCCCCATCCTTTTTCCAGAGGTATGCCCCGCTACCATAAAGGGCAAGAAGCATAATGGATGTAATTACCATCCACATGGCATGGTAAGCTTCAAAGTTTTCTGAAGGAAGATTGCCACCAAACCTGATCAAAAAGGAGGCTATTATCCCTGCATTAATCAGCAGGGCGTCTATTATTACGGAAAAAATAATCCACATGAAAGTTTTCTCCTCATATCGGTCAATATTAGTAACTACTCACCACGAAGACACGGAGACACAGAGAAAAACAGAGAATTGATGAGAAATACCCTTATTTTTCATTTTTCCAGTACTATAAAATATCGGGAATCTTCTGTGTCTCTCCGTGTCTCAGTGTCTTCGTGGTAAATTCCTCTCCCTGAGTAGTTACCCATATCATATCATTCCACCGTAACACTCTTAGCAAGATTTCTCGGCTGATCAACATCGCAACCCTTCCTATCTGCAATATAATAAGCAAGAAGCTGAAGAGGGATAATGGTCAGCAAGGAGCTGAATATTTCCATAGTATCCGGCAGATAAATAATATGATCTGCCTTTTTCGTTACCTCTGCATCACCCTCTGTTGCGAGCGTTATAACAATCCCATCCCTTGCCTTTACCTCTTCAATATTACCTAATATTTTTTCATAGGTTTTGCTCCGGACAGCAATGGTCACAACAGGCATATCCTTATCAATCAAGGCAATTGGTCCATGCTTCATCTCGCCGGCAGGGTATCCCTCTGCATGGATGTATGATATTTCTTTCAATTTCAACGCACCCTCAAGGGCTATGGGATAGTTTATCCCTCTGCCAAGGTATAGAAAATCCTTGTAATGGCTAAATCCATGAGCCAGCTTTTTAAGATTTGCATCCTCTTTTTTAAGTATTTCACCTACTAAATGTGGTAATCTACGAAGTTCACTGATCAAATCCTTAGCCCTCTCAACCCCAATTGTGTCTCTTGCCCTGCCAAGATATATGGTAAACAGGTATAGGGCAGTTAATTGAGATGTAAATGCCTTGGTTGAGGCAACGCCTATCTCTGGACCGGCATGGGTATAAATAGTCCCATCTGATTCTCTGGGGATAGAGCTGCCAAGGACATTACAAATAGAGATTACCTTTGAGCCATTTGCCTTTGCCTGTCTTATGCCAGCCAGAGTATCAGCGGTTTCACCTGATTGAGAGATAGCTATGGTCAGTGTTTTATCAGAGATAATCGGGGATCTGTATCTAAACTCAGAGGCAATGTCTACCTCAACTGGAATTCTTACCAATTCTTCAATAATAAACTTTCCCACTAATCCAGCATGCCATGATGTGCCACAGGCAATAATTGTCACTTTTTCTATTGTTTTGAGCTGGTCAAGGGACAATTCCATCTCTTCCAGATGGATATTATCCTCACCAAGCCTTGTTCTCATGGTATCCTCTATGGCTGTGGGCTGTTCAAAGATTTCCTTGAGCATAAAATGTTTATAATCTGCCTTTTCCGCTTGAGTCGCACTCCATGTAATCTTGACTACTGCCTTTTCCTTTTCGACCGCCTCCAGGGTTGTAATCTTTACCCCCTCTTGATTCAATACTGCCATCTCTCCATTATCAAGAAATATAACATCTCTGGTATGATTTAATATGGCTGGCACATCCGAAGCGATAAAGTATTCATTTTCCCCAAGCCCTACAATCAACGGACTGTCATTTCTGGCAGCAATAATCTGCCCGGGGAATTTTGTACTCAGGACGCCCAGAGCATATGTACCCCGCACCCTTTTTAATGCCAATCGCACAGCCTCATATAAAGACTCTTTCTCTGTCTTCTGTCTATCAAGCTCTTCTTCAATCAAATGGGCAAAAACCTCTGTATCTGTTTCAGAGGCAAATACATGTCCCCTCAATTGAAGTTCATCCTTTAAGGAAAGATAGTTTTCTACAATCCCATTATGAACAACTATAATCTCATTTTTGCAATCTCTATGGGGGTGAGCATTTTCTTCAGATGGACGGCCATGAGTTGCCCATCTGGTATGCCCAAGTCCAATATTGCCCGGTACTGGCTGTACCTTGACCATTTCCTCTAAATTATTCAGCTTCCCCTTACTTCTTCTTACCTCAATTATATTGTTATTTAAGACAGCTATTCCCGCAGAATCATATCCCCTGTATTCCAGTCGTTTCAATCCATCAAGTAAAACAGTGGACACATCCTGATAACCTACATATCCAACAATTCCACACATATAATGCCTCCATTTGTAACTACTCAGGTAAAGTAATTCATCACGGAGAACACACAAGTTGATAGGTTTATAGGTTGATGAGTTTATAGGTTAAAGGAACACAGATTCATAAACCTATAAACTCTTTCCTTTCCAACCCATTAACTATTCAACTTATCAACTTATCAACTTTTTGTGTCTCCGTGTCTCCGTGGTAAATTCCCCTCGCTGAGTAGTTACCCCCATTTTTAATTACTTCCAGAAATTCGAAAGTTCTCCCTTAAGATTATACCATGCTTTTTCAATTTTTGCTATATTTTTTTTGATATGAGTGAAAAATGTTTCAAGCTGTGCAAACTGAATTAATCACACAAAGACACAAAGAACACAAAGGATAGAAAAGAAGAAAAATCTCATATGTCTTTGTGACCTCTGTGGCTTTGTGTGATTAATTCTGTTTGCATAGGTCGCAATTTTTTTGTAGTCTGTTTCATGAGGTCTGAAGTTACTATCGCACAATCCCTATCTTTCCTTTCTTGACACCAGAGGAAGATACCAGTCGATAAAAGTAAATACCAGAGGCAACCCTTTCTCCATCCTCATTCCTCGTATCCCATCGAGCAATCATTGAACCACCAGCTTGCAGCTCTATGGCATTTATCTGCCGTACCATTTCTCCTGAAAGGTTATAAATATACACTATTGTCTCAGAGTCTGCCGGAATATTGGCTATGGTTACAAATTGTTCCTTGACGCATGGATTGGGATAACAGATTATTGCATTTATATCTGATACCTTGAGGCTAACTGTTAAATAAATGGTGTCTGTACCCGTACCTGTTCCATCGTTTATGGTCAGGGTAAATTCTATCTTGTGTTCATAAGGGCAGTTGGGCTTAAGCATGAAACCAAATGGCTGATTTGCATTGTTGACCGTCTTGCCTGACAGCATGGCATCAACCGTAACGGTTCTGGTGGTAATAACCACAAATGGATCCGTGGTACTCAATTCTACACTCAAGCTGCCGCAATCAATGTCCCGGAAGTTTTTCAGGGTAATAATTAGCGGCAATTGTTGTCCCGGGGTAACTATTCCCTGGACATTTCCCGAAATGACCTGATATAATGCCTGAATGTCCTTTGGCATTGGCAGAGACATCTCCGGATCACCAAGAAGATTAAGGCAATACTGTATCCAACGGTAGGGTGTATCTGTGCTGCATTGAGGGACAAAGGTGAGTTTACTCATGGCAAGTGCCTCACCAATATGAGAACAACCTTCCCGTAACGCTTGTCTGAAGAATTCCACCTGATATTCACCACTGTAAAGCATGGGACTTGTCTCATCATACAGACCATACCTTGAGTTACCAATAAAGGCTGCTGCCCCACCGTTTTCATTCAATACCATCTCCTCGCCAATGCAATCATTTACATCAAATGCCCCGGCATAGCAGCCAACGGTGTTGAAGATAAATGGGCAAGGATTGGACAATTGACTAAGCTGGTAATCATAGAGATAGGTATTCCCCATCTGAAGGCAGCTATCATTGGCATGACCGGCATGGGCAACAAGCCCAACCCCGTCATTTAGTTTATCCATGATGGTGCTGATATTTATTCCCCCCTCGCTGCTCTGATAGTAATGAGTGGTATCATACGCATCTGGCGTAATCTCATCAATTGCCTGCATGATCAATTTGCCATCATTTAAGGGATCAAACTTATTCCCGATCAATAGTTCATTATATGGGTAACTACCTGTGGCAGAACCATAATCAATCACTCTTGCCACAAATTGTGTTGCCTCAGTTGCGTTATTCACCGGTGCCCGTCCCACGAATACCTCTGGCATCATATCCACCCTATCATCAACCTCTCCATAGATACCATCCTGATCATAGTCCCAGTTACCGTCAAGGCAGGCATAGTACAAATCACAAGGAATATTATCATCATAAAATGATTCATCATCCAAAGTCCCATCTCCACCCGACCCCTGACCCCTGGCCCCTGGCACCAAAGTCCCACCCTCAACCCAAGCATAAACACCACGGCATGGCACCACATCTGTATCACCCCCAAGCAGAAGGTATGTCGGCTGATAATCCTTGATGTAGTTTCTGATCCTTTCCTGATTATCCCTGCCCGAGTAGTGGCTGTATATCCATGAGGTAAAGGTAATAGTCCCCTCAAACCCTTTGCTCATCTTTGAGTTAAGCAAGGTTTGGAAGGCAGGGGCAAGGGTTTCATTAGTTACAATCAGGTATTTTTTTATCGTTGGGGCAGGGCTATATCTGGGAATCAGCTCCGGATTTATCACTAATTTTTGAAGGGCTCCAGGGTTTGGACACTTGCCACTGACAGGAATGTCCTGAACTTGCCTTAGTTTAAGAATAAACTCAACCCGTTTAATCCAAGTCAACTCGCCTGATTGGGTATCATATCTTGCCCCAGATACCTGCATACATGCCAGATTAAACCCTCCCCATTGCTGGATGGATTCAAGCCTGATCACTTGCTGTATCTCACGCGGAGATGCGAAGGACGCGGAGAGAAAAGATGGCACGGCTGGCAAAGATACCGCCTGCATTCTGTGTCTCCCGGAAACAGGCAGAGGGGGAAAGGCAGGTTTGAGGTTATATTTACCATCCATCATTTTCTCATCGATGGATGTTATCTCCAGTCCATCTACGGTAAAGCCTTCAGGTAAAAGCACAAAGAATGTTTTTATCGGCAGCATGGGCATACCCACCTCAGATGATACGGCACAACCCTCTGCCCGAACAATCGAATATCCATCCTCAGCAGTGGTAATTGAAAGCGGAGAAATCTCTATTGTACAAGGCAATGCCACAGGCAACGCTTCCGCAAAAAGCTGTTGAGGAATGATAAAAATGAAGAAAAACACAAAGGCGTACCCGCCCCCAAACCCGCCCTGTTTTTTGGGCACAAAAGCACGAAGGAGTTTTAATCTCTGCTTGATTTTCACCATGCAATGGTAGCTCATCTCATCCTCCTCCACACGATAATCAGGATACCACCCAAAATAACCAATTCCTGAGCCGCACTCATTACCACAAAGCTGACAAACCCCATCTCCGGAGAATAACCAAAAGGAAAGCCTGTGGTCATGATAATTCGATGCGTACTCAATGGATAAAATATCATCAATCCATTTTTAGTAACAAGGAGATCCATGAGGACATGGGAGCAAACACATAGGCTGCTTAACAGGCACCATTTTTTCCAATTTTCTCGAAATATCCCTACTATTATGCTGACAATAAGTGATATGAGAAGCACAAATCCGAGTGAATGTGTTGGCCCATGATGGTTTTCCCAGCTAAATCTAATCCCTGATGATATGGAAAAAAGGTCAATATCCGGCAGGCTGGCAAGAAGGATGCAAAACAAAAGAGATCTCCATCCCTGACGGAGTTGTTTTTTCTTATGGAGGCAGCACCTCCGGCGGCTGATAGTGTAAATGATTGCTGCTGTCAATGTATGACCAATCGGTGTAGGCATTTATTTTTTCTCCTTTTGTATGCAAATAAACGGTATAACTCCAGGAAATTCAGGATGTCTATGCCATAAGGCAAATGTATAGCTTGTTTGTGGGTATTCTGTTGGATGATTTCCTACTATGACATTACTGAACCGTTTTTTAAGATTTTTGAGAAATTTTTTATAATTATCTATTTCACTGTCAAGGGTTATAATGGCATAACCACCTGATTTGAGCACATAATCCATGGCATTGATTACATTTCGTTCTTTCATTTTTCCAGGTTCATAGCAATGCAATGAGACAACATCCATTGAATTTTGCAAAATACCCTCCGAAGTATACCGTCCGCGAGCAACCATCTCAATTTTACCGGTAATATTTCGTATTCTTATGGATTCCTCTGGTAATAGCAATTTCTGATCATTATCTGACACCTCAACGAAATCAGGCCGTTTTTCGAGATTCCAAATATTAACTATATGATTTTTTTTTATTAATGCAAGACTAAACTCACCCCTGCCAGAGGCAAAATCAATCCATGTTCGTGCATTTTTAATAATATCAGCAACTATATCTTCCATTGCACCTATTACCTCAATCCCTAATCTATCAGCAGCCTCATATCGTTTGAGCGACCCAATAATCCAATCATTATCTTGACGACTTAAGTATACCCTACAATACGCTCATTTGTCAACAAACTTTTCGATCTGTGCAGTTGGAATTTACATCGCATTCATCTTATTATACTCAAATACTGCATAGGGAAAATGGGGACAGCGCCCGGGAAAATGGGGACAGCGCCCTATTTTTAGAAGAAAAATAGGGCGCTGTCCCCATTTTCCCGGGCGCTGTCCCCATTTTCCCTATGCAGTATTTGTGGGACATGCTTAAGCCGCTGGCGAGGGTAGGGTAGGGGATTGGGAGAGCATTACCTTTGTAATTAAGACTTGACAAGTCATCATTATGATGCTATAATTATGCTCTAGGGGGTGATTTTAGATGAGAACAACTGTTGTTTTAGAGCCTGAAGTAGAAAAATTGATTCGAGTACTATCGCTTAAGAAAAAACTTAGTCAATTTATAAATCAGTGTGTTAAGGAACATTTTAAGAATGAGGAGAAAAAAAGGCTAAAGGATGAATTGGCTGTAGCTTATAAAAGAGCAAGTAAAGAAGGGAAAGAAATCATAGATGGGTTTACATCCATTGAAGTAGAGGGGTGGCCAGAATGGTGAGACTACCATTACGGGGTGAAATTTATTGGGTGAATCTTGAACCTACTTTAGGAACTGAGATTAAAAAAACCCGTCCTTGTCTAATCATTTCTTGTGATGAAGCGAACAAAAATTATGGACAGGTGACCGTCTTACCTTTGACATCGCAACATTTGGAAACAATTATGCCTTTTCAGGTATTTTTATCGGCAATGGAGACCGGTTTGGAAAAGGATTCAAAAGCCTTAGCTGAACAAATTAGAACTGTCTCTAAGATCAGGTTAATTAAAATGGCTGGAAGGATACGGGAAGAATTATTGATGAAGTTGGGTTGTGCTATAAAAATCCATTTGGATTTAGAATAGTTCTTGGAGAGTTGGAGAGTACGAAAAATACAAAAATTATTGGAGTATTTTCCAACAATCATTTCGGTTTTTTTAACTTCCGATAATATATCTTATGTAAACCAACTGGTAAGAATAGATGTGATTTGCAGCACAATGCGATGTCGTAGCAAAAGACCTCATGTGGATTGGATGGCATTTGGATGGCATATTGTCAATACGGAATGCTATCGTTTCAGTGAAGAAATATGCGATTTTTTTCTTCCTTGATTTGGAGTGCATTACCTTGGTAATGCATATGGTGTAGCTTACTGGCTGCACCATATGCCGGTCATAAGGAAATAGCAAAGGCATAGCGGAGCTATTATGCTGTAACGATTGCAATTGCCTCTCTGGACTGGGGATAAAGCCGATAACATAATGTAATACTGTAACTTCGTGTAATTAAAACAAAAGGCAGGTGCAAGACCTGCCCCTACGACAAATCCTGCTAATCAAGAAGGATATTCGAAACACAACCTGCCCCTACACAGGTTGTGTTTCGTGTTGACTTACGAAGTTCTGAAGTTATGAAGTTACTGGATTTCAAGCCCTCTTTCCCCTACCCTTTCCCAATTATATCTCCACCCTTGTAACGACTCTCTGAAGTTTGCTGGCTGGCAGCTTGTTAAACTGCACAAAGTTGGGAATAACCTTAATATCTGGGCTACCCCTCCCCTACTCTCTCACAAATACTTTCCCCGGCAATTGTCGAACAAACCCTTTTAATTCAAGCTGAAGTAATATAGAAGCCATCTGGCCGGCACTTATATCAGAATTATAAATAAGATAATCAATCTGTTGTGGCTTATCCCCTATCAATGAATACACCTGTTTTTCTGTCCCTAACAGTTCGTTAATATCCTTTTTTTTCTCTGGAATAGCTATTTGTTTCAATGTTGTTACCAATAAACCAATCTCTTCCAGAATATCCTCAACGCAGGTTACTAATTTTGCCCCTTGTTGAATCAGGTGATTGGTGCCTGCACTCAGACGACTGTCAATACATCCAGGAACAGCAAAAACATCCCTCCCCTGCTCCAGGGCATACTCAGTGGTAATAAATGTCCCGCTTCGGATAGATGCCTCAACAACCAATGTACCCAAAGCTAATCCACTGATGATCCGATTTCGCCTTGGAAAATTAAACTTTTCTGGCATAGTCCCCATAGGAAACTCACTCAGCACTGCCCCATGCTGAACAATTTGCTCAAAAAGTCTTTTATTTTCAGGTGGATACATAATGTCTACCCCACAGCCGAGCACAGCTATGGTTCTGCCATTTGCGGAAATAGCACCAAGATGACTGGCTGTATCAATCCCTCGAGCCAGACCGCTAACAACCGTAAGCCCAGCTCTGGCTAAATCTTGAGCAAAATTATCTGCCATTCTTCTTCCATAAAAGCTGGCTGATCTTGTCCCTACCATGGATATAGAAAGCCTGTCCTCTTCCTTGAGACATCCCTTAGTATATAATGCTGGTGGTGCAGCCCAGATGGATTTTAGATTCAGAGGATATTCTTCGTCTTCAAGGGTAATAACCCGCACTGATGCCGCATCAATCTTTTTTAATTCCTCATCTATACGAACATCTCCTCTTTTTTCGACAATCTCTTGAGCTATCTTTTCTCCAATACCCTTTATTTGAGCAAGATCTGCTGCATTAGCTACAAGGATATCCTCTACATTTCCAAAATAATTCAATAATGTTTGGAATCGTACCGGACCAATATCAGGAACCATATTCAAGGTGAGATATGAGATTGTTCTTTTTTCCATTTTTTTATTACCTTCAAAGTAGATCCGTGCATCTTCGCAAACTCTCTGTCATTCCGAAATACTGATTGCTTTGCAATCATTTATTCCCTGGAATTACCTGAGTCTTCAATTTTACCCATCGGGCACCCATCTTGAACCAATTCTCTAACTCAAACTTTACAGCCCTTACCCCTGGTATTTTTTTTATATTTCGTTCCACCCTCTTTAATTTTTCAACCTCAACCATTGCCTTTCTCTCAAAATAATCCTGTTCATTTGGATTGACAAAGACATCAAGTTGGAAATCGAGTTTACCTTTGATATAGACCACACCACTAATGGTACTAAAATCTATCTGTTTTGTATCCACCCAATTTTTGACCAATTCTGTTTCTACTCGTACATTAATTGTCCAATCATCAACCATTGGTTAACTCCTTTTGTGCAAAGGTAACACAAACATTTTTGTTTGCTAATAATCATACAAAACAGACACAGACAAGAATGTCTGTGCTACATTCATGTCCTTCCCCGATACACATCAATGACCCCTTTAATTCTTTCCAGCAAATGTATAATCTCAGTAAGATGCTCTTTATCTCTGATAAGGACAATAAAGCTGCATTTGGCAATCCCATTTTCCACCACCTTTGCCCATGCCTCATTAATCGTGGTATGGGTTGTATTGATAAGTGAAAGCATATCTTTTAACAGATTTTCTCGATTAAATGCCCTGACCATGATGCCTGCCTCATAAGTACCTGTCTTGTCCTCACCCCAGACAGCATCCACTATCCGTGACTGTCCATTATTACTGTTCATTATATTACGGCAATCTATTCGATGAATGGTTACTCCACCCTTGGTCACATATCCGGCTATTTTATCCCCTGGTATGGGTCCACAACACTTAGCCAGATTAAAGGCAATATCATTAATCCCGGAGATTATAACCTTACTTATTGATACTTTCTTTGGTTTTGGGGATGAATGTTCTTGTGGTTTTGGCCGGGTATCTTTTTGTGGTAACTCTTTTTGTTGCTCCTCTTCATGGGCTTTTAACCAGTTTCGTATCCTGCTTCTGGCTTTTGGTGTTCTGACAATTCTTATCCATGATTGGGTAGGGTGTGCCTTAATTGAGGTGATTATTTCAATAATATCACCACTCTCTAATTTATAATCAAGGGGTACCATTCTACCCCCCATTCTGGCTCCAAAACAGTGATCCCCAACATTTGTATGAATGCTATAGGCATAATCAATCGGGGTAGCTCCCTTGGGCAGAATCTTTATCTCTCCCTTAGGGGTAAAAAGAAATACCTCATCTGAGAATAAATCCTGCTTTAATCCTTCCATAAAATCTTTGGGATCAGTTAGTTCCTGCTGCCATTCAATTACCCTTTTCAGCCAGGCAAACTTTGAGTCATGCTTTTCATCAAATCTTGTTTTCTCCTTATAATGCCAATGGGCTGCAATCCCCTCCTCAGCAATAATATCCATTTCTCTGGTTCTTATCTGGACCTCCATTGGTTTGCCATCAGGACCAATCACCGTGGTATGAACAGATTGATACATATTTGACCTTGGGGTACTGATATAATCCTTAACCCGTCCGGGCATGGATTGCCATTTATCATGAACAATGCCCAATGCATTATAACAATCAACTTGTTTATCAGTAATAATTCTAATCCCGGTCAGGTCATATATTTCATCAAAGGACTTATGCCTTGAGGTCATTTTTTGATAAATGCTGTAGAAATGTTTTGGTCTGCTTAAAATATCAGCGGCGATATTTGCCTTATTAAATTCTTCGGTTAAGATTTCTCTTACCCTTTCCGCATACGCCTCTCTTTCTTCGCGTTTAGATGCCACCATTTTAGATATCTCATGATACACATCCGCATGAAGGTAGCTAAAAGATAGGTCCTCTAACTCCCATTTAATTTTCCCCAGCCCCAGTCTATGTGCCAGAGGGGTATATATCTCCAATGTTTCCAATGCCATTTGTTTTTGAGCGTCCACAGAGAGAGAACTCAATGTCCGCATATTATGCAATCTATCAGCCAGTTTTATAAGGATTACCCGAATATCCTTAGCCGTAGCAATAAGCATTTTTCGTAGGTTTTCAGCTTTATTTTCATGCTTGCTGTGCTGCTGAACCCATGCAATCTTAGAGACACCCTCTACCAAAAGGCTAATCTCTTCCCCAAATTGTTCTTTTATGTTTGAGCTGGTAATAGTGGTATCTTCTACCACATCATGAAGAAGAGCAGCAGCTATGGTAACTACATCCATCTTAAACTCTGTCAGAATGCTTGCTGTCTCAAGGGGATGGATAATATATGGTTCACCAGAAAGTCTTTTTTGGTCATGATGGGCAAGGTTTGCTACTTGATATGCTTTTTTTATTAATTCTATATCTGCCGATGGATTATAGGAGATTACCCGATTTATTATCTTATCAATATCCATCTCATCTGTCACCTATTATCCCAACTATTTTCTTCTACCCTTTCGTTCTGTTATGCCTTCTATCTTGAGGGAGGAGCAGTGCTTTGTCTTCCGATTTTTTCCGAGGCAGTAACGACCTTGCTGCTTTTTTTCATCATCAAGCTATTCCATTCAATCAAGATAGGGCTGGCAATAAATATAGACGAATATGTGCCAATAATCACCCCAAAGATTAATATCCAGCAAAAATCTGTGGTAACCTGTGAACCCTTAACAAGGAGGGCAATCAAAACAATAAGAACAGTTATGGATGTAACAATGGTTCTGCTCAAAATCTCATTTATGCTTGAGTTGATAATTACATCATAGGCTTCCTTGCGACGAAGTTTCAGATTTTCTCTGATACGGTCAAAGACAACTACTGTATCTGTTAAGGAATAACCAGCTAAGGTCAATAAAGCTGTAATGAGCAAAAGATTAATCTCTCGATTGCACACCCAGAATATACCGGTTACAACCAGAACATCATGAAGCGTAGCCACAGCAGCGCCTATTCCAAATCTGGGCTGTTTGAAACGAAAGGTAATATAAACTGTCAGGGCAATAATTGCCCAGAAGATTGCCCATAATGCCTTTTCCTTTAACTCTGTTCCAATCTTTGGACCCACCTCTTCTGTTCTCTCTATCTTGAATGAATTATCTGTTTTGAATCTTTCCTTAAATATAGTGCTTATCTTTGCGGTCAGGTTTCCTATATCTGATTTTCTTGTTCGAATAAGGATTCGTCCCGTATCTCCAACTTCTTGAAGCTCAACATCATTCATCCCTTTAGCAGATAATATGCCGCGAATCTCCGCCATATTCACAGGCTTATCAAACCCTACTTCCACCAGCGTGCCACCGGCAAAATCAACCCCCATATTGGCATAACCAAGCCCTATCTGGATAATAGCAATTATCCCCAGCAGGCTCAAAACACCTGAAATAGCAAACGCAATGTACCGCTTTCCCACAAAGTCTATCTTTGAATTTTTAATTAACTCCATCATTTTTTTAATCTCCTTAATATTGTGAATTCAATATTCAAAATTTACCTTTGATTCTTCCAACTCTTTTGATCAACCTCTGATAACTGATTCGTGCATGTGTTTAACTAAAGAGACATTTACTATCGACTCAACCGATATTCTTTGTGCACGAGCTTGTTGTATGAGTTCATTTGCAATTTCAGGTAAAATCGCAACACGAATTGCTCGTTTATTAGGTGTCTCGAATTGAAACCATTCTCCATCATCAATCATAAAAGCAGAGGTATCAAGATTGTCCCAAAAAGTTACTTCTTCTTCGTAAGTTTTAAATTCTGGCACTTGCAACTTATTCATTTTCTTAATCTCCCATAATTTCGCTTTTCATTATCAGTCATATCTCTTGCCGTGATAGACTTGTATACCATTTTTTTGACTTGTTCCAACACAATGAATAAATTATCGGACTTCTACAGTTTGTCCATAAAGACGATACCGATTATACCCTTCACGGTGAGCCAAATGCAATTGGTCTTCGCATATTTCCCACACTTCATGTGGTTCAACATTATGTTGAGCAATATGCTTGATGCGATAATCATCCCATTCCAATTTGTTAATATACATCAACTACCTTTACCTTGATATAAACACTTCATTCTCCGTAAGACTAACAAGGGGTTGCAAGTGGTGCCCCAAATGAAATAAAAGAATCTATCACTCGCCCCATTTCTCCATTCCCTAAATACTCAGCGTTTTATATTCCTTCCTCAAATCAAAGATTACCCTGGTAATAACCAGAGCTGTAAACAAGCTGATAATAATACCGGTAGAGAGTGTTACCGCAAACCCTTTAATCGGACCCGTGCCAAAGGCAAATAATATCAGGGCAGTAATCAGTGTGGTTACATGTGAGTCAAACACTGTCCAGAATGCCTTTTTATATCCAGCATCAATTGCTGCCTTAATGGTCTTTCCTGTTCGCAATTCCTCCCTTATTCGTTCAAAAATAAGCACATTTGAATCAACTGACATACCAATGGTCAGGATAATACCAGCAATGCCGGGAATGGTAAGTGTTCCTGAGATAGCTACCATGGCACCCATCATCATCAAAATATTACCAAGCAAGCCAACATCAGCTATTACCCCTGAAAGCTTATAGTAGATAGCCATAAAGAGGATAACTAAGATAATTCCTAAGATAGAGGCAATTACACCCTTCTCAATAGAATCCTTTCCAAGGGATGGACCAATCGTTCTATTCTCAATTATATTGATTGGGGCAGGCAATGCACCGGCTCGCAAGACAATTGCCAGATCCTTTGCCTCCTGAAGGGTGAAATTACCTTCGACAATAGCACTTCCACCATCTATCTTTGCCCGTATCACCGGGGCAGATCTAACCCTGCCATCCAACACAATAGCCAGCTTCTCACCAATATGCCCACCAGTTGTCCGGGCAAACTTTTTGGCACCAATCTTATTAAACTCTAAGGCTACAACCATCTTTCGGGTCATACCATTGCCACCTTGATTACTATCAACAAAGGCATTTGTTAAATACTCTCCAGTTACCTCAGGCTCTTTTTTTACCAGAAATTGAGTGTTCTCATCATCATAAAGTATTTCATATCCATCAGGAATATCCCCATCCTTTGCTGCTTCAAGTCTGGCGTCATCTACCAGCCTGAATTCAAGCATAGCTGTTTTGCCAATAAGGTCAAGGGCTCTTTGAGGATCTTTCAAACCCGGCAGTTCAACAACAATTCTATTTTCCCCCTGCCGTTGAATCACTGGCTCAGAAACACCAAACTTATCCACTCGATTGCGAATGACCTCCAGCGTTTGATCCACAACATTTGCTACATTCTTTTTATCCTTCTTAGACAGCTTTGTCGTATCAACTTCTAAAACAAGGTGCATACCACCCCTCAAATCCAGCCCAAGTTTTATTGTTTTATTCAAAATCTTTGTCTTCTTTGTTAGCCTTTCCCTCTCATCCAAAGGAACCGTTGACCATCTTTTCAATATAGCCCTATCCTCTATAGGTAATTTACACCATGGCTCTATATCCTTTTGTTCTGCCTTAGACAGAGATGTCCACAGAATAGACGCCTTTCTCTCTTCATCTGTAAGCTGGCTCACAGATAACATCTTTTTCTTCTTTTCCTTTGAAAACACGCTAAGCTCGGATAATCTGTCCTTTAAAGATATTGACAGGGTATTCCATGCAGAGATAACATTCCTTTCTGATTGAGACATACTGCACCATTGAATTGTTGGTAAGAGGTAAAAAATAGATAAACCCGAAGCAATCAGGATTAAAGACATGTTCCATCGTATATTTCTTTGCATTATTAAAAGCCTCCTTGATAATAACTGCCAATTGACACTGAATGCCCATTATTATACCAGCTATATGGACATATGTCAAATAAAAAATCACTGAAATTTTTAATCTGTGCAATTTTAGGCTTATCGAAAGGGTAATTTGGCTCTAACCCTCGCCAGCGGGGGACATTTTAGATGCGATTGTTATAAAGGCAATGAGGTGTAATTCTCTGCATTTCCGCGATAAATATTTTGAACCACGCTAATTTTTCAAAAAAATATATTGATTAATGTCCTATAGGTATGATATAATAGATATCAGGTAACAGCTTGATGAGTTGAATGCTGAATATTTAATAAAAACAAAAGGAGAAAAATCATGAAGACGCTAAAGTTAGTAACTATCGTAGGTCTTGTATTATTTATCAATGGTTGTGGACAAAAACCAAAATTGCCGCAGGATAATGTTGAAAAACTGATAAGTCAATTGCAGAGTACGGATGAGTATACCAGGGTTATGGCTGCTTATTCGTTGGTTGATGTAGCCGATAAAAGGACAGTTAAGCCATTGATCAAGGCATTACAGGATGAGAGTTCAGCTGTACGAACCAAGGCAGCCTTAACCTTAGGGATATTAGATGATGAGCAGGCTGTTCCTGCCTTGATCAGAACACTGAAAAAAGATAAGGTGGAAGGGGTGCGAAGCAGTGCGGCTGAAGCACTTGGGCATACAAAAGATAAAAAGGCGGTTGGTCCACTAATAGTTGCCTTGAAAGATAAAGATAGTAGCGTGAGGGGAAATGCTGCTGTAGCCTTGGGTAGAATAGGTGATACAAGGGCAATTAATTCCCTTACCCCACTCCTGAAGGATGAAAACAAGGAGACTCAAGTTAAGGCAGGCTTTGGATTGGGAATGCTCGGAATAGAAGAGGGAAGGAATTTTCTCATTAGTAGTCTTAAGAATAAGGATAAAGAGATATGTATTGAGTCAAGCCTGTTTCTCGGTGAGTTGAAGGATAAAAGAGGGCTGGATGCCTTGATTGCCTTATTGAGTGATGAGATGGCTATCTGTCGACATGTGGATGGAGGGAAGTCTGACCATAATAGATGTGAAAATAATTCGTTGCGAAAAAAGATTATCAGTGCCATTGGAGATATACCGGAACAAAAGGCAGTAGATGCAATAATCCCTGACCTGAATAATCGGGCACAGGATGTTCGCAGGGTAACGGTAGGAGCTCTGGGTAAACTTGGTGGAACGCAGTCTGCAAGGGTATTGATTAATATTCTCAAGGATACGGAAGGGGGTGTCAGGAATGAGGTAGTAGATGCCTTCTCCAGAATGGGAACAGTGTCCATACCCTGTCTAATGGAAGGATTAAAGCAAGATAATGAGTGTGTTAAAGGAAACTGTGCAACTGTTTTGGGGAAGATGAAAGAAAAAACAGCCATTGAGCCTATCATCAAATTATTGGACGATAAAAACTGGCTGGTTCGCATTCAGGCTGCCCGTGCCCTGGGCAGTATTAATGATAAAAAGGCAATAAATCCATTAATATTATCCCTGGATGATAATATCAATGAAGTAAAAGGTGTTATGATTGATACACTTGTCACCTTTGGTACGGCTACCGTTCAACCCTTGATTAAAGCCTTACAGGATAAAAATGATAATATCAGGAATGGGGCAACCGTTGCCCTTGGTATGCTGGAAAATACAACTGCTGTTAAGCCCTTGATTGTTGTTCTTAAGGATAAAAATCCACAAATTCGTAAGGGTGCGGTTATGTCTCTTGGTATGCTGGGTGACAAGCGGGCTGCTGTTCCAATCATCGCACTCTTAAAGGATGAGGATAAACAGGTAAAAATAAATGCAATTACATCACTTGGTGTGTTTAAGGATAGTAAGGCAACAAAGCCATTGGTTAAGGTATTGGAGGAGAAACAGGATGAAAAAGATCTGGATATTCGCAGAATGATAGTGGTTGTCCTTGGTGAAATAGCAGACCCGGCTGGAATTGATGGCTTGATAGGGGCATTAATTGATAAGGATGCAACCACTCAAGAGAATGCAGCCCGTTCCTTGATTAAAATAGGTAAGCCATCAATAGAAAAATTGATTATTGTAGCTAATAATAAAAAGAGCGACCCTGTTGTCAGGCAATACGCCATCACTATCCTTGGCAAGGTAGGCAAAAGGGGTGATAAGGTGCTTATCAATACAGCTATTGCTGCCCTTAACGATAAAAATGATGAGCTTCGTAGGCGAGCTGTTATTGTCCTGGGAATGATTGGTAATAAGCAGGCTGTTGATAGTTTAATTAATAGCCTTAGTGATACGAGTGCCCCTGTGCAAAAAAATGCCGCAGAAGCATTGGCAAGGATAGGCAAGCCCGCAGTAAACCCATTGATTAATGCCTTATCACATTCCAATAAGGATGTGAGAGGGTATAGTGTTTATGCTCTGGGCAGGATAGGTAACCCCAAGTGTGTCAAATATATAAAGAGAATAGCTGCTAATGATCGAGACAAAATGGTGAGAGAGACTGCAAGGCAGGTGCTGGAGAAGAGGAAGTTTTAAGGACAGAAAAGGTAACTACTCACCACAAAGGCACGAAAACACAAAAAGTTGATAAGTTGAATAGTTGATGGGTTGATAAGTGGATGAATTGATAGGAAATGTTTATGAATTATGAATCTGTGTTCCTTCAATCTATAAACTCATCAACCTATCAACTTATGTGTTCTCCGTGGTGAATTACTTTACCTGAGTAGTTACCAAAAAAGATAGATGGGGATGAGTACTGACTGGGCTGAAAAGCTAATGGCAAACCCCCTGCTATTTTTTGCATAACACAGAAAATTCACAATACTTACATCCGCCAGAGGTGCTCCCTCCCCCCTCATCACTATCAACCACAAAAGGGATACAGGGATCTATAATCTCATAAATAAGATTCCTCAAGGTCGGCAGGAAAATATCCCTTAAAAATGTACCCCTATCAATGTCTTTATTCTTATCATGAAAAAGCATTTTCTCCTTACGACATTGAAGGGATCTCAGGCTGGAATTTATCTTATCCAGCGGGATACCTTGATTTGCATTCTGGTAAAGCAATACATAACATGGAAGTTGTAAAGAATTTATCTCTTTCTTCATCTCTCCTCGACTCACTAATATCTTATTAAAACACTTACATCCATACTTAGTTATGTCCCCTGATTTATAATCAATGATGATATGCTCATCGGTTTCTCCCTTGTAGTCAATCCTGTCTATTTTGCCTTTTAATCCTATATCCTTTATCCCGAGTTCAAACGCCCAGTTATTCTCCACAGAAACAATCCTTCTATCCTTAAAACACCCTTGTTCCCATTCAAGGTAGCCGTTAATCCGCTTAAATATCATTTCTCTTAACAAATATTGCTCGCCACTAACCTCTCCAAATTTTTGTCTGAATATCTCATCCAATACCCCTCTCAGGTTACTTTTAAGATAATCATATCGTATCCTGTCTTTATTAACAAGGGGTTTGTAAAGAAGCTCCAGAACACTATGGAGGATATTTCCTGTCTCAGCTGCATCTATATCCTCAAATATATCCTCTTTCTCTTTAAGCTGCAATATTTTTGAAAAGTAAAACTTAGTCGGGCATTGAAGATATGTATTCAGGCTGGTGGGAGAAAATTTCATATTATGCAATATCTCCATAATCTCCGGCGTCTTATTTATAGCAACATCCCTGACAGAAGGGGCAAGGGAAATATTCAGGGTAACAGGTTTTGCCTTCATGATGCCTATTTTTCCACATGACTTTTCCCTTTCCCAGACTAATTTTTCAACAAATCTGCTTCTTCGCATCGATTCTGTTTCCTGATAAATAATATGTACCTCTTTGGAACAAGAAACAAGGCGATGAAAGTGGTATCGAGATATTTCCTCCTGTTGATAATAAGCAGGCATATTTAAGGCATATCTCACCGGAAGGGGCAAGATTGGATCAAATGATTCAATGCCAGGCAAAACCCCTTCGTTTACATCCAGAATAAAAACCTTATCAAAACTCAAGGCTCGTGTTTCCAACAACCCTAATATTTGCAATCCCTTAAGTGGGCTTCCTTCAAAATAGATTTGTTCACCTTTTACCAGATAGAGAAAAACCTCAAGCAGGTCTTCAACCTTTTCAAAGTAATGATTATTGAACATAGAATCCTTGATTTCGTCAATAAAGGAAAAGAACTTATGAAAAAATTCACCGGAAAATGGATAGTGTGAAGCCGGGCTATTATTGAGTAGAAAGGTAAGAACGCCCTCAAAAAAGCCTGCCATTTGCCTTAATGTCGTTATCTTATCCATCCCTCTTATGCAGAGATTATGGATATTTATCAACAACTCCATAAATTCTGCAGGGGACACCCCTGAACTCATTGTAGAGGCAGCATCAAATATCTTTGAATTCTGTTCAATATCCTCCAGTCTCAGGAATCTTTTTTCCTGCTTTCTCAGTATATCCTCTACAGCATGAACAAGTATCCTCGTCTGTGATGTTGTAGAGACAGGGCTCGTCCCTGTCCGGAAACAGCGGATATTTTTGATATATGGATGCATCAACAGGTTAAGATAATCCTCAAGATAATAGGTATTATCAATTCTGTTTTGATAAAGCCTCATAAATATGTCCAAAAGGGCATACACTGGTGTTCGTATCACAGAATAACCCATGCTGATGTTGTAATCAACAGGTAGGGCAGTCATTACCTCAGAAAGGAGTGGTATGAGTGCCTCGGAAGAGGGTAAGACAATGGCAGTTTTTTCATAATCTTTTGTGTAATTTGTAGCTTCCCATTCGGTAATAATCCTTTCTGCCTCCTGTTCCCTGCTCCCTGCCCCCTCCATTAATGCATCCCTTAATGCCACCACCTCAGAATGGGTATTAAACGCCCTGTAAAGGAATATTTCCGGAGAAACGCTTGGGCAACTACAAGGAGGTAGCACCTCTGGTAGAATTGCCCCTACATGCTCTCCTTCCATCCCTTGTGCCTCTCCCTCTTCCCCCCATTCATCCATCTCCTCAAAGGGTGTCCATTTACCCCCGTCATTCTGTCGGATAATACTAACCCCTGGCTGTCCTAAAAGGTATCGAATAACCACCTTTTCAGAACCAGTCATGGCAAATAGTCCAGCAAGGTAGATGTGTTTGAACTGGCTCAGGCATGGTTCAAGGATTCCATCCCCTACCCTTCCCCAACTCGGGGGGCAGGAACATATCCCGTCCATGCCATGGCTCAAGTCAGTATTACAAACATTATTTGCCGCCATACAATAGGTTAATGCTCTTGTGGTAAGATTATAGCTTTGCAGCAGGGAATGATATCCCTGTCGTATCAAAAAAAGATGATTCTTGATATTGTCCAGGGACACTGCTCCCCAATCCTCTCCTATCTCAATATTCTGAATCTCTTCATCACCCTTCATCTCAATATCCACTTCTTCTATTACCTGCTCAAGTTTTAATCCCCAGGGGATAAACTGGTTTAATGAAAACCTTTTCCATGGATTATCAGGGAGTAAGGATATTACTTGAAAAAGCAGATAAATACTATCCATTGGCTTTACAATATTGTAAGGACAAATCTTGCATTCGCCCTCTTCCTCTGCCCCTCTGCCCCTCTGCCTATTTGCTGATAAATACAACATAAAATCATCCATTGAAAATATACTTGGTGGGAAAAATGGAGACTTAAGTGATTTTGCTATTGATTTGTGAAGATACATACCGGGACGATGATGACTGAATACAACCGCAGCCGACGAAAAATCACAACCCTCTTGTTCTATCAATCGTTCTGTAATAAACTCGATGAGATTCTTTGAAAACGGAATTTCTATTATTTTACCCATGGTACTCCTTCTTCTCAGGTTTGTTTTTCATCTCCTTAATTTTATCATACCAATTAAAATTTGGCAAGAGAAATCGTGATTACTGAAATGAGGTAACTACTCAGGTAAAGTAATTCACCACGGAGAACACATAAGTTGATAGGTTTATAGGTTGATGAGTTTATAGGTTAAAGGAACACAGATTCATAATTCATAAACATTTCCTATCAATTCATCCACTTATCAACCCATCAACTATTCAACTTATCAACTTTTTGTGTCTTCGTGCCTTT
>Ga0210051_1000316_pt1 | contig 42563 bp, 35 predicted proteins | sample CryGey092014_all_FD_185464 | JGI IMG/M metagenome (GOLD analysis project Ga0210051, IMG submission 185464) | Groundwater microbial communities from aquifer - Crystal Geyser CG23_combo_of_CG06-09_8/20/14_all (SPAdes) (version 2) | ecosystem: Environmental > Aquatic > Deep subsurface > Groundwater...
CCACTGCATAGCCGAGAAAACCGGATTCGGCAGGGACGGAGACTCTGCCCTACAACCCGTTCGAGCCTTTGCGCCGGTGGCAGAAAGATCAGCGTATGTCCCGCGTTCCTTTATGATACAATTCCAGTCTTCATATTGAAGTTCCAGTATCAGAATGACCCAAGCCGAGGACGTCCCCCGATATGAAATCGTGGGCGTCTGACCTTATGCTGCGAGTTCAGTCTTCACAATCTTCCTACTGTCACTCCTCACGCATCGAGTTTGAGAAAAACTTCCAGCGTCGCCGGCGCGAGACAGGTTGAATCATTGCACGCCTGAACCCGCACCTGCAGCTTCACGGTTCTTGGGAGCGGAGCAGATTTCGCAAGAGCAAGTTTGAGTGGTATAGTGACGCGCCGTTCGTAGACGGAGAGTTCCTCCTTCGAGAACTGGAATTTTCGTTTTTTCCCCTTCGGATAGGCGGCTTCGGTAATCCGGACTCCGGATGAATCCCGAGGCGGTTGGACGGCGGTCGGAATGAGAAACTCCTGCGACGGCTTGTGAGAGTTGACATGCCATCCAGGCGCAATCTCTAAGACCAAGGAAACCTTCACAGTTGCTCCGGGAGTCACGGTGATGCGGGCCGGTTCCAAGCGCGTGCTCACTCGGCTGGCGCTGCTTGTGGATTTTGCGCCCCTAACTTCGATGCCGGAAGAAGCGCTCCTATGCTCGTGCAAGTACCATGAGGTCGCGAGGATCAGGTTCTCGAATCCTCCAGGTGATTGCTTCGCCTGGTCAGGGAACGCTTGCAGAGTTCGCACTGCATGGTCCAGATAGGTTTGCTTGCCCGTGAGTCGGTACAACCGGAGCAGCCCTTGAGCCGCCACGGAATTTGCCGAGGGCAGCGCGCCATCGTAAGGATTCTTGGTGCGGAGCAACGTCTCGGTTTGCTGGTTCGAGGTGTAGAAGAAGCCCTCTCCCTTCTCATCCCAGAATTCATCCAGTAAGGTTTGGGCAAGCGATGCGGCCCACTTCAGCCAATCCTCGTTTCGTGTGGTTTCGTACAGGTCCAGCAATCCCGAAAGGAGATACGCATAATCGTCCGCGTATGCCCCGAGCTTTGCTTTCCCCTTGCGATAAACGTGCAGGAGGCGGTCCTGCTTCCACATCTTTTCGCGCAGAAAAGCGCCCGCCCGCTCCGCCCTTTCCTGAAGCTGGGGAGCATCAAGAACCTGCGCCGCTCGCGCCAGAGAACCAATCATCAACCCATTCCAGCCTGAGATGATCTTATCATCGGTGAGCGGGCGAGGACGTTTCTCCCTGGCTCGCAACAGCTTTGACCTCCATTGGTCCAGTTGCCTATTGAAGGCTTCAGGCTTGACGTTCAGGTGCTGGGCCCATTCGTCAAGCGGTTTGGAGAGGTGGGGCACGTTCATTCCTTCAAAATCCCCGCTGGACGTGATTGCGTAGATCTCGTTGACCCGCTTGCCGTCCTCCTCACCCAGCACTTGAAGCACCGCGGCGGGACTCCACACGTAGAAGGTTCCTTCTTCCCCTTTCCCTCCGGGATGCGCCGGGCTGTCGGCATCGAGCGCGGAGTAGAAACCTCTCTCGTGGTCGGTCATTTCCCGATCCACGAAGGTAGCGATGTCCTCCACGACGCGACGATAGAAAGCTTTGCGAGTCAGACGATACGCTTCCGCATAGACCCGCATCAGGAGCGCCTGACTGTAAAGCATCTTCTCGAAATGTGGGACTTGCCACCGGGCATCCACCGAGTAGCGATGGAATCCGCCGCCGATCTGATCGTAGATTCCGCCCATGGCCATCGCGTCAAGCGTCCCGGTGACCATCGCCAGCAGCTTCTCATCTCGCGAACGTTCGTATTCGTAGAGCAGGAGTTGTAGCCCCATGTCCGGCGGGAATTTGGGAGCGTCTCCAAAGCCGCCGTTACGGGAATCGTAGCGGGTGCGCAACCGACTTAGAGCCGCGTCGACAACTGTGGCGTCAACCTTGTCGGACTTCTTGCCTGCGCTGGAATATTGTTTGACCGCCGCCATAATCTGGTTTGCAGAGTCTTCAACCTCTTGTCGGCGGCTGCCCCAGGCCTCAGCGGCCGAGCGACATAAGGAGACGAACTGGTCCGGGGGGAAATACGTGCCACCGAAGAAGGCTTTGCCTTGAGGAGTCAGAAAGGCCGACAGCGGCCATCCACCGCCGCCGGTCATCAGTTGCACAGTCGTCATGTAAATCTCATCGATATCCGGCCTTTCCTCTCGATCGACTTTAATGCTCACGAAATGCTCGTTCATAAGTTCTGCGATCTTCGGATCGGAGAAGACCTTTTCTTCCATGACGTGACACCAGTGGCAGGTCGAATAACCGATGGACAGGAAGATTGGTTTGTCCTCTTTCTTCGCTTTTGTGAGAGCTTCTTCCCCCCAGGGATACCAGTCCACAGGATTGTGCGCGTGCATCAGGAGATAGGGGCTGGATTCATGAATGAGACGGTTGCTGTACCCGACTTGCTTCGTCTCACCCTCCTGCGGCGCGCAACTCGCGGCATTCCAACGTTTCGCCACCACCATGAGAAGGCTGATCAGGACAAGCAACCCTGTAAGACCGGCCCACAAGGTCGGACGACCTGGCTGCCAGAATCTTCTTTCCATCCTGCACGTGGACATTCAATACCACCCTATTCCCAAGCAAAGTCACAAGCGGTGTACTCGTTACGGTCGAAAACACACCCTCTTCCCCGGCGGGAACTGCAACCGAAAAAGCGGGTGGGAGATCGGACTACTTCACCACTTTGTAGTCTTTGACATCGATGATCTGAGTCTTGGGGAGGACTTTCCCCGTGACCTGCACTTTTTCCCCGTGCAGTTCTTCTCCGGCGCCGCGGTCGGAACCGCCGCCGTCCGCAGAAGTCTTACCGCCAATCAGGTCTTTCGACCGATCGTTCCGGAGGAAAGTATATATCTTCCCGTCCGCAGTCTTGAGACCATGGTCGTGACCGTAGACGCTGCACTGAGCTTTCGCCTGGTAACGACTCTTCAGATCGCATCCCACGCAAATGAGTGTGCCGGTGAGGGTGACTTCCTTGACACTGGCCGCCTTTTCACCGGCGCCCTGATCCGATCCGGCGAACACAGCGATGGCCGCGGCGCCGATCAGCAGCGTGCCCAAGAGCCCGAGTGCTGCTCGATTCTTCCTGTTCATTCTTCACCTCCTTTCAATACGTGATCGTTAGAAACATGGAAAAATTGCGAGACCGTTATTTCTCGGTGAAAACTTTGGTCTTGGGATAGAAGTCGCACCACGCAAACCAATAGGCGGCGATGGAAGGAACTGCAGTGAGAGACCGTCCCTTCAACCCACCCGCGATGGCCTTCGCTGAGATCAGATTCCAAGTCGATCCGGTAGACGAGTCTTGCACACGGTACCCTTTCGCATTTTGAGGGAACACGATTTTCTTTCCATTGATGGTGGCTTGGTAAACGGCGACCGCCAGAGATCGGTCGTCACGGAAAACCACCAGATCCTTTCCGCCGACGGTGTCGTTGAAAACAGACCGCTTCTCGAAAACAGGAAAGGGATAAGCTTTCTGGGCCGCGCCCAGATTAACGCCCACCACCATTTGTTTGGGGGGAAGCCGGTCATCTTTAAGAGCGTCTCCCATGATGCCAATTTCACTGCTGGCTTGGTACATTTCGTAGCGGTTGCTGCCCTCCTGCGTGTCCCCCACGGAAAGAACCTGTGCGTCCGGATGCGATTCCTTCAACTCTGCCCAGGTCACTCGCGGCATGGCGGCGACCATCTCAAGTCTTTTCCCCTTCAGTTTGCCGTCCAGGCATTCACCGTTGAAATGCGACCACAGCGACCTGGTCTTGCGGTCGAACATAACGAGAGAGTTGCGCCACAACTTCCCGGAGACTCCGAATTCATGGGTTTCTCCGTCCATCTTACGACTATACACGATAGCCGTTCCGCAGAGCGGACACCAGGTGGTGGCGATGGGTTTTCCCTCAATGATATCGTTCACAATCTCGTGACCATCCAGCAGATGCAGCGAGTATGCGTGAGTCGTATTCCCAATGGTCACAGCGATCATCGGCGCCTCCGGTTGTACCTTCGCCCGGGTCGCCGAAACAAACGTGGGCTTCGAAATGGCGAGGATGGCATCCGGGGGAAGAACGTCGTGAATTTCTTTGTTTGTGGTGGGAATTGGCTTGAGCCCGGAAATGCGTCCGCCTGTCAAATTCGAGGTTTGTTGCTGACGGTAGCTGGAATATGCTCGATATCCCGCAAACGCGATGACTGCAAGTAACACCACCGTCAGGAGTCCCTGCCGCAAAGGTCCAAGTCTGTTGACTTTCATGCTGGCACCTCTCGTCTGTCTGTGTGGGATGTTGGGCAGTACGGGCTGGAAGTGCAGGCTCGATACGCTCCCGCACTTCCATACACCCATACACCCATACATCCACAGTTTTTCAACCTGGTTGGTTCTCAGGCTTACTTCACTTCCTTGATGGTTTTGATCTCTGAGGCAAAAATCGCCTTCAGACCTCCTTTATCGGCAACCTTGCCGGTGATGGAAACGATGTTTGCCATCTTCCCTTTGCACAGATCGCCGGTCGGCTTGTGGTCCGCGGCGAGGACCAGGTACAGGTCGCCGTCGTTTGTCAGCAGACCGACGGGGAGGTTCATGCCCGCGCATTTGGCCGCGCAGGCTTTGTGGCTGGCGCCTTTGGCGCCTTGATCCAGATAGCAGACCAGATCAACCAGTTCTCCCTGCAGTGTCGTCATCTCGGCTTTGCCTTTATCGGATTCCTCGTTTCTCCCTTGGTCCGAACCGGCGTAGGCCACGCCCTTTGCATCGTTGTTGCAGCGGGATGATCTGACATAGCCAAGGCTGGCGATGATCGCCAGCGCAGCGGCCAGGCCGAGCATTTTCATGAGACTATTCCCTTTCGACATAGAATTCACCTCCTTTCATACACTGTCTTTGGACGAGAAAGATTGAGTTAATCATCTGCGGAAAGGCAGATGACCGGTGTACACTCCTGCTTGATGGAGGAATACACGGCACCCTCTGGGTTGTCAGAAATCCACCTCCACATTCAGGGAATCCAGGAACTTGTTGAACCCGGAGAACAGCTCCATCACGCCGAGCGTTTCGACAATCTCCGCCCCGGAAGCGCCAGCGTTTCTCACGTACTCGAATTCCTGATCGGTGATCTTGAGCGACGCTTCATTGGCTTTCCTGGCAAAGGCAATCAGCGCCCGCTCCTTCTCGGTGAAATCTGCTTTTCCAATGTCACTCCGAATAGCCTCGATCTCAGCGTCCGTTACACCGAGGGATTTGAGGAATAGGATATGGGCGGTCACACAATAGCGGCATCCATTGTCACTCGAAACAAGAACGGCGATGGCTTCTTTCGTTTTGCGCGATAGCGCCCCCTGCATCATCACCGCTTTTACCTTCTCCCAGTTGGACTTCAGAAGCGGTGGAAAATGTGAATAGGTCTTGAAGATGTTCGGGACCCGACCGAAGGCTCCTTCGATTTCCGTCAAGACATCTTGCGCGTCCCGGGATGCCATGTCTCTTTCTAACGGTTCTAACCTTGCCATGTCAGTTTCCTTTCGATATTGTTCTTCTCACCCGTATGCTCAGGAGGTGAGAACTCCTTTACAACTCGATCCAGCACCCGCGGTGCAGGCGTAGCAGTGTTCTCCGGTGCAGATGCGCCGTCTCGACAACTGAGACATGTCGAAATCGAAGATCGTGGTGGGAGCGCCGTGGTTGACGGACAGGTTCAACATCTGGTTGAAATCACAGTCGAAGAGCGTTCCATCCCAACCCACGCTGATCAGGTTCCGGCACATCAGCGAGTCAACGGTGGCAGAGTTGAAAGCATCCCGAAGTTTTTGGAGATAGGTCTCGTAAGCCCCCGATCGCACCAGATCGTGCAGGAAGCGACCGATAGGGACGTTGGTGATAACGAACAGATTGGTGAAGGAAATTCCATAACGATCACCCAGCTCTCTCTTGTAGTCTACCTCGAGCCCCTCCTGCCGAGGGGGCAGATAGGTGCCGACCGGATTGTAGACAAGGTTGAGCACAAGCCCGGCATTGGGTTTCCCGTAACCGACCGCATTGAGCCATCGCAAGGCGCGGATGCTCTTGTCGAATATGCCAGTTCCGCGCTGGGAATCAACGTTTTCTTTCAGGTAGCAGGGAAGAGAGGCGATGACTTCGACTTCATGCTGTCGGAAGAACTCGGGGAGGTACTGCCTGCCCTCCTCAAAATACACGGTGAGGTTCGACCGGACCATGACGTGTCGCCCAATTGCCGCCGCCTGCTCGACCAAATAATCGAAGTGAGGGTTCATTTCCGGCGCGCCGCCGGTGATATCCAGGTTAGGGATGTCGTGCGATTCGAGAACACGAAGCACCGCCTCGATCGTTTCCCGTGTCATGATCTCGGTGCGCAGGGGCCCCGCCTCCACGTGACAATGCAGGCACGCCTGGTTGCACAGCTTCCCGACGTTCACCTGAAGCGTGGCGATGCGCTCCGACTGGAGGGACTCCATGCCAATGAGCTTCAAGCGTTGTTCAAAGGTTTTCATCAGCAGCAACCTCCGCCGTCATAGAAATAGGTGGAATCGGTGACGATAAGGTCGGGCCGCCCCAGTGCCTGCAGATTCCGCGCCGTCTTGTCACACACGGAAACCGGCATGTCACGCGGAAGGACGTGTCCCTTCTCATCGTCAAACTGGTCGGCATCCCCGAAGTAGACTGCCATGCGACCGGTAAAGACGCACGCCCCATCTGCCGGAGGAGGTTCTTTGACGGCCGCCACCTCAATACTTTCGAGCAGGATCGTGTTCTCAATTCCAAAGCGTTTCGGATCGAGAACCCGATACGGTCGCCGAGCGCGTATCTCAATCGTTCCGAATCCGGATTCCACCAAGAGGTCAACATACTTCTCATAAGTCTGCGCTCCCGTCAGACACATCGCCCGCAACCGTTCATCCTTACGAAGATGGTCCGGGAGCGGGACGGGCGCGATGGGGTCGGACAGGACGAACTTGCCCCTCGGTTTCAACACCCGATGGATGTCCCGCAGTGCCGTCCGCAGGTCAGCCGACTCAAAGATGTTGAAGAGGCAATTCTGCGCCGCAACATCAACCGAGTTGTCCTCGACCGGCAGGTACCGGGCATCGCCGTTTCTAAGGAGGACATAATCGGGTGAGAGCCATTCGTTATCCTTTGCCGCCAGTGACAGATTCTGCGCGGAAGCCTCCAACATTTCCTTCACCGGATCAATGCCGATCACCCCAGCCCGCTTCCGCGAGAAATACGCGAACTGCAACAACTCCATCCCGCCACCGACGCCCACATAGAGCACCGTTGGATTGCCTGCCAGGTCGCGGGGGTGCACCGTCGTGCCGCACCCGTAATTCATCTCAAGCATTCGTGAGGGAATTGTCAGTCCGGGAAACTTCCAGACCGGCGACGTGGTGCAGCACAAGCCTGCCATCGGTTCCGCCGCCGCATCCCGGTAGAGCTCTTTCGTTGTTTCAATGTAACCCATTCGCATGCACTCCTCTATCCAGTACTTCTCTCACCGTTTCCGCGAGCGTGCTTGCGGAGAACGGCTTGTGAATCAAAGTAACACCTTCCTGCAATACGCCTTTATCTACAATCGTGTCATCGGTGTAGCCGGTCATGTAGGCTACCTTCAGTTTCGGATGGGTTTCCCCAAGCCGCTGGACAAGCTCCTTCACGCTCATTCCTGACATCACGACATCCGTCAGCATCATGGCGACTGCCCCATCAAAGGATGCGAGGACCTGCAATGCGGCCCGTGCATTTTCAGCGGTGAGCACTTTGTAACCCAAGTCCTTCAGAATTGTCTCCCCGAGTTGGCGGACCCCAGGTTCATCCTCAACAAGCAGTATGGTTTCCGAGCCGCGAGGCAGCGGTTTGGCCTGCACGTCGAGCGACACGTCTTCCGCCCCTTCTGTTGTGGGAAAAGTGATACGGAAAGTGGTTCCACGACCCGGCGCACTGTCCACTTCAATGTCGCCGCCGTGCTGCTTGACAATCCCGTGAACTGTCGCAAGCCCCAGCCCCGTGCCTTTCCCTGTTTCCTTGGTGGTGAAGAAAGGCTCGAAGATGCGGTCCCGGATTTCATTCGGGATGCCCGTGCCGGTGTCGCTCACGGTCAGCAAGACTCGATCTTCGCAGTGAGATGTGCTCGCAAGTCCCTCGTTGGTGTCGCACTGGCGGAAATTCGAGGTGGCGATTCGCAGCGTGCCACCCTCCGGCATGGCGTCGCGCGCATTCACCGCGAGATTCAGAACTACCTGCTCTATCTGGCCAGGGTCCACCCGCACCGGCCACAAATCCGGTTCATAGTGGGCTTCGATTTCTACCTGTTCACCAATCACCCGCGACAGCATTTTTTCGAGGTTGCTCAGGATATCGTTGAAACTAACGATCTTCGGCTGGAGAATCTGCTTCCGGCTGAAGGCGAGCAACTGGCGCGTGAGATTGCCAGCGCGCTCGCCGGCATTGATGACCTCCAACAGGTTCCTTTGAATCGTTTCATCCTCCGGATAGGCAGAGCGAGTCAACTTGGAAAACCCCATAATGGCAGTGAGCACGTTGTTGAAATCGTGCGCCACCCCTCCAGCCAGTTGTCCGATGGCCTCCATCTTGCGGGACTGGTTCAGTTCCGCCTCCAGGAGCTTTTGGTCGGTCACATCCTGAACGATCTCCAAACAGAAGTCGCCTTGTGCCTCCTGGATTTCACTTTCGTAGACGTGGACCTCTCGGACGTGAACGTCGTGGCGTGACGCGGCGTTGGTGGTCAACGCGCCGGCCCAGGCATGCCGTCCGTTCACGGTTGAATTCACGGTCATGGGCGACGAAGGCAAATCCCCGACCTTCTCACACAGATCGTCGAAAGACAAAGTGAGAAGCGTCTCGCGGGAGAATCCCGTCAACTCCTCCGCCTTGGTGTTGACGTCGATCAGTTTTCCGCCCTGCTGGCGAAGAAAGATCGCGCTCGGGGCGCTTTCAAATAAGTTGCGGTATCGCGCCATCGCCTCGCGCAGTTCCTCCGTCCGCTCGGACACTCGACGTTCCAGGTCCATGTTCGCCGCCTCAATCTGATGCTCGTAACTTCTCCCAACGAACCGGGCTGCCAATGTGCCAAAGGCGATGAAGCCGATAAGAATGGGAATGGCAGTGCGCTGTATCGCCCGTCGCAGACGATTCACTCTTTCCTCCACCAGCGCTGCATTCGAGTGCACAGACACTGACCAGTCGGTTCCTCTCACCGGTTCCGAGTGCACAATCTGCGTCTTGCCACCATAGTCCTGGTCAAGCAGCAGACCTGAACCTCCCTTCTTCTTGCCGAACCACTCGCCCACAGGTGAGGTGCGAGTATTGTCCAGGCGATAGAAGGGAGCGTGACTCATGTTCATCCCTACGCTTTTCGCATCGGGGTGACATAAAACGGTTCCCTTCGCGTCCAAGAGACACAAAAACCCCGTCTCGTCGTAGGGGGAATGAGTCAGGCTTGTCTGCAGGCGGTGCTCCAATTCTTTGGGAGTCGCCCCCGCGGCCAGTTGCTGTTCCAGAAGCCTGGAAACACGGCGTGCTCCTTGAGCGTTGGCGTAGGCCTGCATTTCGACATAGGTGCGCTCGACGTGACGGAGCAGGAGAGCGCCTCCGACTCCGCCAACAAAGAGTGATACTCCCGTCAGACTTGCGATCGTCCAAAGGGTCAGCTTGAATAGTTTCATCGTGGTGAGTTGTCCTTGTCCCCTATCTCTCGTTTCTTTGCGGTGTTGCTCATTGTTTGTTCAAGGCCCAATCGTACTTGAGGTAGGTGACTTTGACGCCGGGACTTTGCAGCATCTTGCCGACGTTAGCTGGTGTATATTTGGCAATGAGTCTGAGCACGCCCGTTTCCCCGCCGAAGTCCGAACGATACCATTTGAAGATGCTGGACAACGCGACGGTGTGATTTGCGACGGCGAATCGGTTGCGGCTTGGGTCATTTCGGACTCTGTGAGTCCGCGATAAACGCCTTTGCCGCGGCGTCGAGCCGGCTGTCCAGTCCGGACGCCGTGAAGGCTTTGGATTGCAGCGGTGGGCAGCCTCCGGACGCGCATACCAATGCAAAGTGGATGCGCTGGTCCTTGAACTTTTCCCGTAAGATTCCTTTCTCGATATCATTGAGGAAATACGCTTTGCCACCGATGACGTGCTCCTTTCCGGAGAAGAACGCCTTGTCATTCATCACGCTCTTGATCGGGTACCGTCGTAACACTCCCTTGATGACTGATGCATTATAGGCGCGGACTCACAGAGTCCGAGTTGATCCAGAAGGCCAGTCGCTCATCGCTGCTGTTGAGCGCCTCTGCCTTCGCGCCGTCCAACTGCACGAGGTACTTGGAGACGTCCACGTCAGACTTCATCCCCGCATAATCCACCCGTCCGCTTTTGACATGCCGTTTGAGCGCGGATCCCAGCAGGCTGTGATTGAAAGATCCAATTCCAATGCCGCCCGCCCATGCGGATGGCATGGTTTGCGGTCCCAGCGATATGGATGTCGCAATGATTGCAACGATCACCGTTGACAACCAACTTCGACCATTCCTTATGAGACATCGTGTTTCTTCCTCCCCAAAATAGAGTTAGCAGCAAGGGTGAAACAATGGCAGGTTCTCAATCGCTGCCTCGTGGCGTCAAGCCAGACGTTCGCCGGCGTTGGGCCCGACGCCCATGTCCCATACCCAACCGACTCCAGTCACGCCGCATTCGATCTCCTATCCCCGCCTCTTGCGTTTCGGCAAATTGCCCGACGTGGGACACCGACTCTTAAGGTGGCGCTTTAGCTCAATAAAGCAATCTTTGACGACCTCTATCCTCTTGTGGACTTTCCCCAGCAAGATCGTTCCTTCCATCGTCGCCACGACAAATCTCGCCAACCTTTGCCTGTCCGCTTTGGGAATTATGGGACGAATTTCCCCAAGGGTCTTTTCAATCTCTTCTCCCCATCGCAGGAAGGCGGTCTCCACCTGCTGTCGGAATCCATCGTGCAAGTCGCCCAACTCCAAGCCGATGTTCCCGAAGAGACAACCTTTGGTACAGTCCGCTTCGTGAAAACGCTTCTCTATGGCATCTATGAAGTCGAAGAGGCGTTGCAAAGGATCCTTCGCAGGGCTGAAGACGACGGGCAACGCCTCTTCTACCCAGCGCTGCGTAGCCCGCGTGACCACCGCCAGGCCCAACTCCTCCTTGCTCTTGAAATAAAAGTAGAAGTTGCCTTTCGTGACGCCACTTGCGTGAAGGATCTCTTCGAGGCTGGTGCGGTTGAAGCCCTGCTTGTGGATAAGCTCCTCGGCAGCGTCCATGATTTCTGTCTGCCGTCTCAGTCCCTTTTCTGTTCGCACCGGTTTAGCTTCATTTGCTGTCATGACTTCACCTCCCTCGTTCCGGGCAAGCGCTCACGCTCCTCCTAATGACATCCCTCTTTGTGATCGGCAAGCGGGCGGTCCTCGCCTCCCTCGCAGATAATAAACCAACCGATCAGTCTATATTTGAGAGTATTCTGCCACCCTACCTCTGTCGCGTCAAGGGCAATAAGTAAATCATCAATAATATTGTCCACCGCAGAAGGCGCAAAGCGCGCGAAGATTTGCCTTCTTTTCTGTGTTCTCCGTGATCTCTGTGGTGAGGAAATGAGGACAGAATTTATGACGATCTACTTATGCGGGGAGCGTTGCCGAGGTGGATCCAAGACTCCCTGCCGCCAGCGCGGTGTTGATGACCGCTCTCGTCGCCTCACTTGGTATCCGTTCAATGACCTTGGCGACAGGCACCGGCACAGAGATTCAGCGGCCGCTGGAGACGATGGTGGGTTGATCTCATCAACGCCGATTGCTGTGTTCGTGCTATCGAAGATGTATGGGTGGTTTGAGGAGAGACGGGATGAGGCGGAAGTCTGGCAACGGAACGGAATGGCAGGGCGGATGCCGGCCGCGATTGCGGTCATTCAACCGCTGACCCTTGACTAACCCGAATTAGAAGGTTCAAGATGGGAACAGCTCAGCAATGAACATGCCGAATACATTTTGGGGCTTGCTGGCAGCAACCATAGTCGTTTCTGTGGCGCACGCGGCGCTGCCGAGTCATTGGCTGCCGTTTGTGCTGGTGGGCAGGTCGCAAGGCTGGTCGGCGCGCCGCGTGATGAGCGTCGCGACGACGGCGGGTGTGGGGCATGTAACGATGACCAGCCTTCTCGGTCTACTGGTGGCAGCCGCGGGAATGAGTTTGCTCAAAGCTGTGGGCGATTGGGGTCAGCCCGTGACCGCGGGTGTGCTCTTCGTGACGGGCGGGGTGTATCTTGTCTGGGCGTGGCGCGGGGGACAGGGGCACAGCCATTCCATTCCTCACGCTCATGAACACGGGGAGAGCGCAGAGGGCCACCCCCACCCGCACGAGACCGATGACTGCGCGACACCTCCGAGCAGGCCGGCTGCCCTATCTGACCGCGCTGCTTTCTGGTCGCTGTTCAGCGTGCTCACCTTCTCGCCGTGCGAAGGGATGGTCCCCTTCTTCTTCGCCTCGGCGCGGTTTGGGTGGACAGGACTGTTGACGCTGGCGGCGGTGACAGGTATTCTCACCGTGCTGGGCATGGTTGTTCTGGTCAGTCTGACACAGGCAGGTTTGGAGCGCGTCCGTCTGCCTTTTGGCGAACGGGGCGAGAAAGTCCTGACAGGAGTCTTGCTTGTAGGTCTGGGCGCCGTGGCGCTTTTCTGGCATTGAACTGGAGGCGTTTGGGGTGAAACACGAACACCAAGGCGACCACTGTTGCGGAGACGGCGTCGAGCGCCGCACACTTGTTCTGACGGCGGTGTCCGGAGGATTGCTCGCCACAGGTTTTGCCGTCGGGCATCTCGCTCATATCGAGAGGGTGGAGACGGTTATCTTTGCCCTTGCGATAGTATGCGGAGGAATGCCGATTGCTCCGAAAGCCCTCCAATCCGCTCTGCGATTGAACCCCGATATGAATCTGCTCATGACCGTTGCCGTTCTGGGTGCGGCGGCGATTGGGCAGTGGCATGAGGCGGCGACGGTCATCTTCCTGTTTGCGCTGGCGGAGACGTTGGAGGACTTCAGCCTCGACCGCGCCCGCGCGGCCATTCGCAAGTTGCTGGACATCGCGCCGAAGGAGGCGCTGGTCAAACGCAACGGTCACGCAGTGGGCGTGCCGGTTGAGGCGGTGGAGGTGGGCGAGGTTATCGTCACAAGACCGGGCGAGAAGTTTCCCCTCGACGGTGAGGTGGTCGCGGGTTCGTCGGCGGTCAATCAAGCCCCCATCACGGGCGAGAGTTTGCCGGTTGAGAAGTCCGTGGGCGATACGGTGTTCGCAGGCAGCCTGAATGGACACGGCGCGCTGGAGGTCAAAGTCACGCGCCTAATTCAGGACACGACCCTGGCGCGCATCATCCGCATGGTTGAGGAAGCGCAAGAGCAACGCGCGCCCTCGCAGCGGTTCGTGGACAGGTTCGCCCGCTACTATACTCCCGCGGTGCTCATCGGCGCGGTTCTCGTGATGAGTTTGCCGCCGCTCTTGTTTGCTCAACCGTTCGGGGTCTGGTTCTACCGGGCATTGGTGATGCTCGTCATCGCCTGTCCGTGCGCGCTGGTCATTTCCACGCCGGTCGCCGTCGTCTCCGGATTGGCGAGCGCGGCGCGGCAGGGCGTGCTCATCAAGGGCGGCATCTATCTGGAACAGGCAGGCAACCTCAAGGTCATCGCCTTCGACAAGACGGGCACGCTGACGAAGGGGATGCCGGAGGTGACTGACGTGATTCCACTCAACGACCACACCTCCGCCCACTTGTTGAGCGTCGCCGCCGCTCTGGAGTCGCGCAGCGAACACCCACTGGCGCAAGCCGTTCTGCGGAAGGCGCAGGCCGAAGGTCTTCCTCTGCCGGAGGCTGAGGATTTCCAGGCCGTGGCGGGCAAGGGGGCGAAGGGCAACGTCGAGGGGCGCTCCTTCACTCTCGGCAGCCTGCGCCTGTTTCACGAGTTGAACGTGGAGACACGGGGAGCGCAGGAGGTGGTGCAACGACTCCAGGACGAGGGGAAGACGACAATTCTGTTGGGCTCGGACTCAAGAGTCCGCGCAGATGACCATGTTTGTGGCGTCATCGGCGTCGCCGACGATGTGCGCCCGGCGGCTGCCGAAGTGATTGCGCACCTCCGCCCACACTGCGTCGCAAAGACGGTGATGCTGACCGGCGACAACGAAGGCACGGCGCGAGCGATCGCCCAGCGCGTCGGCATAGATGAATACCGCGCCGAGCTGCTGCCCGAAGACAAAGTGACTGCCATCCGTGAGTTGTTGAGCCAATATGGGAACGTCGCCATGGTCGGCGATGGCGTCAACGACGCGCCCGCGCTGGCCACGGCGACGATCGGGATTGCGATGGGCACGGCGGGCAGCGACACCGCCTTGGAAACTGCCGACATCGCGCTGATGGCCGACGACCTCACCAAGCTGCCCTTCGCCATTCACCTCAGCCGCAGCGCCCTGCGCATCATCCGGTTCAACATCGCTTTCTCGCTGAGCATCAAGGGAGTGTTTCTGCTGCTGGCGCTTGTGGGCAAGGCGACGCTCTGGATGGCCGTCGCCGCGGACATGGGGGCCAGTTTGCTGGTGATTGCCAACAGCTTGCGTCTGCTGACAGCGGAGCCGAAAGCAAACATCGGTCCCCCCGAAACGCACAGTCAACGGTCCGCTGATATTGGGGACTGATACAGGGGGCAGTCCGGCCCTCGCCGAGAACGTCGTCCTTCGGGCGCGGCGTGGAGCCGTTTCACAGTGTTTTCTGCAACTCCATTGCGGCTTTGGCAACCTGCCAGCGGTAGTAGTCCATCGTGCTGCGATCCCAATGGTTGGATGGTTTCATGTAGGTTTCGCTGATTGCTTCCCGCAGTTCGCTTACCAGCTTCTCGGCATTTTCGTACGCGGGCCAAGGGGCTTTGGCGCTGATGCGCGCTCGATTCAGCAGGTCCTCAAGTGACTGAATGTACCTGAAGTCGTCCACTCCCTCCCGCTGCTCCAGCATCCCGATAGACGGGACCACCTGCCAGTCGGGTGTCCAGCGGCAGTCACAGGAGATTCTTGCTCCAGACGGCAGGGCGACATACGGATTCGCGCTGTCGCCGTCATAGTCGAAAGACCACTGGGCGCGCAGCAGGGAATTCACTCTCCACGGATAGAAGCCGTAGCTGAAGCGGTCGGCTCCCATGTTGTACAGCCCCAACGTCCCTCCCTTGGCGCGAATTTCGGTAATCGTTTCTGGCGTCACCGGGTAGCCTCGGTTCGGGATAACGATATCGGCCTCGTCGAGGTACTCTCGCGCAATGTTGACAGACAAGGTGGAGATGCACGTGCGGAAGCCGCCCGGCACCTGCTTGCGCACCTCGTTCATGGCCTTCAGCAGTTCTCTTCCGTAGCGCGCGCCCTTCGCGCCGTCATTCCCCAATTCGTCCTGCACGTAAAACACCAGTTCCGGGTATCCGGCCTTCTTCATTTCCGCGTAAAGCCACTGCGTCAGGACGGTCATCTCCTTGATGGCTTCGTCGCTGAACTTGATGTCATCCAACTCCATCTTCTTGATGGCGCCGCGGTCCAGCCAGTGGGGACAAGAGCGGAAGAACTGCGGGCCGCCGATGTAGTAGCAGAACACGCGATCCTGGAAATTGGGGACCGACGCGGCGGCCTCGAACATCTCCTGCCAGTCATCCCAGACTTCCGTGGGGACCACCTTGCCATCCTCCAACTTGGCGGGACCCCAAGCGAGGCTGTCGAAGAATCCGGTGAAGCCGAGATCCGCGTAGAACTGTGTGCGAGTTTTCAACATCTTCAACCACAGGTCGCGAGGAAACACGCTTTTCCCGCGGAACAAATAGTGACGAAGAGTCGTGTGCGAGATGTTGGAGGCGTATACCCCGGCCCGCAGGCGCGCCATCGGCAGTTCCAACGGGAGCACTCTCACCTGCAACGGCAGTGATGCGTTCAGCCCGGGCCCCACGAGGGTCAACTGACCTGCATAAAATCCCGGCTGAGCGTCATCAGGAATGCGCACGTCCACCCAGAACCCTCGAGTGATGTCCTTCTCCCAGCGATCCGGCATCCAGGGAACGAGAAAATGGGGGCGCACTTCGTAGCCCCCGGTTACGGGGTACTCGTTGTACTTGATGTAGCGAATATCGACTGCCGTCGCCGCAAGGACAGCGCCTTGCTCCCCCTTCAAGTCCGTCACTGTAAGCGCGATCTTCCCGGCGCAGTCTTTCAGCGGAGTGACAGCCACGCTCCCGCGTTCCCACTCTCCCCGCGCGGCCCACAAGCGGAGCGGGCGCGTCAGGTCTCGGGGCGCTGGTCGCGTTCCGGGATGCAGGGCTGACGCGTCTTCCATCGGGTACATGACCGCTCCGGTTGATAAAACGCTGTCAGGAAGTCTGGGCATCTGCCATTCCGGTTCGGAGGGGAGGTAGGGATACTGGCTGTTGAAGGCGCTTTCCTGTGTCTTGCGAAACTCACCGAAGGCTTTCTCGCCCGACGCGCTGTCCAGAGGAAACACGATGAGAGCGTTGATCGCGGCGTAGGTCGATCCAACAATCAGCAGGCTGCCTCCCTGCACTTCCACCACGGCAGACCGGACCGGAATCCATGGGGCGATGATGGATCGGTAGAGGTTCACGTCGGGGTGCCAATCGCGGTGGTAGCTGCTGAAGTAAGCGCCGTCGGGGCGAAAGTACTCCTCGACAGTTCCCTTTTGCTCCAGGAGGGTTGCGCCATTTGCCTTGATAAGGTAAGGCTGGTGATGGGAGTCAGGTCGGTTTGGGCCGGGACGGCTGTACTCTCCACTCACCACCGCCACCGTGTACTTCCCGTCTGCAAGGTCGATGCGGAACGGAGGGGTATCGCAAATGCCGTCGCGCGTGGCGTCGTCCAATACCAGCGTGTCTCTCAGGACGCGCCGGTTCTGGTCAAACGTCTGATAGCGACGATGCTTCTCGGTGAACCCAAACCCGGACTCCGCCGTGTACAGACTGTCCGGGGTCACCGCAAGGAATCCCTTTGCCACCGTCGAGTCTGTCGCGCCAAAGTCGAAACGCCCGACGCCGTCTTTCGGCGGCGCAGCAGAGCTGGTCGCATCCTGCGCGTGAGCGTGGCTGAGTATGAGCGACATTGCTGCGATGAAAGCCGTGAGTCGCAGTATCGGTTGGCACAGGCTTCTGTTCGAGGTGATGGTGCTTGGTATCATTGCGTTCCTCCAGATATTTTTGCGTTGAGTGGCGCAAACGGAGATGCACCAACCCAGAAGCTTTGCTCCGCCGTGGCCACCTCCAAGGTCGCGTCACGCAGCCTGACCTGCAAGGTATGTTGGCCCGGAGCAAGATTTTCTATTGACATACGCGCAGCCATCACGCCCCCTTTGAGCGGGGCGATAAGCTGCTCGTCCACGACCTTTCCGTTCGGGTCTCGCAGTACCGCCGTGAGGGCAGACTCCCGCAGCGCCAGCCTGCCAACCCCCGTGCGTGCGGTGACTTTCACAGGGCTTCCGTCCGTAAAGGCGGCCCGGCTGCCAAGGTCAACTGCGAGCAGAGGTGGCAAGACTCCCGCACGACGCGATGCAAAAAGGGCTTGCCCCGCGCTGTTCACGATGCGGATCTGAGCATCCCAGGGCTGGTCGCTCTCTACCACGGTAAACGGAATCAGCGTTTCGCTGGACTCACTGCTCGTGAGCTTGAGTCCCGTGCGCTTGCCGATGGCCGCCGATGGTGTCCGAAAGGAAAAGTCGATGAAGCATCCGGTGAGCGCCTCTCCCGCCGCCTTGACGCGCAGGGCTGCTGCGTTCATCCCAGCGCCGACCGACTCGAGGAGGAACTGCTCGACGATGATGAGCGGACTGCCCAGCAGGATGCCGCCGAACTGCACCGGGTCGTGCCAATCGCTGACGGGATTGAGGGTCGTGTACTCATTGGTGTCCCAGTCGGCGCTGGTGATATTAAAGCGCACTTCGTGGCCCGCGGGCGCTCCCTGCAACCCGATGGAATTAAGAGGAAGCGCCATTTCGACAAACCAGTGATCCTCGTAGATTCCCGTTTTGCGGATCAGGTTGGAGGACCAGCTTGTGTCCGTATCCCTTACTATTTTCGTGTCGGCAGGGCCGGTTCCCGCAGGATCGGGCACGACTTTCAGCAGGTGAGTCGCGTCATAGACGTCGCCTTCGCTGTTGACGATAATCTGGTAGTAGGCGCTTCCCGTCCCGAACGGATCGAGGAAAATTTCTACCTCGTCGTCTTCCCAAATCTTCGGGTTGTCGGATTCCCGGGTCAGCGCTCGAAGTTCCTGCCCCGTCTTCCTCTGCAGTCTGACGGCCAGATAGAGATTCTCCGTATCGAAGGAAGCCCACGCCTCTCGCGAGTGTTGCGCGAGTGTGGGCGACAGCCCCAGTTGGAACTTGCCCAGACCAGCAGACACAACCTGCCAGCAATCGTCATCGAGGCGACCGTCAATAATCGGAGGTTTCGCCGTCTCGGTGAGTTTATGCCGGGTGCGATCGACGAAAACCAAGCGCGTTCCGTCCCCGCCAACCAGGAAACGGATGTCTTCCAGCAACGACGCGTTCGCGTACGGGGCACTCAGGATGGCGGACGCGATGCTCGCAAGCGTAAAAAGAGCCAGCGCACCGAATACCCGTGGCATCCTACCTCGTAAAAGGTCCATCTGCTTTGCGGAACGGCAGCAACACCTCATGGATTCTTTCTCCTTTGGATTTTCCCAGAGCGATTCTCAATCCGTAACTTCCGGTTGGCAGCTCGCGCAGGGGAACTTCCAGCACAGACTTCTCCGAGGGCAGCATCGCATCTCCTTCGGAATAGGCTTTCTCGCCCGTGGGGTCTGTGATGTTCCACCTGACCTTGTTCAGTCCGGCGACGAACTCAACCTCGCGAATGCAAGCTACCACTGGCAGTTCCCCTTCCGGAGACAGCACGGTTTGACCAAACAGAGGCGCGACGCTCAGCGCCGGCTCGCGAAGAACCTCCATCTTGATATCATCAACATAGCAGATGGGAGATTCGTTCTGGTTAGGGGTGGCAGGGAAGTTGACGCTCAAGTCGGCGTACCGAGTCTCTCCCAGGTTCAGCGTGAATTCGGTGGAGGCGTAGTGCCACTCGCCTTTGTTGCCCCCGAGCGAGAACGACTTTGCATCGAGCAGCGCGCTCTGTTCACCACCCCACTGACGCGTGGTCACTCCGCCCTCGTAAAAAGGTGGCCCGCTCGCGACCCATATCCATGCTGAGATGCGAATCCGCTGGCCATCGTGCGGCGCGAGTGTGTCGGTCGCAATAAACTGTCGCAGTCCGAGAATGCGATCCGGGCCGACAGTGGCGTGGTCGAAACACAGGGAGGTAACCCCGGAATGAACGATGTCCTGCGAGTAGAAGATCGATTTCGCGATCAGCCGGTCCGATGTCTCCGGGCGCGGCGGCCAATCAACGAACCTCCAGCCCTTCGAATCGGCATCCTCCATGCCTCCGTTCTGAACCAGATCGATGGCATCTGCCGCCTGCGCCCTCATTGGCGGCAGTGTCGTTGTCTCAGCCGCACGCGCGCCGCCAACGCGCAAACCTGTCGAGACAACCACCGCGATCAACCACCGAGGAGCCACCAACCTGGTCATCCCTCTACCTCCATCCTTGATTCTCTTTTCCCCATTGTCTCGTTACTTCAGCTCCCTCAGCGTCACGTCATCAATCCAGTAGGTTCCCGGGCGATGGAAGAATACGGTGATGCGCACCTTCTTTGTCATCGGTAGCGTCTTGTAGAACACGGAGGCTTCCTGCCAGTCGGGAGCGTTGTCGGGAAGATTGACGGGCATCCACAGATAGCCGGAAGTGGGCGTAATCGATTTCCCGTCCTCGCCAGCGAAGATGACGCGCACGGTGGGTGAGACTTTGATTGTCGGGTGGGGGCGCAGCCCTTCCGTCCTGTAATGGAAGCTGAAGCCATAACGGTGGCCCTCACCGGCCTCGACGGTGGTGGACATCTGCCACAGTGCCTGCTCGTTTTCGGGCACGGTGAACCGAATACAACGGGCTGACTCGTATCCCCCATTCTCCAGAACCTCATGCTTTACCTCTCCAGCACTACCGAGGTTCCACTCCGCGCCGACAGGCTCCTCGAAAGAACCGTTCTTCAGCAGGTTGGGTTGTTCCTGTCCAAAGACAAGGTACGAAGGCTTCCACAATCCGCCGACGCCCATGCTGTCCCGAACGCGGAGAGCGATCACATTTTCCCCCGCCTTTAACTTCCCGGCAATGTCAAAGTCCAACGGCTTGTGCCAGCTATCTGCATCTTTCTCCACATCGAAGATAAACTCACCGATTTTCTCTCCGTTCAGCCAGAACCAGCAGCTTTCATCCACCGCGCCGAAACGTATGGTGACTCGTTCCGACTTCGCCTTGTCTTCGGGAACGTCGAATCGCAGTCGATACCATGCGATGCCATCATAGTCAGCGTAGCCCTGCTTTTCCCAGGCCATGTTTGTCTGGATGGTGGCCCAGTCACGGTCATTGAGATCGGTCACGTGCCACCCCTTCGGCTCCCCGTCCCCGGTCTTCTCCAACCGGAACTTCCACTCCAGCGGGAGCGACAGGTAGCGGCCGGCTTCGTCGGAAAGAACTTCGTAACGGGAGTTGATCTGCTCGGTCCAGCGCCGCCGATTTTCGGAGTCTTCCAGCGCGGCCACGTGCAACGCGGGCAGGTCGCCCTGAGACCGTATCAGTTCCCAACGGCGGTCATTGAGCTGCTGGGCCTCTCTGAGCATGGAGATGAACTCCTGCGGGGAGGGCATCTTCTCCAGCCTCGCCGCTTCCAGAGGGTACAGAGACATGCCCGCGGCATTCAGCTTCTTTCCAAGGGCGATCAAGCGGGTGGTTACGTCGGTGTAGTCCAGCCCAATTCTGATGAAGTCGAGGCGTTGGTGAATGACCGGATCTTTCGTTCGGGTGTAGGCTGTCTCGAGACGAGCGCGGGCCTGAGAAATGGTGGCTCGATCAAACTGCAAATCCAGCTTCTGAATGTTGGCGCTGCTGCCGCCGCTGGCTTCCGCGCCAAGGCTTGCCAGGCGTCGCTCGAAGATATCGAAATACTTCTCCACGTCTTTCGCCGCCGGACCGAACGCGGCCGTGTAGTAATCCTCCAGTATCTGTTCCCGCGTCTGCTGCGTGTCCCACATCAGCCGCGCCGCGAGGTAGTAGTTGGGGCCATGGGTGGAAAAGTCGTAGCACGTCTCGCTGTTGACCCCGATCGCACCGCGTGCGCCGAAGAACTTGATGTCTTCCTCGATGAGTCGCGTGTGAATGTTGGGGGTATGGTGCCAGTAAATGAGTCCGTAGTACTCGCGGCATACCATCGGATTGCCGTACTTCGACCATGCGTCGATATACTCGCGGTACTGCTTCTTCAGTTCCGGGTCGCGGTACCAGTGACACCCCTGGGTGAAGAAGAGCACGACATTCGGATTCAGCCGTTGCAGCCGCGCCGGGGGTTTCTTGAAGAAGGTGTAACAGTAGTGTCCGAACTGCTGGTCGGGCTTCTCCTTGTTCACAAGGTCCGCGACGGCGTTCACAAATGTGAAGATGCGGTCGGTGAGAGCGGGGATCTGCTTCCCGTCCCAGTCGATCAGCGACTCTTGCACATCAAGGGCGCGGCAGTTGTCGCACTCGCAGAAGCCCGCGCCGTCATTTGGCGAGAGGGAAACAATGTCTGCCGCCCCCTTCATGGCGTTCTCCGCCGCAATGCGAATCACATCTGGATTCGAGGTGCATATCTGCCCGGCGCTCAGATGGTCGCCGTAAAGCTGGCGGCGTGCGCCGTTCACCAGAGCGTAGTACTCGGGGTGTTCATCAAAGTACTTGTTTCCCTCGATCAAACGGGTGTACGCGTGTCCGGAATTTCCGGAGATGCTTTGCCCCTGTCCCACATGCCGCCACCATGACTGGTAAGCTTCGTAAATGGCGGGAGGGTTGCGGTAGACCAGCCACTGGTTCCGTATCTTGAAGTCCGGCCCGTCGGACCAGTTCAGGTTGTCGGGGATTGTGAGGTTTTTCGACGTAGGAACGACCGTGCCCAACTCGCCCGGCCACAGCCAGCGGACGCCACCGAAGCGGTACAGCAACTGGGTCACACCATAGAATGTTCCCGTGCGTGTGGCGGCATAGAGGAAGGGGCCATCGGTATCTCCGCCGACGATGAACACATCGTTTCCCTGCACCTGCACCACAAATCGCTCCGGCTCGGGTGCATTGATTCCTGCCGACTCTGTGGCTTTGCACGACCCCACGAAAATTCTATGGGAGTCGGGGGACTTGCTCTCGGGAACGAGCAGCACCTCAACTCCGGTGATCCGTCGCAGGTAGGCCTGCAATTCATCTGCTGCCGACTTGGCGGCGGGGAGAGGATTGTCGGGGGTAACAATCGTGTACGCTGACTTTCCCCCCTTCACGATGTCGAGAGCAAGGGCGTGCGAAATCGGGAAGACAAATGCGGCAGCGACAAGGATGATACGCCGGATGAACATCATGGACTCCCTTGAAAATAACCCCGTACGGGGTCGAATTTATGCTGCCAAGTCAAGTTCCTCGAGTTGGACTTTATAGCCCAATCGTTCGAGACGTCGGACTTGACTGCGAACGATGTATTGTTTGTTGGTGCGGTCGAAATAGTCAGCGCCGAGTTCCCGGTACGGTACTTTGTCGCGAATGATGAAGTAGGCTCCTGCAATAATGTCGTGACCGACTGCGACGGCGGCTCGCTTCGTCCCTTTCTTCCCCGCCAGCCGATGGTATCGGGCGCCCAGATAGGTGTTCTTGGTTCGTCCCGCCGCATGCGCACACTCCACCAGGATCGCTTTCAGATCGAACTCGCAGAGTTCGCCCTTGTTGCCTTTCGTCGTACGACCGCTCTTCCGTTTCCCCCCGCTCTCGTTGTTTCCCGGACTGATTCCCGTCCAGGAACACAGATGCTTCTCAGAGGGAAAGCGATTCATGTCCACCCCTATTTCGGCAATGATGTCCTGGGCCGACCGGCGATCCACTCCCGGTTCCGTGTCCAGCAACTCAGTCACCTGCCAGAAAGGGCGGCACATCACCTCAATCTTCTCTTCCAATTGACCGATACTCTCGTCGAGATAATCCAGGTGCGACAGAATCTGGGTCAACTCGAACTCGCAGAGTTCGCCAACGCATGATGCGGACGAAAGAGCCCTTGTAATGCCAACTCCAAGTCCGCCTTCTTATTGCGCAGCCGTCCTTTCGACAACTCTGCCAGAATCTTCGGGTCGCGCTCCCCCTCCAGCATCGCTGCGAGAATGGCGCGGCCCGATTTCCCCATGATGTCCGTTGCCACACTCGCCAGCTTGCTATTGGCATCCTCCAGAACCTTCTGCGCGGACTCACAGAGTCCGAAGCCGGTTCACCTCAGACGTGCGCTCCTTCACCAACTGCCGGCGGTCACGGGTCCAATCCCGAAGATCACGAATCTCTATCGGCGGAATGAAGCTCCCTTTCAGCAAACCGTGTTCCAGAAGCTCCGCAATCCATGCGGACTCACAGAGTCCGATGGCAATCCTTCGCATCGGTCTTGCGACCCGGAACATGCTTGATGTGGGTCGGGTTCACCAGCAACACCTCGAAGGCTCCTTCCAGAAGATTGAAGATCGGCTTCCAGTATACTCCGGTGCTCTCCATCGCCACCACCGTGCACCCATGGTCTTGCGGCCAGTCTCGCATCTCCAACAGTTCCTGCGTCATCGTCCGAAAGGTGCGAATCTCCTGCACTCGCTCCCTCTGACCCTCGCGGTACACCGGACAAACGGTGACCGTCCTCTTGTGCACATCCATCCCCGCGCACTTGTCCTGTACGACTCGCATTGGCGTGCCTCCTCCATGCTCGCTCTGTAGTCGCCACTCTGCCGAGCCCCTTCTATGCGTTCAAGTCTCCCTTGCGTGCTCCCCTGACGGGGGCGACAATTCGGGGCTCTGAAAGAAGCTCCTGTCAGACTCCTCCTCGGGCTTGATGCACCAGAGAAACAACGACCTCTATGCGGAGTGGAGCAGGACAAGTATAGCCCATCGCTACGCAATTTTCATCCGCCGGAGCGCCGACAGGCCGGCATGGATGACTCCTCCGGGTCCCGCGCCCAGCACTGCACGTCCAGCAGACCCAGCGGCGTCCCCTCCACGGTATAGGCCAGGGTGTCGTGCAGGATCAGACCCACCGCCCTGTCCTGTGTGGTGTTGATCGGACCCAGACCTCTCGCACTCGCAGAGTTCGTCGCCTCCGACCCTTCACACGCTTCCGGCACCAACGCTCCCGGATGCGCAAAGAAGTCTCTCGCCAACGTGAACAGCCGCTCTTTCAACCGAGGATCATATCGGACTCTGTGAGTCCGCCAACTCCACCGAACCGAATTCCTCCTCCGCCCAATCCTTCGCATCCTCCGGGCGCGGACGACAACCGTACTCACCAGCGATTTGATGTGGTTTTCCCGGACACAGTTCGACCGACGGAGCGAATGAGTTCATGCGACGCGCTTTTCCCCTGCCGCTGTACTTCCAGCCCGTAAGTCGGGTATGATCGTTGTGCCTTTGCGTTGAGAAAGAAACCGTGAGGTGAGCGATGAATCTGGAAATCAAGCAAGTGGAGCGAATCCCGTTTAGCGTGCCGTTCCGCGAAGTCCCTGCGCGGAATATGGTGCGGGAGCTTCCCCACTGGACGCTGTTTGAGATTTGCAGGGTGACGCTGCAAAGTGGTATCGTCGGCTTTGGCGAGACGATGCAATACTACACGTGGGGGACCGTCAGTGACGCGGCGGTTGAGAAGTGCATTGGTTGCAACGCCGCAGAACTGATGTGGGACGATTCTCTTGGCGCCGGGCTGCAGATGGCGTTATTCGACGCGGTAGGGAAGGCGAACGACGTTCCGGTGCATCGTCTGCTGGGCGCGCAGCATCGGGATCGGTGTTTCCTGTCGTGGTGGGATATCGACATGCCCGCGGAAGACTGGGTGCTGGAATGTCGGCAGGCGATTTCGGAGGGCTATACCGCCTTCAAGACAAAGGCGCGTCCGTGGTTTGATCTGGACCACCAGTGCAAGGTTTTGTGCGAGACGTTGCCGCCGTGGTTCGACCTCGATCTCGATTTCAATTCGATGTTGGTGGACGCGCCTCGAGCGTCGCGGCTTCTGCCGGAGATCGAGAAGTACTCTCACGTGAAGCTATACGAAACTCCCCTCCCGCAGGATGATGTTCGGGGGAACAATATCGTGCGGACGAAAACCAACGTGGCGATTGCCATGCACTTCGGCGTGCCCCCCATCATGACGGCGCTCAAAGAGGAGGTGTGCGACGGTTTTGTCATCGGCGGCGGTGCGTCAAAGGTTGTGCGTGACGCCACCCTCGCCGCGGCGGCGAACAAGCCGTTCTTCCTGCAACTGGTGGGGACCGGCATCACTTGCGCCTTTGCCATTCACCTCGGCGCAGTGCTGTCGCACGCCCGGTGGCCTGCGGTGAACTGCCATCAGTTGTACACACATCCGATGGTGAAACCCGCGATTACCGTCAGCAACGGCTTGGCGGACGTTCCCGAAGCTCCTGGTCTCGGCGTCGAACTGGATGAAGAAACGGTCGAGCGGTTCCGCCTTCCTGAAATGCCACCCAAGCCGTACCCCGCGCCGAAGCTGCTCCTCGCCATTCGCTGGCCGAGCGGCGCATCGAGTTACTACACCCACACCATGCAGTACTGGGAAGACTTTACAGCGGGACGCCTCCCGCTTTTCCCCTCCGGTGTGTACCTCGAGAGTATTCCCGACGACGGCTCATCCGAATGGCGAGACCTTCAGGAACGCGCGCAGCGGGCGCCGGTGCACACGGGGTCCAGAGCGGGAGGCTGAGAATCAGTCTCGTCCCGAGAGCCTTACAGGTCACACCATAATTCCCTGAAGGAATTATCCCGTTGATGTCTACGGAGCTGACACGCTGTCCCTGTTGCGTACGAATACTTCTTGGGCTCTCGAACATCTACTGGTAGAATGTGTGGACGGTTCGCGCAAGCATCGACCAAACCCGATCGTTACCGCCACGCGCAGTTCATTACCTGTTGCGTTGGGAAATCATTCCGAGCATCTCTGGGATCGTTGCTGTTGGCAGAACCGTTGCGCCTGATGTTGCTGCTGGATGGCCATGATGCCAGGGACCGGATCCCCGCAGGCCCAGGTGGTATTCATCCTTCGAAACTTGCATGACGAGGTTCTTGACAATGACTCAATCACTGATTGCCGGCAGGATTAGAACCGCGTTTCTCGGGTTCCAGTGCTGTCTAGGAGTCCTTGTTGGCGGCGCTGCCCTCCATGCTGGTCGCATTGAGGATCGCGGCAACAAGACGATCGTCCACGTTACGGTCTTTGGTCTTCCGAATCCCAGCAACCCAGATACCGCCAACCGGGCCGATGTGGCGGCGGTGCGAGTTTTCAGAGAGAAATTCCCTGAGATTTTCGCCCGGAGATATCGTGACAAGTACAAGAAGAATCCGCAGAAATACGGTTATCACAATTGGGACAATGTCGAACTCGAGTTGGAGCAGTTTTCGGGGATTCAGGTTGAGGGTGTGGAGGTGGATCTCCTCGCCATCGCCGGCGGAGTCGCCCCGGATGTTCTCTACATTAACTTCCGGAAATCTGATAATTACATCCAAAATGAGTTCCTCTACCCGCTCGATAAGCCAGAAGACGACTACCTCCCCTCCCTCTCAGAGGAGGAAGTAGGCATACGCATTCATCCCAAGCTTTGGCCAGTCATTAGACGCAAAGGCCTGGATGGACAGAAGCACGTCTGGGCCATGCCCTACGGAGGCGCGCTGGGGAAAGTGCTTCTCTTTCGCAAAGACCTGTTCGACCGCTACCGTGTCAAGTATCCCACGGTCGACTGGACGTGGGACAACTTGATTGCTGCAGCAAAGAAGCTGACGGATCCGGAGAAGGGCATCTTCGGTCTGTATCTGACCCGCGGCAAACATGAATCCTGGTATTGAGTAACCTTCCTGTGGTCCGCCGGCGGGGAGGTCATGACCTACAAAGAAGAGACGGACGAGTGGAGATGCGTCTTTGACACCAAGGAAGCCGCCGAAGCGCTGGACTTCTACACGCGGTTGAGCGCCGAGAAATGGATCGACAAAGATGGCAAAGTGCGGCGCGGATACGCCACGAAAGATGCCAGCGATCAGGGGGCCAAGTGGCAACGCGGCGAGATTGGGATGATGTTCTCCTACATCGATGAGAAAGTGTTTTCAACGATTAACCCCGAGGTCACCGGCATGGTGCCAGTGCCACTGGGGCCGACAGGAAAGCGCGGCGCGGAACTGAACAGTCGAATGATGGGGCTTTTCTCCGGTATCAAGCATCCGGCCGTGCGCGACGCCGCCTGGGAGTACATGCGCTTCTATGACTGTAAGGAAGCTGTTGGCATCAAGACCAAAATCATGGTGGAAGGCGGCCTGGGGCGCTTTGTCAACCCCAAGTACCTGGACATGTTCGGTTACCCTGAAGTGATGCGACTGGCGCCAAAAGGCTGGTCTGACACGTTCAACATCGCCATCCAGACCGGCCAACCGGAGCCTTACGGACGCAACAGCAATTTCGCCTACGAGCTGATGACCTTCCCCATCCAGGAAGCCGAGCAAAGGGAGCTGAAGGACGAGCTTCCCAAGGACAAGCAGAAGCGCCTTGAGATATTCCAGAGACTTCTGACGGGTGCCTGCTCTCGAGCGAACGAGGAGATGATCGGGATCGTCACTCCCAAGGAGCGCAGCCAACGACGCATCGCCGCGGTAATTGTGCTCCTGGCCATCGTCATTACCTTCGCCCTGGTTTTTCGGCGCATTTTCCAGGCCTTTACTCCTCCCGTCGCAGAAGAAATCCGCGCGAGGAGGGAGAAGGACGGCGCTAAAGGTTTTGGCCGATATACCTGGGCGTATGTTCTACTCTTGCCGGCCTTGTTGACCATCTTCATCTGGCAGTATGTCCCCCTCATGCGCGGTTCAGCGATGGCCTTCATGGACTACCGGCTTCTTGGGGACTCGAAATTTGTGGGAGTAGACAACTTTGGCGACCTGCTTTATGACAGTTTCTGGTGGGCCGCCATCTGGAACGCCTTGCGGTACAGCTTCCTCGTGGTTGCCCTGACCTTCCTTCCTCCGATCATCCTGGCGATCATGCTGCAGGAAATTCCAAAGGGAACATTATTCTACCGAACTATTTACTATCTCCCCGCCGTCATTACCGGACTTGTTACCGTGTTGTTGTGGAAGCAGTTCTACCAGCCTTCCGAACAGGGGGCCTTGAACGCACTCGTGATGCGAATTCCCAGTGCAGGTTTTGTGGGAGTGGGGCTCGTCTTATTGGTCATCTGTCTCATGTTCGCCCGTCGGCTGTGGTCGCACGATATGTATCTATCCGGTTGGGCGTTTATTGTTGCGGGGGCGCTTTTACTGTATACGTGCAGTAAGTTTGCTTTTCCCATGATCCATCCCATCGGGGAATCCATCGCGCAGAGCCTGGCCCTTTTGCCGGGGCGGTTGTTTGCCCACACCCCCGAACCCTATCGATGGCTGATTGAGCCTGAAACGGCGATGACGGCCTGTGTGATCCCGATGGTCTGGGCGGGGATGGGGCCGGGATGCCTCATCTATCTTGCTGCGCTGAAGGGAATCCCCGACGACTACTATGAAGCGGCAGACATCGATGGGGCCAACTTCCTCGACAAGATTCTGTTCGTCGTTTTCCCCACCCTCAAGGTTCTCATCATTATCAACTTCGTGGGGGTTTTCATTAGTTCCTGGTATGGAGCCACAGGAAATATTCTCGTCATGACTGGCGGTGGCGCCAACACTGAAGTGGCCGGTCTCCACATCTGGTACAAGGCATTCACTTACCTGAAGTTTGGGCCGGCAACGGCGATGGCCTGGATGTTGGGCTTCCTGCTGATCGGTTTCACATTACACCAGTTGAAGATTCTCGCCCGCGTTGAGTTCCGCGCCGCAGGGAATGCCGATCAATGACATCTGCACTGATTGAGGACAGCCCAGCGCGGGGATAGGAGTTCAAGCATGGCAATCATTTCGCGAATTGGCCGCAAGTCATGGTCCGTGCGTCTTCTCATCGGGACGCTGTATGTGTTGCTTTCAGCAGGAGCACTGGCCATGATCTACCCCTTCTCCCTTATGCTCGCAGGGAGCACCAAGAGCGCCAGCGACGCGGCGGAGTCGCGCATGATTCCTCCCTTCTGGTACAAGGAGCAGGCGCTCTACTCGAAGGCCGTCGAGTGCTATTTCAATGAGTCTTTGGAAATGATGAACATCACCTATGATGGAGATTTCGCCTCCTTCCAGACCGCTGAGTTGCCGAAGAAGCCCAACCGCAAACTGGTCGATGACTGGAAGAGCTTTCTCAAGGAGTCCAACCTTCCTGCATACTCCTACACGGCTTCCGCGATCTCTGCTCCTGTTTCACGCGGTGTGCTCCCATTCCGACTCCGTGATTTCAAGGCGCAACTGATCAAGGAGTTCAATGGGAGTATGAATGCGGTCAACGAGCGACTGGGCACGGAGTTCGTGAACTGGAACGCCTTCTACGTGTTACCCGAGGATTATCTCCAGCGGAGGAATAAGCCGGAGAACAGTCCGTTCGATCAAGCCTTCCTCAAATTCAAGCAGTCTCTACCAGAGGATGCCCGATACTATTTCAGTCCTGAGGGCTTCTACAAGGTTCTTTTCTTGAAAACGCAGTACTCAAAGGATATTGAGAACTACAACAAAGAGCATGGAACCTCGTACAAGTCCTGGGGCGAGGTCCACTTGGATCTTCGTCTCCCTGCCGGCCCGGGACGCACGAAGAAGGAACGCGAAGACTGGGAGAGTTTTGTGCGAACCATTCTAAACCTGCTCTGGGTTCGAGCTGACCGGGAAGCGGCTCCCTTTTACCATGACTTTCTGAAAGCAAAATTCCGCCACATCGAGTCTCTGAATCGCCTGTATCATTCAGACTACGAATCCTTCGAGGCAGTGCCCCTCGTCGAGGAACCCCCCAGCGAGGGCTTACGGCTTTCCGATTGGGATGCCTTCATCCAAGGATGGAAGGACCCGGATACTCGGAAGGAATACAAGCTGCCCGCGTCGATGCTGCGAATCCACAGTACCGACTTCTTGTTCCGGGACTACCTGGAGGAGAAGTACAGCACCCTTGCGGCGGCCAACGCAGCATTGGAGACCGATACCAGTAACTGGATGCAATACCTTCCCCCTCAACGCGACGCATACTACTACTACTTCAGGGCGAGAGAGAAGGAACTGAAAAAGGAATTCACCTTCCGCAATTTCACCACGGTGTTTGATTATATGCTCCTTCACGGCCGCGGCATCGCAAATACGGCGATCTATTGCTCACTTGCGATCCTGGCGGCCTTGATCGTCAACCCTCTTGCAGCCTACGCTCTGAGCCGGTACAAACCACCCAGCGCGTATAAGATTCTGCTGTTCCTGATGCTGACCATGGCCTTCCCCCCGATGGTGACTCAGATTCCTGTATTCCTCATGCTGCGCGAATTCAACCTCCTGAATTCCTTTTATGCTTTAATCCTTCCCGGACTTGCCAACGGCTACTCGATCTTCCTGTTGAAGGGATTCTTCGATTCTCTGCCGAAAGAGCTGTACGAAAGCGCCGATCTGGACGGCGCGGGAGAGTTCCGCATCTTCTGGCAGTTGACGATGAGTCTCAGCACACCCATCCTCGCTGTCGTCGCCTTGGGCGCGTTCACGGCGGCGTATTCCAACTTTATGATGGCGTTGCTCATCTGTCAGGACCAGAACATGTGGACCCTTATGCCGTGGCTCTATCAGTTGGGTCAGCGGAGCGGCGAGGGCGTTGTGTTTGCATCGCTTCTCGTTGCCGCGCTCCCGACGTTTCTCGTGTTTGCCTTCTGCCAGAACATTATTATGCGTGGTATCGTGGTCCCCGTGGAGAAATAGCAATAGCATGTCACAGAGACCCCAGAATTCTGTGGTCTCGGTTGCTATACTCGTAACGAGTGTACACAATTACTGTCGGGTTTCAGGCTACAGGCGCCTATGGTTCCGGCTGGGGTGGATTCTCACAAATCTAACTTGCACCCAGAAGGCGTAAGACGTGAACAGACTTGTCCAGACTCTCAGTTCATGGTAGTTTTTAGCGACACACCTGAAAGGATAGGCGACACCCGATGCCAGGCCGTATCAATGTCCTATCTCCGGACATAGCCAACAAGATCGCTGCGGGAGAGGTCATCGAGCGCCCTGCGTCAGTGGTGAAGGAGTTGGTCGAGAATGCCATCGACGCCGGCGCAACCAGTATCGAGGTGCACGTTGAGGAAGGCGGCAGGCGTCGCATCGAGATTCGCGACAACGGCTGCGGCATGTCCGCCCAGGACGCGGTTGTGGCGTTTCAGCGCCACGCGACGAGCAAAATCCAGTCGCTGGACGATTTGTTCCGGATCAGCACGCTGGGATTCCGCGGGGAGGCGCTTCCCAGCATTGCTTCCATCGCACAGGTGGAGTTGACCACACGCGACGCGGAATCAGAAGCGGGTGTTCAGCTTTCGCTTGAATCCGGAGAAGTTCTCAACATGAAGGAGGTGGGTTGCCCGAATGGCAGCACCTTCGTTGTCAGGAACATCTTCTACAACACCCCGGCCCGACTCAAGTTCCTGCGCACCGAGATGACGGAGATGGGGCACATCACCGACCTGATGAGCCGGTTCATTCTCTCCCATCACAGCATCTCCTTCCTGTTGACTCACAACGATCAGGAGGTCACCCGATCGCCTGCGACCACAGACCTGCTAACCTCGGTGGTGCACGTCTACGGGCGGGAGGTGGCGCGTGAAATGGTGTCGGTGGAGTACGAGTCCCCGTCGCTCTCAATGAAGGGCTTCGTCTCCAAGCCGACAACCACGCGCGCCAGCCGCAGCCGGCAGTCGTTCTTCGTGAATGGCCGCTACGTGAGAAGTCGCTCGCTCACCCACGCGATCCAGCAGGCGTACCACGGGTTGCTGCACGGCGACCGCTTCCCATTGGTGGCGCTGTTGCTGAAGATCGATCCGCAACTGGTGGACGCGAATGTGCATCCCACCAAGATCGAGGTGCGCTTCAGCCACGAGGGAGAGGTTCACAACACGGTGATGAAGTTCGTCCGACAGGCGCTCCTCGGGACGCAATTGGATCGATCTCTTCCCACGGAACAACCTGCGTCGGCAGAGGTCCCTCCGGGACAGAGCGCTTCGCCGGCATCAGGAACATTCCCCTTTGCTGCGCCCTCCTTCACCTCGGCCCCGTCGCAGCCGATGTCGTCCAGCCTGCTGAGCGAAACAGCCATGCCGTCCACGGCCCCCGGCGCGCCACGCCCCCTCACATTGGGGTTACGCGCGCTCTCTCAGGTCAGGAGTACCTACATTCTGGCCGAGAGCCAGGAGGGGCTTTTCATCATCAACCAACATCGCGCACACGAGCGTGTTCTGTGCGATGAGTTCCTTCGCAGGGCGCGCAACGCACCGATGGAACAACAGCGACTCGTGATTCCTCTGACGGTGGATGTCAGCCACCGAGAAGCGCTGGCTATCAGAGAGAACATCGACACTGTGCGTTCGCTGGGGTTCGATGTGGAACCGTTCGGTGGCGACAGCTTCGTCGTTCGGTCAATCCCGATTCTGGTGGCGAAGCAGAACTACGAGCAGGCGTTCCGCGACCTCGTGGACGAGTTGGCCCATTCTTCCACGATGAAGCGCCTCGACAACAAACAGGAGTCCCTCCTCACCACGATGGCCTGTCGCTGTGCGATCAAGGCCGGAGATTTCCTGCGAGCAGAGGAAATCGACCAACTGCTGAAGGACCTGCAGCGCGTCGACAATCCCTACCTCTGCCCGCACGGTCAGCCGATCATCATCTCCATCAGCCACTACGAGCTGGACAAAAGGTTCGAGAGAATGTAGCGACACACTGCCGGGATGTCCCCCGCCCGTGCCCTACCCGATCGCGCCTCCCACGTATGCCTGAGTCCTGGGGTCCTGTGGAGCGTTGAACACTTGACTGGCGGTTCCGTGTTCCACGAGTTCCCCCTGGATGTTGAATCGATGGAGTCTTTGTTCCGTCGGGCGGATACGGCGCTGTACCACTCCAAGGAGTCGGGAAGGAATTCGGTGAGTTACTGCGATGAAGAGGGTTCCTGTTGCCAATGGTCACCTCAGCAGAATGCGCGCTGACTCCCACTGTATCATGGCAGGCAGAGGACGTCGGGAGAGCAGTGGGCCTGAAATGCGGGAGTGTCGGTCTGCTTATCCGACGTCCCGGCGATGACAACTTCTCTGAGAGACCTGCGATGCAATTGGCTTCTCAAGCCCGGAGGCGTGGGAGCGGGGAAACTCCTTCCCAACCTTTCTAACCCGCCAACGTTATACAGGTTGTGATCCAACGCCCGGCGCCGGAGTAGTGACGTGGACCTGACCGACATAGATTTGATGGAGCGAGCGCGACGGGGCAGCGAAGATGCCTTCGATCAACTCGTGGGTCGGTACCGAGGCGCCCTGGTGAACTACTTCGAGAAGCGAATGGGGAGAAACGAGATGGCGTCGGAGTTGGCACAGGAGGTTTTCGTGAAACTGTGGTTGGCCCGGGAGCGGTACGCGCCTTACGCTCCCTTTTCCAGCTATCTGTTCAGGATTGCAGAGAACCTCTACCGCGATGAAGCGCGCCGGGCCCGCAGAGCGCCGATGACACTATTCAGCCACTCCACGGTTGACGGAGATGACACGGAGCTTCTCAACTTCCCCGATCCATCCCCGTCCCCGGAGGAGCAACTGGTGGGTAACTCGCTCGCGGAATCCCTTCACCAGGCGATCTCCGAGTTGCCCGAACGCGCACAGCGCGTCTTCTTCCTTGCGCAAGTCGAGGGAAAGAAGTACCACCAGATTGCCGTGGAACTCCGAATGCCCCTCGGCACCGTCAAATACCGTATGTGGCAAGCCCACGAACACCTGAAGCGCGCGCTGCAGGGATTCGCTGATGACGATACGGACCCATCGGACCATTGACCGTATAACATCCCGGAGGTGACAGCAATGAACTGTGAGAAAGTGAGAGACGTATTGATCGACTATGTGAAAGAGGAGTTGGACGAAGACACCCAGAAGAGGGTGGAGGAACACCTGATGATCTGCGGGGAATGTGCCAGGGAGGCGCATTCCACACGACGACTGTTGACAGCAACTCAGTCGGCTCAGGAGGAGTCAATCATCAACCTCGCCAACGACATCATCCGGCAGGGGATTACAAACCGCGCCAGCGACATTCATTTGCAGGCGGAACCGAGTCATGTGCTGCTGCGGTATCGCATTGATGGGGTCCTGCATAAAGAACGCGAGCTGGAGCGAAATCTCTGGGACCCGTTATTCACCCGGCTCGCAATCATGGCCGACCTGAACGTCACAGAACGACAGCTCCCACAGGAAGGGAGAATTTGCGCCCGGCACCAATACAAGGATTTTGACCTGAGGATGAGTTATGTGCCCTCGGCCGCGGGCGGGAAAATCGTGATGCGGATTCTGGACCGCGCGGCTGTTTGCCTTGACTTTGAGAGGCTGGGGCTGGATGCAGAGAATCGCCAGACGGTCAAGTCGATGACCGAAAGCCCAAACGGCATCGTCCTTGTGACCGGACCCACGGGATCGGGCAAGACCACCGTTCTCTACAGCATGTTGAACCAAGTGGACAGCGAGCGGTGCAACGTCGTCACCATCGAAGACCCCGTGGAGTATCTCTTCGACCGCGTGACACAGATCGGCATCAATGCCCGCGCCGGGGTCACCTTCCCGCGAGCGATTCGCGCGGTTCTGAGGCAGGACCCCGATGTCATCATGGTCGGCGAGATTCGTGACAGAGAGACCGTCGAATTGTCCGTTCAGGCTGCGCTTACGGGACACCTCGTCATGTCCACACTCCACGCACAGACGACCTGCTCAGCCGTCCAGCGGCTGTTCGACATCGGCGTCGAACCGTTCCTGCTCCAGTCCAGTCTCATCGGCCTGTTAGCAGTGCGACTGGTGCGCAGAGTTTGTCCACAATGTAAGGAGAAAACCGAACTGGCTGAGACTGTGAGGAAGCGACTGGAGGAGTGGGCGCCGAAGATGGCAAATGACGCCTTCTACCGCGGCGCGGGTTGCGACCAGTGCCGGAATACCGGATACCGTGGACGTATCGGCGCATTCGAGGTGATGTCGGTGCATCAAGAACTCGGTAGTGCGATTGGGGACCGCCCCACGGAAACGGAGCTTTTCCAAGCCGCCACCGCCGCCGGGATGAGAACACTGTTCCAGGATGGGATGCAGAAAGCCGCCGACGGAATCACCACCGTGGAGGAAGTGATGCGGGTGCTGGCGGTGACGCTCGGATAGCTGCGGACAGAGACGCTCATTCTTCGTCACTCAGAGCAGTCGCCCACGGGGCAGCGTTTTTTCAGCGGCCTTTCCCGCGCATTTCCGCGGTGAATGGCCCACCTGATCACCTACTCCCGTTCCTCCAGCAGGGCCGATTCGATATCTCGCGCTCCGTGAAACACGCGGACGATCTCGACCTCCTAGTCTGAGTAGCAATAGAAGATGAGGTAGCTCTCGAATCCCTTCACGGGCCAGCGACGAAGTCCGGTGAGTCGAGGGTGATGGAATCGCACGGGGCTGCCAATGCCCGGCATCTTCGCGATGTCGGCGAAGGTCCTCTGGGTGGCATCAAGGAAACTGAGAGCCACGTCGACGTTTACCTGCGCGAAATGGTCCAGTTGCTGATCGATGTCGCGGTCCGCCCCCGGGGAGATGTAGAAGATCCTGCTCATCGCTCCGTCGATCCGACTCCGTACCGACGGACGATCTCCGCACGCTTTGACTCCCAGTACTCTGGCGTCACTTCCTCCACCGGTCCGCTGTCCAACCCCTCTAACAAGAGCGCTTCCAGCTTCTCCCGTGCCTTACGCCTTTCGTCCAGGCGGATTAACTCTTCAACGTAATCGCTTGGCGTGGCGCATTGGCCCCCATTGATCTGTCGTTCGACGAAGTCCTTCTGAGAATCCGGTATCGAAATGATCAGTGTCGCCATCTTTCGCGCTCCTTGCTGATGGAGGTACTTTAGCCGGCTGTGAGGAGTTCGTCAAACCAACGCCCGCGGCAGACCGGCAAAGTGGTCGCCGCGCCGCCCACGCCCTACATTCGCGCTGGACGACATGGAAGGATTCGAACGCTTCCATCCCTCCAACGTTCCACTCTTCCCGGACTTCCTCGCTGCGGTCCCCTCCGCCCTGTGACTATCCGATCTCCTCCAGTTCTACTCTTCTTCCTTCCTTCGCGCTCCTGATCGCAGCGAAGACCATCCGTAACGAGTTGAGGTTATCCTCCGCGCTACACTCCGGCTCGCGATCCTCCTCAATCGCTGCCAGGAATTCGTCGAGAATCGCCTTGCCGGGAGCAGGGACATCCAGAGGGGTGATCTCCTCTTCGACCGACGCGTCCGTCCGATGGAGATGGCTGCGCACCATCTTTTCCTTGCCCCACTCGATGGTTCCCTTGGGTCCTTCGATTCGCCAGTTGCCGTTCCAGGATGTCTTCGATCCCACCGCGCAGCCGCAGGAGACGTGCGTCGCGTGTAAGTTGTCCGGAAACTCGAAGTAGATCACGTGCGCCGCGTCCCCCTGGTGCCATCCCCATGAATGGTTCCACGTGATCGCCTGCACGCTCACCGGATTAACTTGCAGCACGTATCGAATCAGGTCGAAGTGGTGAATCATCATGTCGTTAATCAGCATGTAAGGTTGAGTTACGTAGTGCGATCCGGGGATATCCGCCCACGGCATGTAGAACTGCACATCGCACTGCTCCGGTCGCCCGATGATTCCCTGCTGCAGCAGCTTCCGCGTCGTGCGCGGGAAGGCAGTGAAGCGGTAGTTCTGGGTAATCATGTGTGTTAAGCCGGCGGATTTTCCCGCCTCCATCATGCTTTTCGCTACGGCGAAGTCGTCACTCAGTGGCTTCTCGCCGATAACATGCAGACCGGCCGCGAAAGCCTTCTCTGCGACCTCCCGATGCACTGAAGGAGGCGTCACGTCCAGAACGAAGTCAGCTTCGCAGTTCTCAATCGCTTCGTCCAGCGAATTGAAGAGAATCTCCACAGCCAGTCCCTGCTCGTCCATCGCCTTCTTCCGATTGGCTGCCATCGGCTCGACGCCTGCCACCACCTCGCAGTCATCACGTTGTTTGATTTCACTCACCCAGTGACGGCCTCGGCCTCCGAGGCCGGCCACAATACACTTCAGCATGATAAATCCCCCCCTCCAAGAGTTGACTGAATGGCATCCTGCCTGCCCGGGGGTACCCAGGCAGGCACGACACGTCGCGTCAGTTGCTGAACACTACTTCTGCGCTTTCTTGATGCAGTCTCGCAGGTAGCTGATGCTCTTCGCGAGGTTCTCCGCCTTCTGCTTCGCAGTGTTCCCCGTGATGCCACACTCGTAAGCCATGTATCCCTTGAAGCCGACTTCGTGCAGGGCCTTGAACGCGGCGACAAAATCGATGTCACCGGTGCCAGGCTCCATGCGCGTGTTGTCTGCCAAGTGCATGTGGTTCGTGTACTTGCCGATCTCGCGCAGCGTGCCAGTGATACTGGTTTCCTCGATGTGCATGTGGAAGAAATCACTGATCAGCCCGATGCCCTTCACCTTTGCCTTCTTGATGATGCGCACGCCATCGCTCTGCTTGCGAAGGTAGTGTTGCTCGTATCGGTTCAGCGGCTCCAGCATGAAGAGCGTGTTGTGCGCGGCAGCGAAGGGACCGACAGCTTTGCAGGCAGCCACCATCAACTCATCCTCCAACTCCGGGATACTGATGACCGGTGAAAGGTCCGGCACCATCGGTGGGCCAAAGATGGGCGGCACGATCTGGCCAACCGCTGCCACTTCGCCGCAGAACTTCAGAACCGCCTTGCTCCCCTCAATGCTCTTCCGCCGGAGTTCCGGATCGGGATGCACGAAATCGAATCCCCGATCGCCGTCGGAATTCATGTTCCCGCAGACACTCGTAACCGGCAGAACGCCGTTGATCTCTTCCGCCTCCTGCTTCATCTTGTCGACGCCGCCCCAGACACCCAACTCGATGCCTTCGGCGCCGTTGTCCTGGCCCCATTTGGCCTGGTCTGACACCGTCTTTCCTGGCAACAATCCCAACTGTACTGCGATCTTCAAAGTACTCCTCCCCTGCATCTCTCGAATTGACTTGACGCAATCTCCACAGCCCTGAATCCCCGACTACACCTATGCCTTGGCCCTTTTCATGACCGCCACATAAACGATCACAACGCGTCCGGCAATGGTAAAGTTCGTGACTTCGAGGTCGACAAATTCCCAACCCTCCGCGCCGAGTTGGGTCATCAGTCGCTCGAGGTCATCTTTGGCTCGCGCCTCGACCACCTTGTATTCCCACTTCTCCATGGCGTTCTCCTCCTTTGTGATGCTGCTGCAAATACTGTGCCTACAGTGCCTTGCCTGTCGGAATCAAACCCGACCTCGATGTCGCGCAAGACATCATCAAGGAAGCAGTTGCTTCAGGACCCTTCGGCAGTAAACCGGATCCAGCGATTTCTGCCCCATCTGAAGTGGGGCGCGGTAACGTGCTCCGCTCACAAGGCGTCCATAGATAGCGTGGCTGGTACCTCCCTGACGCACAAACACTGCCCCGCCGCGCACTGCCATCTCCGCCAGCTTCAGGCTCGAAAGGGACGGCATTCGCTTACGCATAGCAGAACACTTGGAGCGGAACGCCCTCTCTATCACGCGCGCGTACACTGCAGGGTACAGCACTCGTCTCCCTAAGGAACTCAATCAATTCCTCCGCAGAGATCGGTTCTACTGACACGCCGTCTTCCTCTATTCCTTCGTTCACGGCTTCAACAGCCTCAACAAGGTTCTCCTTTACTTCGCTCAATCTTCGACCGCGCGCAGCCACGTTGAATGCCAGGGCGATGGCAACATACTCCACCGGCCCTCCGCGGACTACCGCGGTGAACCGGGAACCTCTTATAGGCACACCAACCCCTGACACCTGCAATTCATGGCGTAAGTGTATCACACGCGTTCTGCGACGGCAATTGCGCCAAGACATAACGACATCTGAAATTCCAGCATAAGGATGAGACACCCCCCAATAACCTCACTTCTCCACACCCATATCTCTGCCTTGCGACGAAAACCAACCAGATACTCGCACGAATCCGCCCGATGGACAACGGAGGTGGTGATTCAGTCGCAAACTTTTTTCGCAACGTGATTGACTTGCGCGATCGAAGGTGTTAATCTCATCGCTGAATGACGCACTCCGAGGATCTCCAACAGTCCTCACGGAATCGGCGCACTGGCATGGTCGTTCTACATGCCGCCCTGGTTGGCGGGTTGTGATTCTCAACAGGCGGAATTCGGAGGGAACGGGCTGCCGCATGGGTGCAGTTCTTTCCGACATCCGGAATCTGCGATCCGAAGTTGAGAGGGGTGGTTTTCATGCTGCGTGTTCGTGTCGTGTCTATTGGTCAGTCTCAATGTTCGTTCAGCGGGCTTCGCCTGCCACCTTCTGGAAGAGGAGCCGGATTCCTCCCATGTCGTCCCGTGCGGTCTCCCTTGCTGCTCCTGATGTTTCTGTATAACTTTGCGGGGGGGGCTGCGCATTAACTCCCCTCCATGCGCAGCAGGATGATCCGCCTACGGCCGTCACTCTTTATCCTCCCATGGCCGGCATGATGCCCAACGAAGTATCTCTCTCGTGGAGTCAGAACACCGACGCCGACTTCAAGGAGTACCGTGTCTGCCGGTCCACCACTCCCGGCGTAACGCAGGAATCTTTCCTGCTCCTTGCTGCTGACCAATCACAATTCACCACTCACCTCGATTGGGATACCCAACTCGGACAGACCTACTACTACCGCGTCTACGTCATTGACCAAGCTGGTCAAGCCACCGGTAGCAACGAGGTTTCCATCACCAAAGTCGATGCCCCACCGGCGGCGGTCACGCTGAACACACCGAGCAACGTCACCACCAATTCCCTTGACCTTTCGTGGTCGTCCAACTGGGAGATGGACTTCCAGAAGTACGAAGTCCACCAGTCGCAAACGCAGAACTTTACCCCCGATGGAAACACGCTCATCACGACCATCACGCAGCCCTGGTCACCCAATCACCCAGTAACCGCATTACCCAGCAACCAGACCTTCTACTTCAAGGCGCCGGGCCCTCACGAGCACTCGTGGAGCGAGATCATCACGACGCCGATGGATCCCGGAGTTTACTCGTATCAGGTGGTCGCCTACATGGCCGCATACGATGCTCAACTTCTAACGGAGCACGGCATTCAAGACCGGTACTGCCACTGGATGGACCGCCACGAGAACTACCGCGCCGCGAAGCATCTGTTTGTGCAGTCGGTGGCCGCCGAAGTGGGCGAGGAGCCGGCGGACCCATCGGCGGGTACGCCGGTGCACGTTACCGGAACGCTTGCCAAAGACAAGGGAAATACCGGCCCATCCCAGGTGTCCGTGTTGGCGTACGGCCCGAAGTTTGACCTGCTGACCACGGGCACCGCGACGGTCGCGCCCAATGGCACGCAGGGATTCACGTTCGAGTGTGACCTCACAGCTCATATTCAGGACATCGGCCAGTACCGGTTTGTGGTGGAGGCGACGAGGGACAACGACCCGTCCACCGGGAAGGACGCGGGGAAGCCCTGCCGGGAGGGGGGGTTACAGGCGCAAGACCTCGCCCGGCGATCTGGATATCGACAGCGACAATAACAACGGCTTGGGTTCGCCCAACCGCAGCGCGGCAGAGGAGAGTATTGAAGACAACGACGCCGTACCCGGCAAGCTCATCGGTCTGAACAGCAACGATGATGACGCGGATGACATTCCGGACTACGCGGATGGCTACAACCGGGACGGCATCTCCGGCAATGACGATGACGAGAACACGGCAGAGACGTTTGTGCCGCTGGTGCTGGAGATCCCCGAAGAGGCGGGATTGGATACGCCGCTCAAACTGACCTATTCTGCCGCCTGCCCCGTTGTCGGGGCCGACCCCGCGAACGCCTCAGGGAGCGGAGGTCACTTACGTCTGTGGACCGCGCCGGGGAATGCGCGCCGCAACGCCGCACCCGTGACCGCCGGTGGGCATTTCGTCCCAAGTGACACGCCTGTCACCCCGCGACAGTTGGGGGTCAACAGCAGCACGTGGACGAAAACGTTGTACCTCGAAGGGGTGCAGGCCAGCGGCGGTCTGGCTGACCAGACAATTGCCCTGAACCTTCCCGCGGAAGGAACCTTAACCGTCGGCAACGATCAGGTGAGTTGGACCGACACCGTGCGGGTGACGGTGGTGAAGGTGGAGATTCAGAAGGCGGAGACCGACGTCAGCGACCTGAAGGTGGTGGACGCCGACAACGCCGTCGCTTCGTTTGCGGATGAACAATCCGCTGCCGTGGAAGCGGTCGTCACTCCCGGTATCCCTGCGATTCAGGCGTTGTATGCGAACTTGATGCAATGGACCGGAGGGACGGCCGCTGCTGCGCCGGACGAGCGCACCATCAACCGCGGTACTCCGGGCAAGTACCCGCTGAAGGTGACTTTCGGCGGAGCGGAAGACGCGCTGGATGTGTGGATTGCGCGAGTGCAGATGAACTGGATCGTGCCTTACACTGGCTGTTGGACAAGCACCAAGCGAACGCAACTCGTCCTCGACATCGACAACGACGATTGCGATGCTTTGGTCGACCTCGACGATCCGGAGGTCGAACATGAGGACGACCTGATTCCGTTGGTTCTGAGTGTGGAACCGCGCGGCATTGGCGGATCGGTGAGGATGGAAACCTCGACACAACCCGCCGAGGGAGAGCCGACGGCGGCCCGCGTGGCCGTGTACCAGGACCCCGAAGAACGAGTGGGACACGGCAAGCCGCCGTGGGAGGCAGACCTGCTGCGACTGCTGGATGACAGTCCGTCGCCGCAACTGCCGTACCTGTATGTGCAGGGCCGGGAACTGAGCAGCGACAGCAACGACCAGAATCTGAAACTGGTGTATGAGTGGGGAGATTTCGCAACCTCCGACACGGTGGATGCGACGGTGGCGCCGCGGCACGGAGAGTCGTCGGCCACGGTCAAGCTATACAAGGCCGTGAAAGACGAAGGGGGGAACTAAGTAGGTCGTCAAAAATACTGTCCCTGCTGAAACGAAGACGGACATACCCGATTGATTCGGTAATCCCCCCGAACTTGTTTCGGGGGAAGGTTAGGACCACGCTAACGGCGGGAGGCGACAGAC